>SXGR01054746.1_pt1 | contig 30251 bp, 12 predicted proteins | sample 3174711 | NCBI WGS metagenome assembly SXGR01 (sample SAMN11356860, study PRJNA531348) | freshwater metagenome | isolation source: freshwater sample F1-60 | place: China: Fuxian Lake, Yuxi | collected 2017-12-25 | reverse complement strand
CTAATTTTGCTGACAAAAAATTAAAACCCATTGCGGCCTCCCGTAAAACAGTCGGACAGTTACAGGTGGACTACCCGAGTGTAGGAAGAAACGCCGAAACATACAATAGAAAAAAAAGGGGTTCATTTATACATCCGGATGATACAATTAATTCCCCCCAAATAGATATAGTACCATTTTCTGACATAAAAATTGAAGGATTAGACCAACTACAGAAAAATAGAAAAGAAGCAGAAAAGTCAGTCAGGGACATTGACAAAGAAATAGAAATAAAAATAGCAGCAGCCGCGAAGGAAGGAAAAGTTACTTCTTCTGAAGAGAATGGAAAACTAGTAGCGAAACACGGTGGAACCTCCGCTCTTGATATAATAGGAAAAAATTTATTAGCGGAAGTGAAAGGCGGAGAATATGACCCAAAAAAGATACAAGACAAATTTCTGAGATTCCCAATAGAAAACGCCTCGAATTCAGATTTGATGAGTAAGTACTACGGGAAAGGATTTACCGAAGGCAAAGATGATATAAAGGTTAACAAGGGTATAAAACTTAAATTATTTTCCGGAAAATCTGATTCACACCATTCTGGCTTCATCCCCAACTTTGCCCCCATAACTGGCGGCACATTTTATGATTTTGACGATACTATTGCTCTCTATCCTCGCGATTTAGATCGAAGAACATTATTCGGGCCGGAATCCATCAAACATGCTTATTTGAGCCCAAGAGGTCACGATCTCACCCGCTCTCCAGAACCAATCAACGTACTAACAGCTAGGGAAACGAATTCCAAAACGGCTATCGAAAATTTCTTAAGACGCCCGAAGGATAAAAAAGGAAATACAACGAGACCCATTCCTTTTAACGAAGTAATAACTAGCGGCGACTTTTACAAAGGGGAGAAGGTTCCGGGAAAAAAAGAGGGAACGCTAAGAAATATAAGTTCAGCAGAGAAGAAGGCTAAATACTTATCTCAATTCCCGCAGGCCCATTTAGTCGATGATTTCCCAGACAACATAAACGCATTACTCGCGTTAAACAATCCCAACATAACGGGCGAACTTTATAAGACCGAAGGTCAACACGGATTTAATCAAAAAGCGCCGAAGAAGTCCATGTCTTTTTCGGATATTCGAAGCTCTGGATTAGTTTCTAAATATGGTGGCTTTATTCCTAATTTTGCAGAGGCCAAGAAAAGAGTTAGAAAGAAAAAGACTTTGACCGCAGAAGAAGAGGCGGCATATGAAAAACATTTGGCGGAGCTAATGGGGCCCAAATACAGGATAAAAGATAAAGGTTTTACTCAAGAAGAGTTCGACGCGTATAAAGCGGCGTCAGTAGAAAAGAGCAAAAACTCTGAAAAGGCATCAACAAATAGCTTCAAAGATTTTAATGACGCGCAATGGAAACGCGCGGTTGAGGTGGATGGAGTTCCTCCATTCTTAAGGAACGCCGAGTTTTTAGGCGGGGGCGCTGGCGGGATGGTATATAAGTATCAATTGCCCAGCGGCCAATGGAAAACGGCGAAGAAACTCCATAAAAACGACTTGGATAGACAAGGTGAGATTGATAAGGCTAAATCCGTCACCGGTCAATTAAGAAAGCTCTATAGAAGCAATGCTCTGATTAGTAGCGAAATTGTTAAAACGGACGCTAACGCGTTCACGGAGTCTTTGGGCTACGGAGATTATAAGCTCACAAAAAATTACCTCAAAAAAGAATTCCCGGGGTTATCTGGTCAAGAATTAGAGAAAGCTACTCTCATAAATAATTTAGAAAACGAACAAGCTGTCGCTGGGAGAAATTTAATTCGGGAACTGACAGATGTAGCCCTCTCTAAGGCGACAGGGAAACCAAAGGTCGGTCTTGGACCGATGAGTACTCTCCTTGCCGAAAAACCCCTTAAGCCTGAAGTGGCAAAAGCTCTCGAAACAGCCAGAACTGAAAGAGTAAAATATATAGAAAAAGTCAAGGCCCAAGACTTAACAACATCTTACAGCAATGGCCAAATGTCATTTCTAGGGTATGGGTCAGAAAGACGAGAGACAAGAATAGCTAATTTAGGGGTCTCTACGTCTCAAAAATACCCCGGTTGGATTTTCAAAGATTACCTCGCGTTCGGTAAAGGTGAGAAAGGTGCTAGGCAAGCATCCAAGCAGGAGATGGGCGCTGTAATTCGTGAGATTAATGAAATTGGCGTGGCGGACCCATTTAAAGGTCCATCCGACACTACTTATTCCGTGATAGACCCTCGTACAGGGAAAAGAGTAATGAAAATAGGTGACCCATTCCTAGGGTCGAGCAATGGTTTCATTCCTAATTTTAATATCAGCGACATTGAGAAGAGTAAAAGCAAGAACGCCAATCTCGCAGCAAAATTTGCCGCTGTCATGCCGAGACTAGGGAACATAAAGCCAGAAGTCTTTACTCTTCCACTCAGAGCTTTCCCAGCCTCTCCAGAAGACGAAAAGCTACCCTTTTCAGAGAAATATGAAAACATGCTCTTCCGCTCTGGCCTTGGATCTTTGGGTTTCACGGGCGTACAAGATCTAAATAAAATTTTCCACAAGAGCTATAGAGCGGACTTCTTCGCTAAAAAAAGCTCGGTACCTTACGTGATCGACGCTAAGTCCGGTAACACGGATGCTAAAGAGCGTCCTATTTTTGAAAAATTAGACAGCTTCGGCAAACTTTTCCAAGAACCAGTGTTCCAAGAATTCGCTAAGAGTCAAGGCGTGCAAAATATAAGCGATATAAGATCTGCTATTGTTTTCCGGAACGTAACTGACAACCAAGCAAAGACCTTAGATAAGCAGGGAATTTTCTCTAATAAACTCGCCCCCGAACCAGATACTACATCCGAATCGTTTCTTGCGGCTCAAGCCCGTTTTCAAGAGAAGGCTCGAAAAGAATTAGAAGTATATGAAGCAAGAAAAGCGAGGGGTCTAGAGAAGAAAAGATTGGCCGCAATGGGGGCTCGGACGACGGCTTCGGGCTTTATTCCTAATTTTAACGTACACACGAGAGGAATGGCGAAGCTTTTTGATTTTGCTACTACCGAATCCCCATCTATGCCTCCTAAACAAGGGGGCATACCAGAAGAAGTGAGAATGAGAGCCGATAGAAGGATGAGAAAACTTCTCGAAATTACCGGAATCAAAAAACAATTAGGAGCACTAAACGAATCCTCATACAGAGATTTAATCAATTACTTGGGGACCGTTTCTGAAGGTACGTTAAAGAGGGATATACAATACGGCGGATTCACTGGAGCTACTCCGACTGGAAAAAGATTTGGAGGACTAGGAAGATTACTTCAAATCAAATTAAAAGAAGGCGTTGATTTATTTGATGTAGATTTGAGTTCGGCGGGCTTCGTCCCTAATTTCGCTGGTTATAATTCTATATCCTCCGGAATTCAAAGAGCTAATCGAGCGCAGAGTTTTGACAGAGGAGTTGTCGATGGGATAAAAAATACAGGCGGATATCATCTAGCCATTGGCTCGAAAGATTATATCCCAGAGATAATGAGAGTATTAGAAGCCCACGGAGTAAAAGGAGCCAGAGCAGTAGAGAGGGGCATAAAGATCTCAAATATAGAAGCGGCATTACCGGGCTTAGAGTCAATAGCGCAAAAATACGCCTCAGATCCTTTTGGTAGAATTGGATATACTATATCTCCATCAAGAGTGAGTGAGATAAAAGATTATATCGCCAAAGCAAAAGGCGCGGCTTCTAGCGCGGCAGGTTTTATTCCTAATTTCTCCAGACACGCTCTTCATGACGCGATTAGAAGAGAGAGCAACGCCGGAATACCTTTAAGCAATATAAAAGTCGGATCCGACAAATCTTTAGTTACAAAACAAAATCCTTCTGGATTAGGGGTATTCAATAACATTCAAGAAAGAAGTTTAAGACACGGAATTGGTCTAGCTAAACAAGCGGGAATAAATCCAAAAACAAAGGGTTCTTCTAGCGGGTTTGTTCCTAATTTTGCGGAGGGAATGGACGCGGGATTCATGGCTACTCTAGCGGTAAACGCGGGGCTTTTAGGCATGGCTTTCCGAGATATAGTTAAAGCGTCGAAGGAAGTTAAGGAGACCTTCGAACAAAATAAAAAGAAAAAAATTGAAGAAGCGGAAGGAGAAGAGAAGGCAGCCAAAGATAGAGTTAGACGCCTTGAGCGAAAGGGTGAAAAAATCAAAGAGGTAAGTCCAGTTAATTTATTAAATACAATAAAGCCAAAGTTTGAAGCTAAAGAAAGAGATGTCGATAAACAGATAGCAGACGCCCGAGCAGAGAGCATTCGGGCTAAAACAAGCGAACAAAAATTACTACGCCAATCTGCGAGAGGGAGCGCATTAGATCAACATCTCGCCCAGAAAGCAATGGTCGATGAACAACAGAAACATTTGGAAGCAGAGAAAAAAATTCAGACACTAACCAACAAAAAAAATCAGATTCGAGCTCAGATAACTGCTATAGAAAGACAAACGAATCAAGCCAGTGCAACTTATCAGGCAAAACACGCCACCGCCTTAACAGTAAATAACCAAGCATTAATCGATGCGCAAACGGCGGCGCAAACAGCCTCCGCGAACGTGACCTCAGCTAGAGGCTTACGGCAGACAAGAGGACAGAAGGCGAGCGCTTTTATAAAAAATGGCGGATTTTCGAGCGCGGCGATGGCAGCTCCGATTGTCATGGAGCAAATATCAGCAATGATACCCAGCAATACCGAGGGGCAAGCTAAAACTAAAGCTGTTGTTTCTGGAGTGGGAGATGTAGCATCGATGGCGGCGGCTGGAGCCATATTCGGCGCGCCTGGCGTAATTATTGGAGGCTTAATTGGCGTAGGTAAGGCGATAATGGGAGTAGACGCGGCAGCAAAGCAATTCAAAATAGATCAAGTTTCAGCCCAACTGGAAGCTGTCAATGTCAAATCCCAACAAGTAACCCAAGGCTTCCAATCTTACGTTGATGGCGCTGAAAAATTAAAGCAAATGTTTGAAAGCCCCGAGAAGACTAAGCCTCAAGATTTGATCCGCGTTCAAGATCAAATGGCGAAATCTCTTCAAGGTATGCCTGAAGAATTTAGGTCGAAATTCTCTGAGTCTTTGGGAGACGTAGAGAAAATGAAAAACATCTTCGGAGAAATTACTGAATCTCTGAACTCGGAGAAGCAGGGGCTGGAGGCGGCTAAGTCGATGTTCCAGTTGATAAAAGAAGGCGACGGATTTTGGTCTAATGAAATGTTCGACAAAAAGAAATCGAAGAGGTTCAAACCTATTGCTCTCGCTAGCGTTAATCAAGCAGCCAATCGCGCAGCAATAAATGAAAAAATTAAAAATAAAGAAGGTCTAAGCGTCGAAGGGATAACTCGGGAAAATGTCGAAGAGAAGCTAAAGGGGTTATTTTCAAGTTCTTTCTTGGGCTCCCTCTCGGAAATCATAGAAGAATCTGATTTCGACAAAATGATCGAGATGATTAAGGAGTTTTTCAATACAGCCGAGGAGGGAGCACATAGAGCGAGTAAGACCATTGCCATTCTCAAGTCCGCCAGCGAAGAATCTGCCGCGATCAAGAAAGAAATTTCTAAATTTACTGAGGCTCTATCTATAGTAGATGTCTCTTTTGGGATTGTGGCTGAAAGATTAAATGCTCGATCTCGCGATCTTCGGAAGCTTGACGAGATGAAAAGAAATTTCATCGTAGATCTACAATTAGCAAAAACTAAAAACTCTCTTGATTTAGCGAAACCATTCTTATCAGAAGACACCCAGATTAACGAGGAATCCAACATAAGAAAACAAGAAATTATACAGAAATCGTCCGTAGATATTCAAAATGCGAATCTGAATTACTCGAAGAAATTTTTCGAAGCCTTCTCTGAATCTCAGAAAAGCGTTACGGAAAGACTTTCTAAAGCTTTTTCAGATTCGACAAGTAAAACTCAATACGAAGAAATAGAAAAAGCTAAATCTGCTCAGAATACCATATCAAGACTCACAACGGAAATCGTTAAGTCTATAGCAGAAGGTCAAGCTCCACCGGAAGGAGAAAGATTGGAAGAATTGCTCGATCTCGTTGCAATCGCGCGAGAGGCTAGCGGGGGCGGCGGCGCGGAAAAAGTAGCGCAGCTAAGAGAGCAATTACAATCAGACTTTCAAGGATTCAAGCAAAATTTAGCCGAAATAGAATTAAATTCAAGACAACAGGTGCTAATTGCAGAAACTCAAGTCGATTTACAGAAAAAGCAAAACGAATTACAAAGAAAGCTTTCCGCCTTTGGTGGAGTGCAAGATTTCCTAAACGGCCCAGGAGAAGCAGGCTTTTCGTCTGGATTCGATAAATTAGCTAAAATATTAGAAACGAGAGTCTCGGCATCTTTCGAAAAAGAGCCCCAAAGAGCAATTAACGAAGGTCGAGCGAATTTTCAACTTTTAGATGTTCTCGTCAAGGATTTGGGATTGAAAAATATAGAAAGCAATCCAAATTTGCAAGGGAGTATCGCTTCCGCGTTTAAAGGCCGAGAATTAGATTTGAGGGGGCATTTAGAGCTTTTAAACCGGATGGCTGGATCGATAGTAGTTGAAAACATTGAAGAAACAGCGAAAGATATAGCTTCAAAACAAATAGAATCCCAGTTGAAGCTTGAAAGTCTTCCAGATGAGGTCGCCCAATTAAGATTTAATTCGGAAACGCTAAACGCGCTAATAAGTCAGCAGAATCAATCCGCGAAACAACAGAATAAGGAAGCTTTCTCCGAGGCTCTCAAAGATATTGGATTCAACACTCTATCAGGCAATGAGATTTCCGCGACAATGAATGCTGGGGGACAGATACACGAGGCTGTAAACTCCCTTGAGCGAGTTTTGCTTTTTAGAGAAAAAGCCCAAATCAATTTAGAAAAAGCCGCCATCATGAAGAAAGCGGCGGAAGATATTCGCAGTAGCGGAGGGGGAAGAAGCATAGAACAGCTAGATGCAGACATGAAATCGAATAGAGAGAAAAGGGAAGGTTATTTAGCAGCAAGGAAAAAACTCTCAGGAGAGTTTGCGGCGAACGAAGCCAAAATAAAAGAAACCAGAACAAAGTTATTAGGCTTAAGAACAGGGCTAATGCCAGGCCCGCGTGGTCGTGATAAGATTTTGGAGGATGAACTCGAATCACTGTTGAGCCAGAAAAAAACATTAGGAGAAGGAGTAGCGAATTTTACTTCTTGGATTTTTTCATTAGATAAAGATTTTGGGAAAATGGGTTTAAACGCTAAGAGGCAGCAAAGCATCCTATTGGATGCCCAAAAAAGAAGTGCAAATGTAGACAAAGGATTGCCTCCCGAACCTAAAAAATTCGAAAATTTAAAAGTTACTCCCGGTGGAAAAACAACTCCCGAAGCCCCAAAAACCGTAGAAAAACCAATACCTTTTCAGGACATGCCCAATACAGCCTCTGAAAAATCTATAGAGAAACTATATGTAATGTGGGATCAAGCAAATACGAATGGTCAGCGCGAGTACGAGTCTGCAATTATTAGACGAATAGCAGAGATGGAAAAAATACTCGAGGGACGGAGACGGGTTTATAGCCCAAGTAATGGAGCTTCAAATCGAACCCCCGCTCAAGTAGCCGCTCAAGTAGAAGCAGATAAAGTATCCTCAGATGCAATAGCCAAAGACCAGGCCGCAGGGAGACTAGCAAAACTAAAAAATGCGGCTGATCAAGACTTTAGACGAGGAGACTTCATCCAGACAGAAACTCAAATCTCAAGTCAAGTGGCGGTCATCGAAGAAAGCATTAGGCAAGGAGTGAACTATCAAGACGCGCTAAAAAAATACTACGACCTTTTATCCAAATTTACCCCTAAGGATTTGGGAGCCGAAGAATTTTCCGCTACAAAGTCAGCGGATGAAGCTCGGCGCAGAGCCGATTTAGCCAAGCGTACGAAAGGTGTAAGATACTCCGAAGAAGTAGCAGATAAAGAAAAAGCCGCCATCCTTGAAGAAATAAAAACTGGAAAAGCTAAGCCGGGAGCAGTCTCAAATTTAATGAAGATGAGACTCGCCTATGGCGAAAAAGAGCGTGAACGCGACCTTGTGGAAATTGCGGATAGGTTCGCTACTCAATTTCCTGATAAAATCGGAGACGCCTTAAACGACGCCATCACCGGAGCTAAAACTTTCAGGGAAGCCTTCTCTCAGATATTCATGGAGATGGGAACTGATCTGCTGAAAAGTTCATTAAAAATGGGCGTCAAGTCTTTAATCGGAGCCATCTCCAACAACTTCAATAAAGGAGGAGAAGTCAAAGGCTACGCGACTGGCGGCAAAGTTGTCGGCGGCTCGGGTGTTCGAGACGACGTTCCCGCTTACCTTAGCGGCGGAGAGTATGTGATAAGAAAAGCTTCTGCTAATAAATACGGCACGGACTTCCTAGAAAAACTCAACCGTGGAGCATTAGTTAAACGTGCTGGCGGCGGTTCTGCTGACGTGTTGGAGCCGTTGGACTACGTTTACAACGACGATAAGCGTCCAACCTCTGGAATGTATACAGCCGGAAATCTTTCACTGACGGCGATAAAAGACGAAAACAATCCCCAAGCCAAACTCGCCCGATCCAGAGAAGAGAATTTAGGCAATTACTTATTGGAGAAAAGAGAATTCGAACGCGCGCAGGCTGAAGCGATCAAGCAATTCAAAAAGAATCGAAAGAAGCAAGTCAAAGCGGCTTTAATACAGGCAGCGGTTTCTGCGGCTACTAATATGGCTGCTACTGCGCTAACGCCAGCTACGCCAAAAAATCCGATGGAGTTCGGCGACCTCGCCAGGGCATCCGACAAAATACCCCTGCGTAAGGTTGATACGCTGCCGCCTATGGGCCGCCCGATGAAGATGCCGCTGCCGATGGCTTCAGGAGGACTCTCCCCTGGGGATGACATTCCCGCCATGCTCACTGGCGGCGAATACGTAATGCGCAAAGACGCCGTAGATAATTATGGAGTAGGATTCTTCAATAGACTAAATCGCGGAACTGTTAAAGGTTATGCTGAAGGCGGATTAGTTGGCGGAACTGGGGATGGAGTCGCAGACACCTCCGATACTTTCGATAAGACCTCCTCCGCCGGAGGGTTAACCAACAACATAACGATTAGCGTCAACATAACGAATGAAGGAGTCGCTTCAGACCGCAAGGAAGAACAGGGCGGATCCGCTGATAAAGATCAAGAAGCTCAAGGCAAAGCTCTATCCGAGAAGGTTGAAGCGAAAGTTATCGAGGTGCTCATCCAAGAGAAGCGCGCCGGAGGAATACTCTACAATCCAAACATCAAGAACGGTTAAGAGTCAAAAGAATTCTGCGGAGGGCCGCAGATAATCACGGCTTTTCTAACTGGAGCCTCATGGTAAGCGTCTGACTCTAAACTTATACTCGGAGCTCGAGTATATCCACTTCCGTAATCTACTATCTCTATTCCTGATATTTTACCGTCTTGAAATAAAGCTATGCCTTTAGCTTCTGATCCGTAATATTTACCAGTAGGAGGCTCGATTTTTACTCTCGGTATATATTTATAGCCTTCTCCGCCGTCAATCACCTTAGCGGAAAAGATATTATTAAATGGATTATATCTTAATATATCTTTGGAGTCTTGGATTTCGTTTATCTTCAGATTGCTAGGGAGGTCCCGAAGAAAATTCTTTAATTTGGTTATGTATTCTTTCTGTTCTGCGTCATCATTCTCGATTGAACGCATGAAAGGTATATCTAAATTGCCAATAAGAATATCTCTCCTGAATCTGATTTCTTCGACTTTTTTATCAATAAGGAACTGGCGCTCATTAAATTTAAATTCATTATTGGAGTCTAGATTATAATACTTCTGATACAAATCAAGACTTAGTCCGCCGTCGGTTACGTAAAGGTACTTCTTTATGTTGTATTTCTTCGCTCGTATGAGCGGGAATACGTGCTCGAATGCCCGCTGCTCGGTGGTTTCACTGGGTAGAGAGAAGCAATCCTTCTCGCCGTTCTTATAAAAAAGTAAAAGGTAATTATTCTTCATTTGCACTCCTCTGTCCAATTTTTGGCTCTAGCCAAGAAGTTCCCGTCGGTATTAGTCACGATAGCGAAGTAGCCTTCTTTAAGATAAGACATATCAATTAAATGCCCCATATGAACATCGAAGAATTCTTTACCTTTTTCTAGACCTCCGAAGCCTTGACCGAATCCGGCCGGATGATGCTTATAGAAAGCGGGGCCATCTCCGAAATAAACGTCAGTCGAAGCCGTTGTCGCTTTATAAGAATCAAACGCTTCCTTTAGCCCTATAGAGTTTAAAGTCTCCACATTGTAAGAGTCGAATAGTTCGTCCACTTTAGGGTAAGGGGCGTTGCTAGCATTCAAACCTATTACGGCATAATTCGAATCAGGCTGAACGAATTTGTCCTCAAAGTAAATACGATACCTTTTGAAGCCTTTCTTGACATCGACTCGGTCGCCGCCTCTTAATTTGTTTGGGTCGTACTTGTATCCGCAATAGAAGTCGGTAAAGCCACCGACGTCTCTCGAATAGCAGCTATAAGGCACAAACCCTTTGTAGTTTTTGTAAGAGTCTGGAACATCATCGGAATCTAAATCGATCTTCTTAACGCATTTGATTCCGTTGCCCATCCATTCGCCATTTTCATTTATGCGAACCCAGACTTTGAAGCCTTCAGAGATTGAATCTTTGATCTGATCTGAGACTTTGTTTATTTGGATTACGTTAGATAATCTAAGCGAAGATGGCCCGAAGAAAGGAATACTAGGGTTAGAGAACGAGACTCCGAAGTATTGTTTGGAGGTGTCAAATAGAACTTTGTCAAATTCATCAAAGTAAGCTATCGCGACGTAAGCTGTATCTGCTAGTTTTAAGTTTTCGTAATTTGGTTTGACTTCTGTCGTTTTCAGATTTGGCTGAACTAATAGAACGTCTATATTTCTGTTTAGGATTTCCGCTTCCGATCTACCGATGACGTCTTTCGGCTCGAAGAATCCAGTACTAGCAAAAACGTAATACCCAGACACGTCTCCTTCATTTATTGGTAAATTTACGAACTTAATGAAATTATCAATAGTAAGATAAGAGTTCTCCCCACTTAAAATTTGGCCGGGAATAGCTTCGTTACTCATGCTAAGTAATTTAAAGCCTTGATCGTTAGCGTAGTTTACAGAACTATCTCCAGAGAGGAAATTACCTCCGGCACTACTGAAGCCTTCATCGTCGTGAGCTTCAACGACTATATCGAAATTCCTCCTAGCTAATTCGGGAAAAGTAGTATTATTCGAATAACCACCAAAACCGGAAATGTTTGTAAAAGAGTCCAAAGTGAAGGACGTTTCTCTGAGTCCGGTAACAGAGAAAAATACTTGCCTGCTTGGGGTTTTAAGGTTTAAAGATTTACTTCTGAAAGTCAATCTATAGCCAAAGTTCCCGAGGAGATTATTGATAATCTCTGGAGACTCTTGGAAAAGAAAATTAGGAACCCAACTAAATTTGGGTTGGGGATCGGAATAATTTTGGACAAGCAGACCTTGAGCGTCGCTCTCCGGAAAAGAGTTGTTCGCGGCAAAGGAGTCAATAGAAAAATCTAGAACGGGGTTAACATCCCCCACATTCACATAACTAGAAACGGAACTACTAGATTGAGTTCTGTCGGGGGAGAAAGCGAAAACTCGGAAATACCATAGATGATCGTAAGCGGGAATATACCGAAAAGATGTCGACGGATAATTAATTGTCCCTATTTTGTAAGCCTCACTCGGACGAATGGAAGAACCTTCGGTAAACGGAGAACGTTTCGCGTATATTTCGTAATAAGAGAGATTAGAGGTATCTTTATTGTCGAATACGCTAACATTGATAACCTTAGTATTTTTAGTTATCGAATCGACGGTTAAGACTAACCCTTTGGGTGTGTTTGGAGCTGCCATTTTATGAATCGATTAAATTGAATTTTTCAGGTCTGTATTCTAAAGCCGAGATATCGTAAGTTAGTTCCGTATTAGGTTTTACGTCTAAGACTCTGAATTGCTCTTCCGGGACGAAGAATTCGTCGCTATCTGAATTCCAAACGTCATTCTTTGTGTCGCTAAAAATAGACCAAGTTAAATTATGGGGAACTTTTACTAAATTGGAATGTAAAGTCGAATCGATAGATAAAGAACTCGATACAGAAATTTGAGTCTTACCTTCAACCTCGGAAGTATTCGATTTCTGAATATTAAAGCTTAATACGTGAGAATTTCTTATATAGGGATGGTCATCGGAATTTAAATCGGTAATACCGAGAGAAGGATCGTAATTAAATTTCGGGAGATTTATTATCAGCTTGTATTTTTTAGTCGGGTGTAATCCTAGTGCTCCATCCAGGAGGAAAGTCCAAATTCTAGAAGCTACGTCTAGTTTATTTAGCCGTCCTCCAGCTCGAGAATTGCCTCGATTAGAGTCAATGATCGTTATTATATCTCCGGGTTTTATTAAGGATCCCTCTAGTCCGGTTTTAAAGGAAGCGGTTTCAGTCTCTAGATTTTCAGTGAAGAGAATCCATTTTCCTAGCCTTTGAGCTTGACTTACGCTAGTGCAGCCGAAAGCTGTTACGTCTATCTCTTTATATCCATGTTTCCGGATGCCGTCTACGTCTTCAACGTATTCAACTGCTGGTCGATAGAAATTCTTCTTATCGTTGTATCGAACTAAAGCTATCGTTCTTCTCACTTTCTTACTCGAATTGGAGTATATGAAATTTCCTTCGGCTACGTTAGCGTTGTTGAAAGAGTAGAGGGGCTCTTTCTTTGAGTCTTGGACTGAGATTATTGAACTATTTCCGTAGTAAACTAACCCACGGAAGACGCTCGCCATATCATTCAATACCTTGAAAGCGTCTTCTCTAGAGCTAATCATTATGTTGCAAGAGAATCTGTTTTCTAATCCACCGTCTCCAGTTGGAACTAATTGATCGCAATATTTACCTATTTCGAATAGGGTCCATTTATCTACGAACTCTTTATCTATGAACTTTCCAGTTCCATATCTGGAGCTTACGAGTAAATCGTAAAAACACCAAGCCGGATTATCTGACCAAACTCTTTCCGTTTTGAATCGGCCGTCCCAAGGTAGAACTTTGGGAGATCCATCCGGATTGAACTCTTTCGATCCGGTAAGCGGATTGACATTGTAACTTCTTGTTATTGGATCGTATATATTCGGAACTTGAATTTTCGACAATAAAGCATCGTAGAATCTAGAAGGTATATCAGAGAAATATTCAGCGCTGAAGCGCTGCCTCACGAGGGCGCAATTGGGGTAATTTAAGGAATAATCTGTTTCGTAAGTGACATCGTTAACGTAGACCGTTTCCTTGGAGAAAGTAGTTAGGGGTTCTGGATGGGATTTGTAGACTTTAACGGACCAGCCAAGAAAATCTTGATCGCTTCTAACTGGGCTAGACCCTACATGAATTTTATATTCTTTTACATATGGCGAGTTAACCCGCCCAGTCAGTCTAATTTCTTTAGATTCTGTCGGGGCGGAAGCGTTTTTTATATTGTTTGAATAGTAAGGCTTAACTTCGATAAAGATAGGCACGGTATGGTCTTCTATATTTCCGTTTTCCGTATTATTCTTCTGTAGAGCTATTAACTTAAAATTTACATATATATTATTCGCATTCCTATCAAAGACTGAATAAGTCTTAGCGTAGAAGTCTTTCGCGGTAAGGGCGTTCCCTTGCTGATCTACTTGATATCCGAGAAGCAGTTCTCCTTTAGATACTGATTTTCTGACATTCGAAATCTCGGTCATCGAAAGGTTATCTAAATTCAATGCCGCCATCCTATTCTCGTCGAGACTTAAATCAAAATTATAAGGAACAAAAAATATTACCTTATCCCCCGCTTGAGTAGAGGTAGTCTTAAGATCTTTGCCGGAAATCTTTGTCACTAAGGACGTCGATTTAGTGTCTATTTTGAATACTCCTTCAAAATCCGAGAAGTCAGTAAAGATCGGCTTTTCTGGGTTATTAGAAAAGACTTGCTCCGTCACTCCGCCGCCGCCACCACCGCCGCCGCCATATAAAATTTGAGATTTATTAAACATTAGATATTTCTGGAGCCTGTTTAAGAGACTTTAACGGTTGAAGTGTTAGGTTTACTGGACATTAACTCCACCCCGTATTGCCGATTGGATATGGCTACGGTGAGTGGGAGATAACCAGCTTTGGCTGACGCCGATCCGTATGACGCGTCAGCATCAATAGAAAAATTATATTTCTTGAAAAGTTCAAGTCGTCTAGGCAAATCGATCTCCACCCTCATCATCGCCCGACTAATCTTCAAGAAATCCACGATGAAATCGCTACCCGGAGTTAGAATAGATAAATAGATTCGGTAATTCGCTGCATTCCTATTAGCTATGGAGAAAAAGTCATAACGCTTTAATTGATTCGTTATATCAAACGAGAATCTCAGAAGCTCTACATTACTGTCGTTATCTTCTCTCAGGGAGAACCTAATCTTTGCTCCGCTCGAGCTCGTGGTCCGAGCGGCTATAGATATGGATCCTTCTTGCTCATACAGCCAATTGGATCCACCAGCTCGATAAAAGGTCCCGCCGTAAGTATCGTCGTAAGCTAAAGACGCGGCGGGGACACAAAACATAGATCGACCATAATCTACGCTATGAGAGGCGGTCGCTCCTCCATAACTTTCCCAACCTTGCAGATTGTCCTGAAAAGAAAAATCCAATAAACTGGGATTAAAACTAGTAACCGCGCTAGATCTTAGGATGAAGTTCTCATTTGGCTCTTTCTCTATGGAGATACGGGTGGGTATAGGTCCGCTAGAAACGGATTGAACCTGCGCTACATCAGCAACGAATAGAGTCGGACTCTCTGAGTCGCAGACTTGTGTATATGTTGTAGTTCTCCCTCCAGGTACCTTTTCCTGATGACAAGGTCCTTGAACAAATATATCTATCCCAGTGACATCCACGTTCGGAATTAAATTTATAAAGAACGTCTCTGGATTTTTCGTTGATGTTCTCACCTCGTAGGCAGACAATTCTGCCTCGCCTTCATTGACGTAGGTCAACGCCGCCATGATTTTAGACCCGGGCTTGAGCCCCAATTGGAGGATCAGTTGATATTGTTTTCTAGTTACGAATTTGAGTCCTTCAGCTCGAAATCTAAAAAGATTACTAATATAAGGGTACTGACTCAAACCATGTGACATGGTAAAATTAGATTTCAGAACATCGGAGAAATGTTTAGAATAAAACAATCCTTTATCTTTAAAGGATTTACTTTGTTTAATAGCCTCAAGAAGAACAAATGCAAACCCTCGAGGAGAAGCGTGGTTCTCTATCCTAATAGACTCTGGACCTACGAAATCTTTCTTGGATCCGATGGTGGTAATTGGACTAAAATTTTCATTGATAATCGTCCTTTCTCCGAGCCTTAGATTCGTATTCCCATCTGGTGTGCCGTTGCCAGCGTCGAGAGAGACGTTTTGAAAATTATATCTTCCATTATCGTCTATTACAGGCGTCTCATTCCAATAAACGGACCTAAGAAATTCTTGCCCTTTTACTAGAGACTGAAATCCTGAAAAGGATGAGTTCCTCCAACCTATTTCTCCTGAGACTCCATTCACGAAGTAGTTTCCAGAAGCGAGACCTTCTATTTCGCCTTCAGCGATTAAGTCTAATATCTCCACGCTTTGCGCGGAGAGAAATCTTCTTCCGTTATATATTATCCCTTCTGTTGATTCGGATATGGCCATATTATCTCATTATTGGATTCGGGTTAACCGGAGTAAGACTATTTGACGGCGTTATCGGGCCTAGGATCTGAGGCCCGAAATTAGATTTCCCTAAGTCGTAGACAATTTCCGTCACTGTAGAAGATGAAGTAGGCGCGGAAGCGTCTTGTATTGGGGAAGCTTTATCTTCTGTAAAATAATTCAATTGAATACCTAAAGACCCTATGATCAATCTCCCGTACCCAACAGGAACTGGACCACCTTCCCCCAAGAAATTCACTGGGCCACTAAATAAATAAGAATCTTTTTGATTCACTTGTTGTATTTCTCGAAACTGCCCAAAGTCTGGAGGCTTAGAAAGCATGAGAGCTATACCGGTCATTATTAAGCCTATTCCTAAAGCTATAACCCAAGCGGTTTCCATAGCCGCTAAGATAGACCCGATGATAATTAGTTCGATCCCGGTTCCTCCTCCTTCAATAACCGGAACTATATCTATTTTTTCTATTTTCTTCTGAATTCCGAGCTGATTGACTAAAGTGTTCAAATCTTTTTCGTCAATATCCTTCAAATCTTTCTCTGTTAGATCTAATTCTCTTTCGTTGACTAATATCTGATATTTAGCTTTCCTTTTTTCTAGATCTAACAAGACCCTATATAATCGCCTATTGCAATTTATGTTTATAGCGTGGAGAGCTTCCCGAACAGAAGAGACTTGTAAATACCATTGATTTTGACCGACCTCTTCCGCTATCTGACCGTAAATGTTTATTTCGGTTAGGTCACTCATGTTAGTCCTTCTCTCCTTAATATCATTCTAAAAAACTTCAAACTTTTAGGATTAATCTGTTCGACGCAAGAATAACTCTCGCTCGGATGATGGAGTATAAGATTATTACCTAGGTAAATCCCTATATGATCTGTGATTCCTTTTCTTTGATAATCAAAACATATAGAATCATATGCCCTCAATTCTTCGAAGCTTGATAATTTTTTCCATCCATTCTCCTCGCAATGATTCTCGATTAGTTCTCCGTATTTGTGAGAGGTTATGATCAATTCGTTGGAGCGCCTGTTGGGGATAAAATCTGGGATATCTATGTCTAATTCATTTTTGTAAAATGATTTAACTAAACTATAGCAATCATTTTTTCCGCAGAAAAATATTTTTCCGACGTATCCATTATATTTAGAATTCGGATCGAATTCTAAGAACGAGTCACTTCGGACAACATAAAGAATGTAATTCAATCTGAAATTGGAGCTCGCCTGCTTATCAAATTCAGAGAATTTATCCTGATTATCTCTGGGGTGAGAGTGGTAAGAAGCCACTATCTGTCCTTCTTTAGAAGCTCTTATGTAATCAAGAGGAGAAATTTTAAAAAAATTCAATCGATCTAAAGCCTTGTTATCGCAACGAATAGGCCGAATTTCTCCGCTCTGCTTCTTAATAACAACTCCGCAACATTCTTCTGGAAAAACTTCCAGAGAATGGACTCTAATGAAATTCTTGATTTGGCTAGATAAAATCATCAACTTCCTCTTTTTATCACTCCCGGAAAACCGCCGAATCTTAAGCGTTCGTTAGTATATCCGTTGTCGCCTATAGAAAGAACTTTTCCGCCGGGACCCCATCTGAGTTTGCATCCTTCAATCGTTTTGGAGCATTGATCTTGAAGCCAGAATTTTGTATTTGGAGGCGGACTATTCTTGGGTACCAAAGTGTGAGCTACGAAATAATAATTTACGTTATCAACTAAAATGCGAACTACGTCCCCCAAGTTATACGTCTCGTTTGTTTTCCAAGTATCTCTATCGTTAAACTTTACTCCCGAATCTTTGAATATGCTGAAATTTTCTAATCGTTGATTCTTTTCGTCAGCAACGGGGGGGGCATAATTTGGTAATATGGCGGTTCCGTGAGTGCTCTTAATTTGCCTTGAGCGATTCTCGTAGCAGCAGCCTTCCCCTCGATACTGCCAATTACAAGTTCTTTCTATTACAACTCGAGAAGGTATTTTCACTTCATGCAAGTCTAGAAGAGTAGACAACTCGAACACTAATGAGTTTTTATCTTCTTGGCTTTTCCTATCAATGAAGAATACGTCTTGACTGATTATTGCGTTCGGATCTGGGTCGTAATTAGATGGGGTAGGATGATCGGCGCTAAATAAAATATTACTCGGATTAGATAGGTTGTCAGGATATGGTAAATGTGCGTACCAAGTTTTCGGATCTAAATGTCTAGAGAAAGTTTTTACTCTAGTGACTTTTGCTCCGTTTAAATCATCAAAATCTCTTAGAAATATCTTTAAGGTTTTAAACGCCTTTTCTACTTCTTCATTTCCGTCCCCCCTAACGGCTAGAGATAGTTTGGGAGAAGGCGGAGAGCCTCTCGTAGAGTACTCAAACCCTTCAGCGGAGATGGGTAAAGACATATACTCTTCCCCTTTGAAATTTAATTTCGTATTTCCATTAAAAAGTTTAATATTATTATGGAATCTAAATTTGAAGAGTTTTTCTATGTCTTCCGTCGACCGGCCGACTACGGAAGAATTTAATAAATTATAATCTAACTTCGCCGTTAGAATCAGTTTGGAAATATCAATAGTAAATAAATCAACAACTTCATTACCTTCCAGTGCTATCACTGAGGTATTGATTTTCAAAGAAGAAACTTGAGCTTCAGCTTTATTCATTTTCTTAGAATGGAACCTCTTCAAAGGCCACTTTTACATTGTAGTTATTAGCAAAGCTTTGACTCATATTCCAAGATCTAGCCACAAACAATTTCTGAATATTATAAGGCTCAGGAGTAGTAAAAATGAAAGATTCGGCAGCTTCCCTCTCCGTGAGAAAATGGATTATGGCCGTTGACTCTTTGAGATTCCTCTTCTCGAAAGATAAATCGACTTTAATTAAGGCGTTATTGACGCCCTCTTTAAGTCTTTGCTCGTACCCTTCACCAAAGCGGATTACTCTGACTAAAGGCTGGGTATCTATATTAAACCCATAGGACGGAGTCCAGATAAATAACGGTTTTGTGATGTTATTCGCGAAAGTCGAGACTCCGCCCCAGAAATTACTAGCGATAGCTGGAGTTGAATTAACGTTAGCGTTAGCTAAAGAATAGAAGAAATACTCAATTCCACCAATAGAATACTTGACTATGTCGTTTTTCGAGTAAGCAACCGCACTCGACCAACTAGATATATTGTAAATTGACGCCATGGCCTTTGACCTTTTTCCTAAATTATTTTACACTTTTTTGAGCTTTTAGTTTAAAATATTTATTATTATCGTGTAATTACTGAAGGCAAAAGGTCTAGGGAATGCGGCGTTTTAATTATAACAATGTGACTATAAAGGTAGATGGGGCTCCGATTTTCTGCGCGAGCGCGAGTGCGGACGTTAGGAATTCCCTTTCTCCATCTATCCTAGCTGGTCGTCAATCCCCAGAAGAATACGTTGTAGACTCCCACTTAGAAGGAACTGCTCAAGTCTCCTATTATCTCTCCGGGGAGGATATATTGAAGAAGCAGATGATAAGCGGCGCGGGCCCCGTCCCCATGGACTTGGGTGGGATGACAATTAATAGCGGATATTTAATCTCTTATTCTCTATTGGCCGAACCCTACAAGCCAGTAGTAGCAACCGCGAATTTTAATATATACGAAGATTTCGTTGGGAACCTGATCTCTAGGAGGGAAGTTACTCCAGTCAAGAGCATTCTTAATTATAACGATATAGAAATCATAGAGAGCGGGCTCAACTTAAGCGGTAATATTCTATCAATCAAATACGATTTCAGGCAAAATGTTGAGGCTAATATTTTATCTGATAGTAAATCCATATCCGAAGTCAAATCATTAGCTAAAGAAGGATCTCTAATCTTAACTTCTTATAAAGATAATAATAGCTTCCCTGTCGAAGGCAAAAATGTTTTCATATCAGTAAAGAGCAGAGTTTTGGAGGAAGATGTAGATAATTTGATATTAAACCCGAGTTTCGAGATTAATTCGGCGACTGGAATCGTCGGATTCGATAAACAAGGATCCGTTGCCCGCTCTCAGGCGGCATACGGAGAAGGTACCTATTCTGTTGTAATTCCTTCCGTTACGGACTTCTTGTCTTTTTATCCAGTAACCCCAATGGAAGATGGGCAAATTTACGTATTCTCAGCGTCATATAGGTCGGTTGGCGAATCTGCGATTTTCCTTCTAAGCGCCCCAAATCTAGCTTTGCATGTTCACGCTACGAATGGTTGGACTAGAATTTCGCAAGCCTTCACTAACTCGTCCTCTCTGAGTCAATTGATTAAAATTACTCTTACTTCAGGAAGCGGTCTTTATCTTGACTCTCTTCAATTAGAAAAGGGGAATAAAGCTTCAACCTTCACCAGGCATTCACGAGATAGATCCCTGCTAGAGATAAACGGAGTAGCCGTAAGCAAAAAGACAAACCACGCCGTTGGAGAGCTTTCGACCTCAGAGTACGAAGTTAAACAATCCGGATTTGGTAAAAAGCCAGTTTTCGGGAGATTTGCTAGGGGATTATTTGGGTCCGACACTATAACCTCAATTAAAGCTGGGGAAACTTTATTCATTTATGGAATGAATTTGGCTTCGGTTTCTGCGGTTATTTTTAGACAGAACATTGAAGTTAAAGATATAACTATATATGACGACCGAGTTATATCAGTGGTGGTTCCTCCATTCGCCAGAACCGGTAGAGTAAAGCTCGTGAATTCCGCTGGAGAAACCGAAAGTTTTTCGAACGGTGTCGAAAGACCATTAACTATAATATCGGCTATTTCTTTTTAAATGGAAATTCTCACGATAACAGGGAAGATAGGAGATTCGATAGTCGTATCCGGAAACGGGATGACTTACGTGAATAAGGTATTCTTCTTTGATAATGCTCCCGCCACTTTCCGGAGTTTAAGCGATCAATATCTTTACGTGACCGTTCCGGAAGAAGCTTGTCATGGACCAGTCCAAGTCGTTTCTGATTTCCTAGAATTAAGTGGGTACTCTAATTCGAGTTTTATACCTTTACCAAGAATATTAACTCTGAATCCGACTTCGGGTTTGTTTTTCGATACTATTGCTTTATCTGGATTTTGTCTTGGCGGAGTAACTGGAGTTAAGTTGGGAGAATTAGATTGCGCCTTTTCAATCTCTGGAAACAATTTAATTAATTTTACGATTCCACCGGGAAGCTCGAAAAATAGAGTAAAATTAGAAACTTATAGCGGATTATCAAGTTTATCTTCAATCGATTTCGATGTCGTTCCTGTTATTACTGGATTTGAATATGGAGATTTATTTCCGGGACTCCCCCTCCTAATCAAGGGTCGTTATTTCGATGAGCATTTACTCAATAGGTTTGATGAGATCGCAGAATATAAAGTAGATCTTATCAATTCGGGGCAAGGATTAAAGTATTTCACGCACATTAAGGGAGGCAAGCCTACAAAAGATTTTAGCCTGAATCTATTAAAGGGTTCGACTTATATTTTTGATTTTAGCGGAATTGCAAGCGGGGATCATTTCTACTTCACTAAGAACGCCGAGCTCAGCGGGGAGTTTTTCAATTTAGCCTCGATAGACGCGGAAGCGAGCGGCTTCGATGGCGTGATTTCGAAAGGCGAAAATCTATATCTAATCCCTCAGAAATTCAGCAAAGTTGTCAAAGTCAATTCCTCTGGATCGTTCGACTCTGGAAAATTTGAATTATTAGATTTAGGGGTTATCGGAGCCGAATTGAAAGAGTTCAAAGGCGGATTCTCTTTTAATAATTCTGGATACTTGATCCCTCATATTAATGGCAAGTTGGTTCGATTCGGACTGGGAGGAGAATTCAACTCGGGGACAATCGGAGTGCTTGATTTAGCCGCTTTAAATCCGGGGCTAAGCGGGTTTAACGGCGGATTTGTGGATGGTAATTACGGATATTTAGCCCCGCATATTAACGGAAAATTCACGAGAGTTGATCTTCCAGCTTTCATTTCGAGTGGTAGCGGGCTAGTCGGAGTTAAATATTTAGACTTAACACTTATCGACTCAGAATTAACTGGGTTCGCCGGAGCATTTAAAGGTTTCAATAGCATAATTCTAGTTCCAAATAAAAATTCTAAGTTAGTCAGCATAGAATTAGAAGCCATTGACAATCCGAGTTTATTCTCCAATAGCGGAATCAAGATATACAATCTAGACCAATACAATTACTGCGATTTAGTGACGACGGGGTTCTTCTATACCGCCAATAATATACTAGACATGAACGGAAGCGGTATGGGTTATCCGACGGGGCTAGATACAGGATTCATTGAGGCGAATATTAGCAAGCACTTCGATTGGCATCTATTCAGAGGATCATGCGGGGGGCCGAGGTCTTACCTTGATGAGCAATATAAAATCAATGAAGCGGTTTACACTTCTGAATTCTCCAGAATAGATCTTCCAAGTTTCAAATTAATAATGTCTGGAAACACCAGCGGGATGGCGGAAAGTGGATTCGCGACTAACTCTAGTTTCGGATTCTCCGGCGACCAAACACTTAAATCGGGAGAGTTATCTTTCGTGACTAGGCCGTCTCGAATGCTAGACAAGTTAACCTATTTCGTAACCGGTTTAGACACTGGAATTCATGCCTTCTCCAGTGGTTGGCTCACGAGCGGTTCATTTAGAGAGGTTTACGAGATTCCGTTTTGCGTCTTAATTGTCAGTGGCAAAACGCGAGAAGCGGCTGAAACTACTTTTTCTGACAGATTCGGTAGTGGATATTGTGGTAATTACTTATTGACTGGACACGAGAGAATCTACACGGGTCTTTGCGATTTGTATGTTAGCGGTAGTTTTGGAGAGTCCGTATCTCAACTATTCAGCGGGTACATATCCTCTGGAGCTTGCAGCTCAGACGGATATAATTTTACTTTTGGTAATTACGTCAGCGGCACAGACTTCGATATTCTCGCCTCTTACGATTTGGTGTTTCAAACTGGAGCCTTTAGCGGAATAGCCTATAGCGGACATATTAGTGGATTTTCTGGAATTCGTTACCTAGACGGATTCACTAGGATTAGAACGGATAATTCTTTCTACGGAACGGCTAACAAGCAATCATTTTTTGCTAGTAGCGTCACCACTGGACGTTTCGAATTGGTAGTTTCTGGAAGTTCATTTAGCGGAGCGTCGAATCTATTTGATAGTTACCTAAACTCCGGGATAGCCATTAACTACAGAGGGTTTGCACTTAACGACCTCGCGCCAAAATATAGCCCAATTGGAGTCGTCGTTGAGAAAGATACTTTCCTCGTTAACGCTACTCAAGACGAAGATATTTCTTACTACGGATTTTCTGGAGTTGGTTATATTTCGACCGGAGCAATTATCTCCAAAGCTTTCCCTTACATTTTCGAATCTGGTTGGATAACTAGCGGTATGGTTACGAGGGGGGAAGATTTTTACCATAAGATTTCAGGAAGAGTGCAAAAGAACATTAGAGATAATTTAGAAAATTTCATCGGAGGATTTTCCTTTGGGAATAGTGGATACTTATTACCGGGAGCAATCGGTTCTGGATACGCTCAAATTTTCGCCTTTAATTTGGAAGACTTCGACGCTAATCTCAACATCGATCTAACTGGTTCATTTACTGGAAACTACAATGGAGGGTTTCAAGCCGCCGACAACGGACACTTCATATCTAAGAATTCAAGTAAAGTGTTTAAGTTCGAAAACGAATATTTTGATTTCAATAATCTGAGCAGCGTAGATACTCGGAACGTATTGAAGATATTTAATACCTGTAAATTGGTCATAACGGGATCCACCACTGGAGAAGTAGAACTAATACTCCAAAATTACTTAAATAGTGGATATTGCGGATCGGGAAATTTTACGACGACGGGGAATTATGCTTCTGGATCGGTATATTCCGTGAATAGTTTTACCAACTTCGTGGAGTCGGGAGTGGTTTATAGCGGGATTTGTTCGTTGGCGGTTAGGGCGACGGGCTTCATTTTGGCGGAAGACTTATTCCACGAGAAAGTCGCTTCTGGAGCTTGCGGAAATTTTATTGACGGGTATACTTTTGAAAATTATAATTCTGGATATAATTTATGCTCTGGGGAAGAGAGATTTCTTCAGTCGACTTTCTTTGAAAGCGGAGCCAGTGGATCTTTTGTATCTTCTGGCGATATAGCAGCCTTTGGCGGATACGTCATTTTTAATTCGGGAGTTAGACTCTCCGCTGAAATTCTCCCCATAGATGACGTCCTCGGTTTTTCTGCGGGTGCCATTTTGGGGGATTATATTTATGGAGTCCCTCATCAAAATGGTGTTTTAGCGAGATATAAGAATACTTTTGAGCCTTATTTAAGCGGATATTCGATTAGCGGCAACGGCACTCAATTGAAAGTCATATTCAAACCTCAAGAACAACTAACGGGTTTAGTGTACTTCTCAAGCGGGAACGTCGAATATAACGATTCCGGAGTATTTAATGTTGTAAAATCCAATCAATTCTTAGTACAATTCTTTGGAAGCGCGGGTGACGAATATTTCGAAAGATTGGACGAATTCACCCTAAGCGGAATAATTCCGACGGGAGCCTTATCTGGAAGCGTATTAATAGTAAGACCAGACGAAGCGGATGGCATAACTAGATATTATTAAATATGTTTTTAGAAGTAAAACCAAGACCGCCAATTATTAACGCCTTTTTCACCCAAAGCGGTAAATTAGGTGATACTTCGGCTGGCTTTACTCAGTCTTTATTTTTTGGGGATAATTTTATAGATCTAACTGGAGTGTTTTTGGTTAATGCTGATTCGCGAATTCCATTTACTGTAAATCGTCAATATGTTTTAGTTACTTCTGGAAATTCTTATGAGAACATCACCGGGAATTGGTCTGGGTATTTTTACTCTGGCACAACTGGAGATTATCGAGTTGATAATTCCCTAACGCCAAATTCGTTTTATCCTACGGGGCTAGTCTCTGGCAATTTTACTCATGCATCTTCGAACTTCGATGTTCGGTACGTAGAGCTAACAGGCGTGCCCAGCGGAAGCCCGTTCACCTTTATTGGGTCGGGCTGGGTCGCAAGTGGATCGATGGACCAAAGCATCGCCACTATACGTAATGAAGAAATAAATTTATTAAATTTAAAATCGAGAAACTTCTTTAAATTCTGCGATGACACCTTAAGCGGTTCGGGGATATTGACTACGGGTATAAATGATCCTCTAGCTTTCTCTTCCGGGATTCAAAAATTAATCGTAGACGCTAATACGTATTATCTTAATTGTTCGACTGGAGCCTTTAAGGTCGAGCTTTTTAGATTAAGACCGGCCTCAACGGGAATTTCTGGATCTTCCTGTTGCGGAACTCACACTTACGATATATACCCTTCGGGTGGTGATACGGGGAACTTCGTATTTATTAAGTATGACGGAGTAAATCAAACGTTCACTGGGTATAGCGGAGAAGCAACGGGATACGATTCTGGTTTGTTATTCCCTAATCTCCTTTCCGAATTCATCTCTGACCTCAGCGGAAGAATTGACTTCTATTATACTGGTGGGCATATTAGTTGCCCCCCCTCTAGAATCTCTGGGCTGTCTATTGGAGCAACGGGAATCTTCGCTCAAATTGATATTCGGGATGGAGATTTTTTTGGAGGTAATACCCTCGTTTGTTTTCCTACGGGTGAAGTAGGAATTTCTGGGTATAATATTTTCACCGAAGTTCATTGCTCGGGCGGATGTATTGAAACGGAACAATTTTCTCAAGATAATTGCGTTCTTTATAATAAAAACACCTTATCGTTCATTATTCCTCAGAGGATCAAACCGGGAAATTACGATTTAAGGGTTGAAAATAAATTTGGAAAGACTATAGCGAATGAGGTGATAAAACTCTTGGCTCCGCCAAAGGGGGTGCGAGTGAGAGGAGCGAAGCTTTGCGACTTCGGGCAATTGCCTAATTCGTTCTTGCTCGGGTCGTGGGTCGAAGATTACGCTCTCACCGATAAAGCCGGAGTCAAATACTTCTCTTCTCCGGTGGGGAATATTTACTTAGACAATTTTGATATTGCCACCGGAAATTATACAGTAATGAATCAATCCAGTCCGAGCGTCGGAGATGAGGCTCCCGCAATTGGTTTTGGAGAACTAGCTTGCGGTCGCTCTTATCACGGTCGAGCTTGGAGCGGAGTGCTGGGAGTTCATTTCAGAGAGTCGAATGCTCGAGAGGCGGAGGAGTATGAACAATCTGCGAGCTGCGTGGGGCCAGATGTCGGAGGGGCGTCAATAGTCCCCATGCTCCTATTGCATCCGAATGTTTATTTTCGCGACTCCAATAGCGTATTAAAGAGGGGCGACGAGTATCCCACTCAATTTGTAAACGATGGCGTTATTTGTCCTAGTAAATATTTCATCCACACTCCCCCACATAACCATTTCCCGAAACCTTCTACTCCTCATTTCTTTCATGCTGATATATGTAATATTCCAATCACCGGAGGATATATAGTAAAAGAGCGAGTGTATGACTGTAGAAATCTTATTGAAGAAACGATAATCCTAGCAAAAGAAGGTCCTGTAACATATATCAACGGCCTTCCACATCTTGAACTCGGATACGATTCATTCGATGGCAGTTCCTATATCGGATATCAAACCATTGCGGAAGCGCAAGCCGCGACTCCAATCGGATACATATCAAGACAAATGGAGACCAGCTCTTTTTCATATTTACAGAACATTAACGTGCAGAGTTTGTGGCTACCGTACTACAAATTGAGAGACGGTAACGTTGTCGGACTATCTCACCGCGAACAGGCGTCGGCATACGAAGGCTTTATTTTTTATATACATAGACCCGGGAGAGGATGGGATACTATCGCTGGGGCTGCGGCTGGAGCCACCGGAATCAACTATCACACAACACGTTTCATGCCGGTAAGCGGAGATTCTCTAAGGTGCAACCTCGATATCACCGGAGAAAACCCTTACGCATCTAACGTGATGATGAAATCGGCTTTTGTATATGCGGACGATTTTAAGACTCGAAACGGTGATTATAATCTAAACGGACACATGCCCTATAGAGAAGGGCAATACATGCCCCGGTTCGAACTTGTGCCTACTTTAGTTGAATTTTATCCTATAAAAGATTCCAATAGAATAATCGGAATTTCTCATCTACCCGCTTTCTTTGGAGCCGACGATGGTCTTCAGATCGAAGGCAACGATTATTTATCTTTCCATACTGGATGCTAATATATGAGCTTTTTACAAGGAATAGCGGGGAGTATAGTGACTCTAATCGGGGATAATATATATCCCTTACCTGATACTGCTATTTATTTCAATGAAATTTCCACCTCTGGAAGAGCTCAGATAGTTAAGGATTCTTTTTCTCCCGATTATCGGACTATTAGCGTTTACGTACCAAGTAAATTGCCTACTCTATCCAATGTAATATTTTACAACTCAGTCGAGTACGTCACTGGAAAAGGTCAGTTTAAGTTCATAGACAAGCCTCTAATAACCAGTTTGGATATTCTTTCCGGAGTCTGGAGGGATAGCGTCAGAATATCGGGGACTGATTTTATAAACGTCACTTCGGTAAAGATTGGCGAATCGGAAAGCAACTTCCTTGTCTTAAATGAAAATACGATAAAAGCTACTATCCCAAGCGAGGCTAAGAATGGCTTTGTCAGCGTAACCGCCTCTGGAGGTCAGAGTTTTTTCCTAACCAGTTCGGGAAATCCATTCCTATTCGAGATATCCGAGCCGAGAATAACAATCGACGGATTAAGTCCTGCTTCTGGGAGGTTCGGTCAAGAGATAACTGCTTCTGGATTAAGCTTTCACAAAGTAAATGAAATCCGCGTCACGGGTTTAAATGGGGAGATTGTAATTGACGATTTCGAGAGGTTTGATACTACGGGGATTAGATTTAAAATTCCGGACGACACAGTTACCTCGAATCCAATTAAGGCATTAAAGACTATAGACGCAACTCTAGGTGGATACTATCTCCCTCAGATCGTAGAGGAGGGAATTTCTAGCGGCAATCTCTTAATTAACAATAGAAAGATATTATCCATTTCTCCCATCTCCGGAATTTACGGAGAAGAGATTTCTCTATCTGGGTTAAATCTAAATGGATCGTCGATTTTCTTTAGAGCGTACTCTACAGGAGAATCTCCCGCCTATTATCTTCCTCCATTACAATCTACTTATATTGATTCTACGAGAGCCCTAGTTAGAGTCCCCAAAGAGATAATCAGGGATAATATCTACGTTAGTGGAAATCTTTTAAATTGCACCCTTCTGACGTCTGGGTCCGACGAACTCGGATCTCAAAGTGAATTCCAGAACTTCTTATCTAGCGGTGCTTGTGGTGATTTCGTTAATGGGTATGAGCTTGGGCGGTACTTGAGACAAAACGTTACTTATCAAACTTACGTTTATCGCCCCACATTTGGGCCTTTAGCCATTAGCGGTAGAACTAGTGGTATAACAGCGGCTAGCTTTAATACGTATTTCGAGTCGGGCTATACGGGGACATATTTAGGACATGGATATGGGAAATTAACGCCCGGAATTCATTCAATAAGCGGAGATCCGTCTTCTGCTTCCGTTATGTCGGGAGTTTCCATTTACGAAATAACTGGAGCAAATACGGGGATCTATCCATTCGCTTCCGGATGGGTAATGAGCGGGACAGTTGTTACGAAACATTACATAACAAGCGGAGACATCTACGACGTATTCTTTCTGCCTTCCTCCGAGAAGTTCACGCCGCTACCTACTATTACTGGAATGCCTAATCTGATCGTGGGGGACCCATTCAGTTTCGTCGGGGTAAATTGTTCTGAAATTTACAACCTCCTATTAATGACGGGAGAAAATAAGTTAAAATCAAATGTTCAAGAAGTATCCATCCTATCTAACCAAGATTATCAGTTTCTTTCATCTGAGGGAAAATCTGTTGATTACATAGAATACTTTAGATACATTGGAAAAATTGGCTTCGATTTAAGAGAAGTAAACGCAAACCTTCCCACTAGCGCGGCGACCGGGAATCTCTTCGTTACAGGTATTACTAATGATACATTTATCGGAACTGGTAAGCCATTCTTAATCTCGAAATACGACAAAGAAAACGTAAATTACGATTTTAATTATTTCTCTGATATTAAGAGTTTCGCTAAGAGCCTTCCGACTCTCAAGACTTTCCAAGTTTTTGATAAGGTGCTTGGAGAAACCATTATCGACGTATCAGGCAAAAATAATCAAATCGCTGAGTCCATATTTTGCGATAACAAATTCAATATATTCATTACTGGAAAATATTTACAGGACGTGACCGGGGTATTCCTAACGGGATTATCTCAAGATCCCAACTCGGGGCTATTCTTAAATTTGTCCGAGCACGCTAATGAATATATAGAAGGCAAAATCCGCTATAGTAATCCTTTATTCTTTGGAAATTCACTTACATTCGACGGGAAGAAGGACTTTTACGAGAGAAGCCATTCTCTTTATTTGAGTTTTCCTCTGAGTAATTCTAATAATTTATCCTTATTTGAATCTACGGGCAAAAATACATTTTTCGAAGATTATCTTATGTATAATAGCGGAAAGATCTTATTGATTAATCCATTTTACGAGCCGCCATATGAGTAATATCATAATAATTCCAACACCCGAGATCCTAGCGATGGGCAGCTCCATTATTTTCGAAGAAGCTAAATCTCTAAATTCGTTTGATCCGCTAGAAAACTCTAACGGAATTCTATCTGGGTTCAATAATTCTCAATTTATTATCTTTGGATCTAATCTGCAATACGCGGAATCTTTAACTTTCTCAGATTCGACTGACGAAGATCGATCCGTTACTTATAATTCCGGTCATCTAGGCAATTTATTCGATATAGTTTATTCTCATCTTGGGTTTACAGATAATAGCGGAAATCTATTTCAAACCGGAGAAGGAACTTGGCCTCCCTTATCAGGGTTCGTTATCTCGGGGCATTATAGTGGTCTATTAACTAATCGCTACTACAGAACTTCCGTACAGAATAGATTCGGGACTTCTTCTCCGAGTTTTTGTTGCGTTCAAATCCTTGATGACCCTTTTGCTCCCAAATACGAACATTTAATCCCTAAATCGAGTGGAGTTTATCAGATTGGCTCCCTAGAGTATCCTTGGAAAGATATTTATCTAACTACTGGTTCTATATATCTTGGCTCTCAAAAAATACAAGTAAAAGATGGTCATCTTCAATTCGACGGGAACTTCGTAATCACTGGAGTTTCGGGATCTGCGGGAGAAATCGGCTCCATTGGAGCGACAGGCCCCGCTGGTGATGTTGGAGCGTCAGGCCCCGCTGGTGTTGCTGGAGCGACTGGTGCTGTTGGAGCGACTGGCCCCGCT
>SXGR01552151.1_pt1 | contig 30272 bp, 19 predicted proteins | sample 3174711 | NCBI WGS metagenome assembly SXGR01 (sample SAMN11356860, study PRJNA531348) | freshwater metagenome | isolation source: freshwater sample F1-60 | place: China: Fuxian Lake, Yuxi | collected 2017-12-25 | reverse complement strand
TCACCGCCGCTGAACGCGCTCATCATGGAAGGCACGCACTTCTCCGGGCACCGGGAGCGTGGGCCGACCGAGCAGGAGCTTGAGGCTGAAATCGCCGCTCATGTGAAAACGGCAGAGGGCCTGGTCTGCGCCATCTTCTCAACCGCAACGATCCCCGTCCGTCCTTCATGGAGCAGTTGAGGCGGGACCTGCCTTCAACCGGCTCCGTGATCGTTTTCAACGCCTCCTTCGAGAAATCCCGGCTGCGTGAAGGGGTTGAGCTGATGCCTCAGTTTCAAAGTTGGTGGCGGAGTGTGGAGCCGCGTATCGTTGATCTTCTTGACCCCTTCCGCGCGTTCGATTTCTACCACGCTGACCAACGGGGTAGCGCGAGCATCAAGTCCGTCCTGCCGGTGATCACGGGCAGCGGTTACGAGCAACTAGCCATTCAGGACGGGGGAACGGCGAGCAGGTTGTATTTGGCGGCTGTTTTCGGCGAGATGGCAGCTGGAGAACGAAGCCGCATCTTCACCGAACTCGACGACTATTGCGGGCTGGATACGCGGGGGATGATCGGGATTGTGGAGGTGCTTCAGAACGCGTCAGCGCCAGGAAGATCAGGCTAACATTTTGTAGCCTCTAGCGCTTCGGGCAGCACCCCAAAGGTCCGACTACTCTTCGGGGCAATTCTGCCAATGAAAGCCGCACAGTTTTTTCGTTTATTGAAAGTCAACAAGTGACAAGCTGCGAAGAATGAAACGTGCCCGAAACCCAAAATACGCTGCCCTGACGCTGCTGGGGAATCCTCAAGCGGCATTTCCAAAATCGCCGCAGCAGGCCACGCTTGAGGCCTTCCCGAACCCTAACCGGCTGCGTGACTACTCGATCCGGATTGATTGCCCGGACTTCACATCGCTGTGCCCGGTAACTGGCCAACCAGATTTCGCAGAAATCGTTGTTGAATACGTCCCGGACGACCGTTGCGTGGAGACGAAGTCGCTCAAGCTCTATCTGGCATCCTACCGCGATGTTTATTCCTTCAATGAGGCGGTGATCAACCGAATCCTTGACGATCTCGTCGCCGCCTGTCACCCACGGCGCATGCGTGTTGAGGGCCGTTTTGTCGCGCGTGGTGGCCTGGCCTTGACCGTAACCGCCGAGCACCCGCAGGGTGAGAGCGGGTCAAAACGCTCAGTCAACAATGGAGGCAAGAAATGAAGAAAAAAGTTGTAGTTTTGGTCAGCGGCGGCATGGATTCGGTAGCTGCCCTCTACGAGGCGCATAGGCAACACGAAACCGTCGGTGCTTTGAGCTTCGATTACGGGTCCAAGCACAACCACAAAGAGATCCCTTTCGCTCAGCGGCACTGCCAGACTCTCGGCATCCCACACCGGGCCATCCGCCTCGATTTCGTCGGGCAACTCTTCAAGTCCGACCTCTTGAAGTCCGGCGGCGCGATTCCCGACGGTCACTACGAGCAGCAGAACATGAAGCAGACGGTTGTGCCGTTTCGTAACGGCATCATGCTTGCGGTCGCCGGCGGCTACGCCGAGTCCATTGAGGCGCAGGGCTTGGTCATCGCCGCCCACTCAGGCGACCACGCGATCTACCCCGACTGCCGTGAGGATTTCATGAAGGCCATGGGCGACGCCATCCGCCTCGGCACCTACGCCGCCATCGAGATTTTGCGCCCGTTCATCCACAACACGAAGGCGGAGATCGCCCAGCGCGGCCACGAACTCGGTGTGGATTTTGCGCAAACATGGTCCTGCTACAAGGGCGACGACGTTCACTGCGGAACCTGCGGCACGTGCGTCGAGCGCCGCGAGGCCTTTCAGGTGGCTGGATTGGTCGACCCCACCGTTTACGCCAGCACTTCACCGTTGCCGCCCAAACCCGCGGCAGCCGTTGCCTGAATGTTTGTCTCGGAAATTTTCTATTCCGTTCAGGGGGAGGGCGAACTGACGGGGGTTCCTTCGGTGTTCGTCCGCACCTCTGGCTGCAATCTCCGCTGCAACTGGTGCGACACCATGTATGCCTCGTGGAATCCCGAAGGCACGGAGATGTCCATCGCGGAGATCGTCGACGAAGTCGCCAAGCACCCGGCTCAGCACTGCGTGCTCACCGGCGGCGAACCGATGGTCGCCAAGGGCATCCGCGATCTCGCGCTGGCGCTCCGCTCCGCTGGCAAACACATCACCATCGAGACCGCCGCCACCGTTCCGCCCGAGGGCATCGCGTGCGACCTCGCCTCGCTCAGCCCCAAGCTCCACAACTCCGCGCCCGACGAACGCATCCCTGCCGGTTGGCGTGAGAAACACGAACAACTACGCCGGCAACCCGACGTCATCCGCGCATGGATCAACCACTGCAACTACCAGTTGAAGTTCGTCGTAACCTCCGCCGATGATGTGGACGAAATCCGCGTTTTGCTGGCCGATTTGAAGCGCCCCGTTCCGCCGCACAAAGTCCTGCTGATGCCCGAGGGGACCACGGTTGAAAAAATCCGGGGCCGGAATGAAACTTTGGTGGAGCTTTGTAAGCGGCATGGGTATCGTTTTTGCCATCGCCTGCACGTCGAATTGTTCGGCCATACGCGAGGGACCTGAATGCCATACCGAATCTGCAAAACCTTCGAGATCGAAAGCGGGCACATGCTCTCCAAGCATCCCGACCTCTGCAAGTTTCCGCACGGCCACTCTCGCAAGGTCGAATTCGTCCTCGAAGCGGACGATTTGGACAAGAACGAGATGGTCTGCGACTTCAAATCGCTCAAGGAAGCCATGGGCCATTTTCTTCAGGCGTGGGACCACGCGCTGTGCGTGAACACCAAGGATCCGCAGCACGATATGCTCAAGAATGCCTACGGCGAGCGAATCATCAGTTTCGACGGGATTGACCCCACGACGGAGGTAATGGCCCGCCGCGTGCACGAAGAGTTGAAGCGTAATCTCGCCGCCTACGCAGCGAATCCATCGGCGAAGTATCCGCTCCGCCCGACTGTGCGCATTGTGAAGGTCCGCGTCTGGGAAACCAGCAGTTCATGGGCCGAGTATGAAGAGTAATCGGCGAACCGCAGGGCCATACGCGGCTAAAAAACTATTGGCTGACATCCAGAAGTCGCGCGACCAGAGGGGCATCGAGATCGACAAGGTCGGCGTCTGCGACCTCACCTTTCCGATTGCGGTTTTGGACCGCGAAAACCAGCGACAGCAGACGGCCGCACGAGTCTCGATGTCGGTGAATCTTCCACATCACTTCAAGGGCACGCACATGAGCCGCTTCGTCGAGGTGCTCTGCCGGCACGAGGGCGAGTTCACCATGCACACGCTGCCGGTCATGCTGCATGAGTTGAAGCAAAGGCTCGAGGCCGAGGCGGCTCACATCGAGTTGGAGTTCACCTATTTTCTCCACCGCTCCGCCCCGGTCACCGGACAGCGGGCGCCGATGGATTACGAGTGTGCTTTCATTGCCGAATCAAACGCCAGGAAGGATGACTTCGTGCTGCGCGTCAAGGTGCCTGTGGGAACCCTCTGCCCATGCTCAAAGGAAATCAGCGATTATGGGGCCCACAACCAACGGGGCTACATCACGGTTTCGGTGCGACCCAAGCGCAAGGGGAAACAGTGGGAGTTAATCTGGATCGAGGAGGTCATCGAGTATGCAGAATGTTCCGCATCCTCGCCGGTCTATCCGCTGCTGAAAAGGCCGGACGAGCGCCACGTGACCATGCAGGCCTACGACAATCCGGTTTTCGTGGAGGATGTGGTGCGCAACACCGCTGTTTTTTTGATGAAGGACAAACGGGTTGCTTGGTTTGAAGTCCGTGCCGTCAACCACGAGAGCATCCACAACCACTCCGCGTTCGCAGTCGTGTGCTCGCACTAACCAAAATTGATGAAGTTAGCGCCTCGACCGCCCTTGCGATCATCATAAGACATTGCGCTGCCTCCGCAAGACCCGGATGGCGAGATGAGATTGCGCGCCGGTCGCGTCGCGCATTTCAACCTCTCCCTGACGACCGCGAAATAATGCGCCGCATCTGTGTCGCCATCTCCTACAGTCAGGGGGCGCGCTCGTCGCTCATTAGCGAGTTGATCGAAACGCCCGCTTTCAACGAAGCTTTCGCTGGTTTCAACCCCGCAGCACTTGCTCGTCGCGACCCGGAGCGCATCCTCACCACCTACTGGTCCCGGCTTAGCCACTTTCGCTTTCGCGGCAAGATTCCCCGCATCGTTCAGTGTGCCCGTGTGCTCAACGGCATCATCCGCGACTGCGGTTCGTTCGCCAGCTACCTCGAAGGTTTTCAGATTCCCCGCAGGATTCGCGATGCGACCCACCTCGACCAGTTCTGGCAGAGCTTCAACGCGCTCCAATCCGACCTCCGGCACCGCGAAATGCCCTTCTTCCGTTCCACCACCAGCCTCCTGCAGTTGCTCCTCGATCTCGATTACGACTCGGTGAAGCCGGATCTCATCGTCATGCGTCTCGCGCGCCGCCTCGGCATCGTCAATTGCGAAATCGGCGACCGGGCCTTCCGTCAGTGCGTTCGTTTCCTCCAGGAATACTCCATCACGAATTCCTGCCGCGCCGCTGAACTCGATCTCGCCATGCTGGCCTTCGGCGGTCAGAGCAGTGCCGCCCAGTTGCTTACCCAAAGGTTTTGTCCATCCACAGATCCCTGCCACCACGCAGACTGCGCTGTTGGCGCAAATCAGCTATGCATCGCTCGTAAGTCTCCCAGCGAGTCGACCAAGCACATGCGAATTGGAGGCGTTGTTCGTGCGCTGGTCGCGAGGTCTGTTTTTCAAACCCGGGCGGCAAACCTGAACGGGTAGAGCAAAATGGCTAAAGCGATTTTTGACATCAAGGAAGGGGAGTTTGTAGTCAGCAGCGCCAACGGCCACGGCATTGGCCGATTGCGCAGCAATAGCGGCAATGAGGCGGTCATCGAGTATTTCGATACGCCGGAGGATACCGGTGTAGTCGAGGAGACCGTTCCGGTCACAAGCCTCCAGCGCACTCAACTCGAATCTCACAGTCGAGTTTACATCAAAGACGAAAGCACCGGCGCATGGACTGTCGGAACGTTGGTTTGGCATGTGCGCTCAGAGGCGCTCGTCATCTTTCCCGACCGTAGCGAGAAGAAGGTTCACGATTCCATGCTGCACGTTCGTTGGAAGCACCGACTGCAGGATCCGAGCACGCTCTTGGCAAATCGAATTACCGAGAGCGCCCAATTTGCCTTCGCTCGCCGCCATTTTTTGGCTCACATGTCGAAGCAGAAGCTGGCCGCGGGTGGTATGCCCTGCCTGCTTTCGTCAGCAGTGGACCTCGAGCATCACCAGATTGAGGTGGTTCGCCGCGTGCTCCGTGACCCGGTTCAGCGGTATCTTCTTGGAGACGAGGTGGGGCTCGGAAAGACCATCGAGGCCGGATTCCTGATTCGCCAGCATGTTTATGATCACCCCGCAACTCACCAAGTTCTGGTAATTGTTCCAAAGGCACTCAAACAACAGTGGAAGCGCGAGTTGGGAGATCGTTTTGGGCTCGCAGCTGAGCTTCACAGCACCGTTAAGGTGACCGAGTTGAAAAAACTCGCCGACCTCTCGCCTGATTTCCAGCCTTCCATGATCGTAATCGACGAGGCTCATCAGGTCGCCTCCCTCTACCGCGGCGGCCCCTTGGCGACGCTCCAGTTTGAAGCGATCCGGAAGCTCGCCCTAGTGACCCCGCTGCTGCTGCTGCTCACAGCCACCCCCCTGCTCCATAACGAGCGTGATTACCTCACGATGCTGCACTTGCTGGATCCGGAAATCTACCAACTAGATGATATCGATGGCTTCCGCTCACGAGTGAGCCAGCGCCAGGCGATTGCTGAAGCGTGTTTTGTGCTGAGGGCCGATACTCCGAACGGCTTCCTTCGTGATGTGGTCCAGCAAATTGCGGATCAGCTCTCTGCCGACCGGGTGGTCAAGGAGCTGTCCGCAACGTTAATCGCCAGGTTGGACGTTGAAGCAGACGAGTCTGACCCGCTGCGAAATGAAGCCATCCACACGCTCCGCACGCATTTGAATGAAGTTTATAAGCTCCACCGGCGCCTGCTTCGCAACCGGCGCGTCGGCGAACTCAAAGCCGCCACCCCAGGGCGCGCCGGAATTAACCGTATTTTCTATACAGACCCAAAGCTTGTGGCGCTATTTGAGGCGCTAGAAAAATGGCGAGAGAGTGCTGTTTCGGAAAGCCGAAGCCGTTCGCCAAAAAGCAGCCCTGAGATTCTATCAGCTGAGTTCGGTCAGCTTCTTGCCCGCTGTCTGGAGCTTGGTTATGGAGTGGTGGAGTATATCGAACTGCGGCAAGCGACCTCAGCCGAGGATGTTTCTCCGCTTCTGGTTCCAGCGTGCTTTCGCGTCCTATTCGAAGGTGAAAAGGACCTTTTAGAAACCATCGGCAACTGTGCCGCGGCTGTTCTTCAGAGCGACGCTCGCATGAATGCGCTGGCCGACCACATCGCGCAAAACGTCGAAAGCTCGACCCGCTGGGTGATTTTTTGCACTTCGCCGTCGTTAGCAGACGAGCTCTCAGCACACTTTAAAGCTAGGTTCGCAACCGCCTCAGTTTTACGCCATAGTCTTGAGAATCCAGAATGGCGTAGATTCTATTCCAATGATCAGGTGGCTATTCTTGTTTGCGACAATCGCGCCGAAGAGGGATTAAATTTGCAGGGGCGCGACGCGGTCTTGGTTCATTTTGATCTCCCTTATTCTCCCGGAAGAATCGAACAGCGGATGGGGCGGCTTGACCGTTTCAGCTGCGGAAGACCTGTGCGCTCTATTCTGCTCTGCGCTGACGGCAACACCTGGGAAGAGAGTTGGTTGGCCTTTATGAATGAAGGTCTGGGCGTTTTTAGCGACTCGATCGCCAGCCTGCAGTATTCCACCTCGGACTGGATTGCGCAGGGGACTAATAAGAGCTTCGCGCTTGGCTCGGAAGCTTGGGATGATCTTGCTGGGCAGTTGGCTGGCCCGAGCGGAGAAGTCGCGAAACAGAAACGCCTGATAGCGGAACAAGACGCGATGGATCTCATGGACCTATCCGATGACACGTCAGAAACGTTGGTTAGCCGTCTCCACGCGCTTGAGACGCCTGCGTTTCTAAAAGCATTCTCAGAAACCCTGGCAGATTGGGCTGAAAAGGCGCTAAGCATCAAAATATTTGAGGAAGACAAGAATAATCCGGGCGTCATCCGACTCGTTGTCTCCGAGGACCGGACGCTAATTCCGCAGCGCCAGTTTGAAACTTATTTTGCCGGCGCTTTGGATGCTGCTTACATACCTGCCCAGTGGGCGAAGGATGCTCGTGCCGCGAGCAGAAAGATGAGCTTTAGCAGACGGTTGGCCCAAGAACGCCGTTGCCTGGTGGCCCGTTACGGCGAAAAGTTTCTCGACGCTCTTTACGGCTACACACGTAAAGATGATCGAGGTAGGTGCTACGCTGTATGGCGCGGCAGAAGAAACTTGCCCGAACAATGCGAAGGCGTATACCTCCGTTTTGATTTCGTCATTGAGGCCGAAGATTCCCAAGCCTTGGCCGCATGCGGCGCCGCCGTTGATCCTCGCGCCATACGCCGCGAAGCCGATTCCGTTTTATCTCCCCTCCATCTCGAAATTTGGCTCGACGCGGATCACGAGATTGTCTCCGACGCAGGCATCCTGGCGCTCCTGAACGCTCCGCTGGTTTCTTCCCCAGGACCATTTCAAGATGGCGACTTCGATCTGAATCACAGGCGTTGGGCTACCGTCGCGCAGCACGATGGATTCCGTGACTGGCAGGTTAGGCTGCGGAGGTCGGTCCAGGTGGCTCGTGAAAAAGTTGACACCCTTCACAAAGTCAGGGGACATATCGCTAAAGCAAAAAAATCCGCCGAGCATTGGCTTCGAAACTTCGAATGCCAGATGGCTAGCCGATTGGCTGTTCTGCCGGAGGTCGGGCGAGAAGCCGAAGCCAGACAGCTCGATGGTGAACTCGCCTGGCGGAGGGCGATTATCGATTCCTTGGATAAGCCGCGATTCCTATTGGACTCGGCGGGAGTCATGGTTCTCGACCGAAGAAGTTTCAACAATTAGCAATGATTGAACCCTTCCTCAAGGCCGCCGAATTGCTCGCCGCTTGGCCGGAGATTCCCGTGGGGTGCCAGAATGAGCAGGGCCTTGGGGATGCAAGCTGCGATCGTTTACGCCGGGCGCTGATGCAACTCCGGGATAATGGGCCGTTTTCACCCGGTCCTGGAGACCTCGCCTCTCTTGTTTACCATGTTGCGAGACGCGCCCATCTTCTCACGGGCAGCCCAGTCCCATTTCGGGTTCCCCACGGACAAAGTTGGCCGACAGCGGAAGCTTGGTTTCAGTTTCAAGTGCGGCTGTCTCAATGGGCGAATGGGTGGGAGATTTCCGACGCCCTGCCTTGGTCTCCATCCTGGCTTGAGGGTTCTCAAAAGTATCCTCCTTTTGACGACGCGATCGCGGAGGTTAAGTATGCATTCTCTCAGCCGCATTTGCCATTAGACCCCTGCCTTGAGAAGCAGTTAGGTAGCGCCAGCGACATCAAAGAATACCTGAGCCCCGGTCAAGCGCAGGCGGTTCGCGCCGTTTGTTTAGCCGAGCAAGGAAGCACCACGATGGTGGTTTTGCCTACCGGTTCCGGGAAGACCTTGGTTGTCTACGCGGCTGCGCTATGTGATCCAACGGAGGCTGGTCTCACGGTCGTTATCACTCCCACGGTAGCGCTCGCGCTGGACCAGGAGCGTCGCTGGAACGAGCTTCTGTCCAAAAAAGGTGAGCCGTGCGACCATCCTTGTAGCTGGCACGCTGGCACCAGCGAGACCTCCCGATTCGCCATCCTTGATGCAATTAGGGAAGGCAGGCAGCGAGTCCTTTTCACTTCGCCCGAGGCTGTGGTGACTTTCTTGTCCGGTCCGCTCGCCAGAGCCGCAGAGATGGGTTTCCTACGAAACATCGTAATTGATGAAGCGCACATGGTGGCCCAGTGGGGCGACGACTTCCGGCCCGAGTTCCAGTCGATCAGCGCCACTCGCAGGCATTTTCTCAGAGTAGCGCCTCCAGGTAGCCAGCCTCGAACGGTTTTAATGACTGCCACCTTGGTAGACGAGAGCCTCGACACTCTGCGGAATCTTTTCGCTGAAGAAGGGCGGTGGTCGCTGGTAGGTGCCATCCACCTTCGCCCCGAGCCTCGCTACTGGATGGCTCGCGCGCCCGACTCGGCCCAGCGAGAATACCGCCTCTTGGAAGCAATCCGACATGCTCCGCGCTGCCTCATTCTTTATGTTACCAAGGTAGATCACGCTCTCAACTGGCATGCGCGCCTTCGCCGCGAAGGATTTACTCGGGTTGCCCTTTTTACCGGCCGCACCTCTGACGAGGAGCGTGAGCAGATTCTTTTCGATTGGGCCAAAGGCAACTGGGACATCGTCGTTGCCACGTCTGCGTTCGGTCTCGGTGTCGATAAGAGTGACATCCGCTGCGTTTTGCATTCCTGCATTCCCGAGACGCTTGATCGCTACTACCAAGAGGTAGGGCGAGGAGGTCGCGATGGTAGCGCCTGCACTTCTATTCTCGTTTGCGAACCCGATGACCTACGTGTCGCTAAAAGCCTTAGCTCGCCGACTCTTATTGGCCCGGAAAAGGGGTTTACCCGCTGGAACACGATGCGCCTTAGCGCGGAGCGCTCTTCCATCGGACAGAATACTTACAAGTTCGATCTGAAGCTCGTCCCGGCCCAACTGACTGGCGAGAACGAAACCAATCGCGCTTGGAATCTAAAGACGCTGCTTCTCATGGCCAGGGCCGGAATGGTGCGATTGGACCTCGAGCCGTGGCGGCAGCCTGAACCTAAGGTCGGGGAATCGGCGGAACATTTTCGCGCACGGGTCGCCGAAGGCCGTAGAAATTTTGCAGATCAGGTTGTCGTCGATTTTCTGGCCGGGGGATTCACCACCCAACAGGAGTGGGATCTATCAGTAGAAGAAGCCCGCTCCCGCACCTATCAATCTCGCTCAGCCAGCCTCAAATCGCTGGTTCAGTTACTAAATGGCAAGTCCGCTCACGAACAAAAGCTCTCCGCGATCTATTCTCTTGCAGACTACGGACTCATCGCGGCATCTCTCTGTGCTGGTTGCGCTGCCTGCCGCCAGCGGCAAGCGCCGGCTTTAGGCGCCGCGAACCCGGTTCCTACAACGTCTGCAGTCGTTCGCTCTAAACTTAATGATAGCCGGCTGACGTGCTTGATTCCAGCGAACGGCCTACTCCTTGTAGAATACCCGGCAAATATCTCCTCAACATGGATGGCTCAAATAGCCGAGTTCCTGCAGCGAGCGGTGGCGTTCGGAATTTCAGAAGTCGTCGTCCCCAATGCTTGGCGTAACGGAGATGGAAAGCAAGCGGGTTGGGATCGCCTCCATACACACTCCGACCAGGGATTTGTTGTCGTGACCGATCCTGGGCATCTAGCCCTGTTTGGCCAACCGCTGCCTCTACCACGGTTATGGATAATCCCTCCCGTGCATGACAAACGGCGTTTCCCGCAGGCCGCCCTCGAACTACACCCAGCTGATCAAATCGTGGTATTCCCAGACAACCTTATCGACCCATCTCAACCTGGTCGCCCCTTCGCACAGATTGCACAATCACGTTCTTTGGCAGAAACACTTAGCAGATTAAAAGCATGAGCATTCTCAACAGACCCAGTAAAGGTCAACCGAGCGTTCTCGTCGCTCTAGCCAAAACCCTTTGGGGCAGCGAGGACGGCAGCCTGCCTGCAGACCAACTCATCAGTCGAGCGGCACCGGCAAGTCTCTGCGACCAGAAGCAAGCGCGAGGCACCCTCAATACATGGCTGAAGCTAGGCCTCTTTACGCAAGCGAAGAACGGAGGAATTGGATTCGCTACCGATCTCGCAGCATCAGAGGACTTCAAGCCGCAGACCCTCCTTTGGCTTCGGAATGCAACACGGGAAGTAGCTTTTCGACCAAAAAACAATAACCCGTTTTGGGCTGTCAACCACACACCAGACAACGACGAGGAAGATACAGGCGGCTTCGCCTCCGACCTAAGCCGCGGCGCGGCTTGGCTGTTGGCTCAAAGTCTTGACGTGCGACTCGTTACTTATAGGCAAGCTTCAGGACTTGCTACCAAGCAGTTTGGGAACTTCCAGCTTGTTCTTCAAAACGATACCCGCTGGAAACCGCTTGTCGATTGGATGGTCTTCCTTGCTCTTGGCATCAAAACCCCTGACGAGACCGAACGCTCACGTCCGACGGATGAGCCTCCAACAGCGTTAATTCTCGATCCTGCGGATGCCATTTCGGATCTCCTGCCGCGAATTTTCTCCGACAACTCAGAATTGCCACAAGGCACTTTCCTAGACTTGCTGGCCAACATTCTCCCAGTGATTGACTCGGGCACCTACCGTCAGCAGGTCGAGAAACGTATGACCGCAGAGTGGTCAGGGCCGGCTAAGGGCCGACTGTCGCCCTCTCTATCCAGAGCGCTCCTGCGACTGGAATCCGTTCGCAGGATTAAGCTGGAAGAAAAATCAGATGCAGGGCATGGACGTTCAAACGCCGCATCCTCCCCGATAGAGTTGTGCTTTGGCGCAAAAGAAACAAAAAAGGTCACTCACATCTCTTTTAAGAAAGGCTCTAAATGAGTATCGCTAAGTTTTGGCCCACTCCCGACCAAGTAAAAGCTTGCATCCAGCCTGAAGCGGAGATCCCGCCTGCTGCGGTTCTGCTGGCTGTCCATCGCCGAATGGAGTTTCAGTTCGTCGAGGGTCAGGAGCACCGACCAGTCCAAGAGGGCTATCTCCTCGAGAGGTTTTTGGACCCTAACGTCGAGCGTGGCACAGCGCTAATTACGATTCGCGGCAGTTCGGGCGTCGGAAAATCCCACGCCATACGCTGGCTCGAGGCCAAGCTTCGAGCTATGCCTGAACCCGATTCGCGGCACATCATCCTGCTGCCCAAAAGCACCAGTCTCAAGGGAGCGATAAAACTTATTCTCGCCGACCTTGAGGGATCTCGTTTTGAGCCCATCAAGAAACGCTTAAAAACAGCTCGCGATCACGTTGAGCTTAGTGCGGTAGCCATACGGCTCCAAGGGAACTTGGTTATAGAAATCAACCGGCGAATCGAGCAGTCCACTGCAGCCGTAGTCTCCGCCAGGGCGCGCGGCGAATCCGCTGCAGATACGGATAGAAAGTGGCAAACTCATAAAACTCTCCGCGACGTCATCCTTCATCCCGATCTGTATGAGAGATGGGTTGGTGTCGGCGAACAAAACGAACCAAAGGGGGTGCTAGCTGAAGTTGCTGCCCGAGTCCTCCAAGAGGGTCGCGTCATCGATGAAAAAACTCGCTTACAGTTCAAACCGGAGGATCTCATATTTGAACCCGAAGAGCTTCAGAATGTCGCCGGCGAAACGCGCAGTTACCTTCAGCACCTGAGTGTCGGGGGCGGGCAGCACAGAAAGGATGCAATCGATCTCCTCAACAGTGTGATTGATGATGCTGCCAACCAACTCCTAGACCTCGGCGACACTGGTCTAAAAGACATATTTGACGATATCCGGCAGGAACTTCTCAGCCAAGGCAAAGAACTGGTCGTTTTGGTTGAGGATTTTGCGGTTCTTAGTGGTATGCAAGGGGCGCTTCTCGATGCCTTAATCAAGGAGGCTATCAAAAACGGAAAGCAAGTGCGTTGCACCATGCGGACAGCTCTAGCCGTAACCACCGGATACCAACTCCCCGCCACCGTTCTAACCCGTGCAACGGGAGATTTTCGGCTTGAAGACATGCCCTTTCAGGACGACGAATCAGCTTTAGATGCAATCGTGCAATTAACCGGCCGCTATCTCAACGCTGCACGTGTCGGCAGGGAAACGCTCGAAAAAGCCTATAATAAGCACGGCGCTAAGAACCAAAGCTGGGTGCCGCGTTTCGAGGATTCAATCGACCTAGAAGATTCGGATCGAGCGATGCTCGAGGCTTTTGGCACCAACCCGTCTCCTGATGATTTTTTCCTATTCCCCTTCAATCGAGCAGCACTACGCCAATTGGCAATCCTTAGATTTCGAAAGACAGACCAGGGCGAGCAGAGAATCGAGTTTAAGCCGCGTGATATTCTAAAGTTCATCATTCGGAAAACCCTGCTTGAAAATGGGTCCGACTTTCATATTAGCAAGTTTCCACCGGCCAACTACAACGAGGCAGATACCGTCAACCGCACTCCAGCGGTCATTGAGGAGATCAAGAAGGTCGAACCTGACCCTGCAAAGCGCGGTCGGCTTGCGGTTCTCATCCGCTTCTGGGGAGACAATCCCACCTCGCCTCGCCGGACTGACTGGAAGCTTCCTCCTCAAATCCCATTAGCCTTCGGGTTACGAGACATTGGAACCACATATGTTGAGCCTAAGTCCCCAGAACCACCAAAGCCAGCATATCCTACCACCGGTGCTGTAAAGCCTCCGCCGCCCGTTGTAAGTCACCCTGACAGACCGGTTCCTGCCACCCCATTTGATACATGGCGCTCCTGCATCGACGGGTGGCTTACCGGGCGCGTGAAAACACTTCCTCAGGAAGAGGCAAAACAGCTTAGGCATTGGATCGCGGGAGATGTTCTTTCTGCGATTAATTGGGATTTGGAACTTTTGCCCCTGCCTGCCGATCAGAACTTGAGGTCATTTCGTGACATGGTTTTCCTCGAACTAGCAGCCGGTCGAGGCAATGCCTCAGAAGAAGATTGTTCAATCCTAGCGGTCAGCCAAAAAGAGCTTAGCACGACGGAGACTGCAGACGCAGTTGGGCTTGCCCTCCACGCACTCGTCCGCTGGAAACTCGAGGGCAGTTGGTCATTTGATTCGGATGGCAGCAGTTATACGCGGTGGGCCAACTTCATCCTGCCTAAACGACCTCAAGCTCTTGACTTTATAAGGAAAGCATTCGCTGTTGACTTGCTAGCTCCTGCAGCGAGAGTTCTTTATCTTGGAACACGTTTGCTGGATGTTTCCGGCGCGCATAGCGAAAAGCCGGAAGAATATGTGAACGCACTGTTCCTAAAACGGGCGACGACGACGAACGTCACGCCTATGGCGGCACGGTCACCAGGGAGTTGGGAAAGCTTGAAGTTCGTTGCGGCAGAACAGAGGGAGCGTCTTCAGAGTTTTGTCCTGCGTTTTGTTGGAGCCAGAACCGGCGGCGCTGGAAATCCGCATGCCATTGATTTTCACGGGTTGCTTTCCGCTCTTGGTGATGTGCGAACTAAGTTGACCGTTTCAAATGTGCAACTGTCTGGTGAGTTCGAACCCGATTTTAAGCCGGCAGTTGAACATGCAAAACAGCTCCAACGTCATTTTCAAACAGCTCTTAGCAAGCAGTTTGAAAGCTGCCAACAGAGAATCGTGAGATGTTCTAAGGAGCTTGGCAAAGCTCCCGATGAGAAGCTTATCAAAAAAGAGGTTGAGGAGCTAATCAGCAAGTGCTCCGCTTCCTTGGGCATACCGTTTGATTTGTGCGCGCGACTGCAGAAGGCGACCGACCTCTTCGCGAGCTCTTCTTATCAAGCCGTCGAACCGCTTGCTCCGACGAGCCCCCTGAGCACTCGTTTGGCCTTTGCTGCGTCCGTTAACGAGCAGCACCTCTCCGTTGCCGAAAACTTTCTGGACGAATTTATGAAATTTTCTGGAGCGGTCGAAAACAAATTGCGCCTCGCAGCGATTTCTGGCGGTCTGGCAGACCTCAAATCTGAACAGATGGCATTCCAAGCGGAGCTCTCCAAAACAGCACTTCTGGTGGGTGCAGCCCTCAGCGATGGTCAACCTTCAGATGCCAATGAGTCGCCGGAGAAACCGGGCGGAAAGCGCAGTGCGGCTAAGCCCCCCGCCTCAGTCGCTCCATCCGATGGAGTCTGCCTTTTGCTTCTGAAGTGCCAGCAGTTGGCTCAAGGGCTTCGTGACCATGCCGACCAAGAGAAGCATAAATTAAAGGCAGAGAGCCTTCGCACGCACAGACAGAACATCAAAACCCACCGCGAAGATCTCGAAAAGCAACTGAAGCCTTGGAAGCTATTGGACGCGCGAAAAGTCCCAGGGCTCGGTAAACCGCTCGCCGCTGCGGCACTTCGAGACGGCCTAAACACCCTTTATGTCCGAGTCACACAGATGTCAGAGCAGATAAATTCTGGTCAGACCATGAAAGACTGTCTGGCTGGATTAACACGCATCGCCAATGATTATGAACTAAGCGCGGAAACCGCATGGAAGAAATACAAAGAATCAGATTTTTACGTCGGCGTTTCCATAGGCTTGGTTAAGACCTTCGTTGGAATTGAGGGCTTTAAAGTCAAGGCCTCAAAATTGGCAGATGCCATCGAGAAGGAGCTTGACCCAAGGATCGCTAAAATTCCTCAGTCTGATGAAGAATGGAAGGACCTTGAAAACGCTTACAAGCTCTGCCAGCGGCTCATAAAAGATCTACCGTTCGGCAACCTTCCAGAAGATGTAAGGACGTTTCTCGAGGCGACCGTGGCTGGTGGGGCACCGGTATCCGACATGACGAAGGACGTCAAAGATTGGATTGATGAGAACAACCTCGAAAAATCGTTTGTAATTCGAGCCGCCAGCTCAATTTCCCAATCCGACCGCTTCTTTTAAGCCATGGACCAGAGAACAAAGCTGCTCGTAGACTTTCTCGATGCCGTCGAGGAGGCCGAGCTACGTCTCCTTTCATGGGGCGTCGTGGACCAAGGGTTCACGGAAGACGAAATCCGTGAGCGCGCGGTAACATTCCTTGATGCCCGTCAGGCTTGGTCGTTGTTCGCGACGGAAGACACGCTCCTCGACGAGTTGAGCGGTCTGACCTGGCTCTTCAAGACTCCGCCTCACGATGCCCGGTGGCGGTCTCGGTTTGCCGAAGGCGTTCGGCTCTTCGCGCGGCTGCGCCAGCTATTTCCTGATCATCTCATCGGTCATGCGTGGCTCGGCGCTGCAACGCTCGTCTCCGATTACCGCGTCCTTTCCCGCCCTCGCCAATACCCGAAGCGCAGCATTTCCCCGGCGAGTTTTATTTCCGAGCTGCAATCCCCTGAGATTCCACTCGCCGCCGTTCAATTCTTGTCGCAGTTGCTACCCACACTTTCGACTCCGGGGTTCTCACAATTCCAACTCGAGGCGACGCAGCGGATTCTGAAAGAAGCTGCGAGCGGTCGCGCCTCTGGCACGATCGTTGGCGCTGGCACCGGCAGCGGAAAGACCTGGGCTTTTTATTTGCCGACGTTCTCTCTTCTATATGCGGATAATCTGAGCAAGCCCGGCGTCCGATGCGTCGCGCTTTACCCCCGTAAAGAGCTGCTGAAGGATCAGTTCACCGAAGCGCTTCGCAGCGCGGCATTGACCGCTCCCTTCTTTCAAGAACGCCATGGGCGACCTCTCCGGCTAGGCACGTTTTTTAGTGATACCCCCTACGATAGCAGCGACAAGTCCCTAGCAGAAAAAAACTGGGGTCAAGTTGGAGGTGAGTTCATCTGCGCTTTCGCCCGCTGTCCTGAGTGCGCCAGCGATGTCATTTGGAGTCAGGCGGATCGGATCAGCGGTATCCACCGGCTTCGCTGCGCTGTATCCAACTGCGGTTGGTCAGCGGGCGACGACGCGTTAGCCCTGTCCCGCGATCGGCTCACGAGCAAGCTCCCGGACGTTCTCTTTACCACCACCGAAATGCTGAACCAGCGCATGGGGGATGCGCGGTTTGGCAAGCTCTTCGGCGTGTCAGCGCCAGTCTCGCCGCGCCTAGTCCTGCTGGATGAAGTTCATACCTACGGCGGCGTCCACGGCGCTCAGGTCGCCATGCTCCTCCGTCGCTGGCAGTGGCTCGCAAAAATGCGCGCCCACTTTGTGGGCCTTTCTGCCACCCTGCTAAACGCTGGAGAGTTTTTCGCCTCCTTAACCGGACTTCCTGCTGGTGATGCCACCGAGATTACAGTGCGCGGTGAAGATATGGAGGAGGAGGGACGGGAATACATGCTTGCCCTCCGTGCCGACGCATCTTCACGAACAGCAACTCTCTCGACCACTATCCAGGCCGCGATGTTGCTTGGGCGACTGTTGGAGCCTCCCAACTCCAGTAAGCCGCCGCTCTACGGTCGCAAGGTATTCTGCTTCACTGACTCCTTGGATATTGTTAACCGGCTACTCTTCGCAATGAAGGATGCCGAAGGCTGGCAGCGGTCTCGCCCCGGCGGCAGTCTCGCGAACTTGCGTTACCCCATGCTGCCAGACGGTCAAGAGCGATTCGACGCCGGACAATCATGGGAGGTCTGCCAAAACATCGGTCACAACCTGCAAATGCGTTTGCCAGGCTCTGGCAGTGGAGGTGGTCCTGCCGGACCTGGTCGCCGAGGGCTGCGTATCGACCGGACGAGCTCGCAAGACGCTGGCACGGCTCGTGATGCTCAACTCGTGGTTGCCACAGCATCCCTGGAGGTCGGGTATAATGATCCCTTCGTGGGCGGGATTATTCAGCATAAGTGTCCGGCCGATCCGGCCTCGTTCCTGCAGCGCAAGGGGCGTGCAGGTCGTCAGCGTGAAATGCGGCCCTGGACGCTCATTGTCCTCTCCGATTTTGGTCGAGATCGCCTCGCCTTCCAGGCCTATGATGATCTCTTCAACCCTATTCTCTCCCCCAGGGAGCTCCCGGTCGGCAACCCTTACATCCAGCGCATGCATGCCGCGCACGCGCTAATGGATTGGCTCTCTAGGACCGTCTTCGAGGTCAACGCATGGCAAGATTTGGCAAGTCCGACCATAGGTAGCGAGCCTTGGAAAATTAGGCGCCGTGAACGGCAGGACCGGCTGGCCTTGGTTCTTCGCGACATTCTAAACGATTCCGCTAAGCGGAAAGATCTCAGGGAATACCTCAAAGGCGCGCTCCGGCTATCGGAAGCCTCTGTCGAGCGCTTGCTCTGGGAGCCGCCCCGTTCTCTTCTTTTGGAGGTTGTTCCTACGTTGGAACGTCGACTCAGGACTAATTGGCAGGTGGGAGAGGTCGAAGGCGCCGATTTGCACGGCAGATCGCCGCTACCTGAATTCGTTTCCAGCACCTTGTTTTCCGAACTGCTGCTGCCCGAGGTTCAAATTCTCCTTCCGCCGGCTAGGTTTGGCGGGAACGAGTTTGAGGAACAAATGCCCGTCGCGCAGGCGCTTCGCGAGTTCGCGCCCGGGAAAGTATCGCGCCGCTTCGGCATCGAACATGCCCATCAGCGCCACTGGGTTGAGATTAGCGCAGAAGAGCCTGGTCTTGTTTTCTTAGAAGCAGTCTGCGAACGGCAGTGGATCGAATGTGGCCAGATGCGGATGGCACGCCACCGTGGGTCGGAAGAATCTGTCCGGTGCGTTCAGCCGCTCGTTTGGCGGGTGACGACTCCAGCAAAAGAAGTCCTGGATTCCTCTTCCGCCAGACTCAAATGGCACACGGAAATCAGCTCAGAACATTTGGGTCTCAGCATTAGCATTCCGCCGAAACACGCTTGGGAAACCCAGATATCTTCGGTCATTGCTTTCTTGAATTCCCGAGCAGAGCCCGCGCGAGTAAGGCGTTTTGCCTACGGCGGGGAGGCCACGATCCGCTACGACGATGGAAACGCTGTTCAAAGACATTTTTCGTTCTCTCTTGGTGACGCCAGCATCAAAGAACAACTGCCTGCCGCCGTCGGTTTCATAGTCGAGGTTGACGCGATAAAAGTCGCTCTGAAAGCTCCAGACACAGCGCTAATTTTGGCGGCGACGGCTCGACCAGAACTCCTTCCCGGGCTGCGGATCAGCTTCTTCAAGTATCTCTTGGCTGCGAGCCCTGGTCTGGACGGTCTTGCTAATGTCTTTGAGCGCGCCGCTCTCGCTCTGGTGATTCCCTCAATGCTCGCTTGTAGGTCACAGGAAGCTGGCGGCACGTTGCCTGAGGCTTGGGAGTTCCTCCAAGCTTCTAATTTTGAGGACCCCGTCGTTGATTCAGTTCTTGGCTCACTGGCATCTCCGCTGTCTGCACTCCTGCGCGGTCCAGACCAGCAGGATGCCGAGGACGCAGAAGAGGGAGGCGAAACGACAGCAGACCATGCTGCTCACTACGGCGGACCGGAGACTCGATCTGGCGAGCTTAGGCAACTTCTGCGCGGAGTGCCAACTCTTGCGGCGATCAATGAAGCCATACGCGTCCTCTGGTCGCCCCCGGATCTAACCTGGCTCCCCTGGCTCCGCGAACGCCATGATTCAACAATAGCTCACCTCTTCCTCGAGGCGCTGCTTGAAATCTGTCCGGATGCAGATGAACGCGAGCTGCTCCTGGACCTTCAGCCTTCAAACGAAGGACCCGAGCGGATCTTCTGGATCACGGAACGAAGCATCGGTGGTAGCGGTGTGTTGGACACGTTCACCCGCCGTATGCTCGATGACCCGCGCAGGCTGTTCGAGCTCATGGACCACATGGTTGAGCCGGGTGATGCCGAACGTAACGATAACTTCTGGCGCATCTTCACAAGCCGCCTGGTCGCGGATATAGAAGGACCGCTTGCAGCAGAAGTAAGAAGCTTTCGTGATGCCGCGGGTCACGAGGCAAGGCGCGCTGCTCTCACGAGGTTGATTGGCGCACTGTCTCAGGTAGGATGCCCAGCTTCTCCGGGGTTCATAAACGGGATAAGCGCGCGATTCATTCGGCCTGGCAGCAACCCGCAGACAGATCTCCTAGTGCACAGCCTGCTCCAACACCAGCAGGAGCTTGAGACCGCTTTGGGTCTTGAGCTCGACAGCCGGCTTCACGCTTTTATGGCGAGCCAACCGGAGCGTCTGCCTAATGAGATCTGGGCAGCTGCGCCGCAGGACCCGACCATCGACCCACAGCGGATGCGCATGAACGTGGCGGAAAGCATTTTCTGGGAACGTGGCGTCTTCCTTCGGGAGAGGCTTCATCAAACTTGGAACGAGTTCGCCGACCTGCCGCCGGCCGATGCCTCGTTGCTGGCGTGCCTGCGCACCGTCGATTTTCAATCTGTTGACCTGAGCCAGGAAGGCTGGCGAGAAGCCCTCGTCGCTGCCTTGTCACAAGATGGGGTGGCAGCCCTCTCAGCGCCACTTGCCTCTGGCCCCAGCCTCCGGGAGGCCCTGACGGACCTGATGATCCGCAGGGTTGAAGCCGGCGTGCTGATTCTCGACGTCCGAGTTCGTCGAATCCTCCAGAGGGACGGACGATGGTTTGTCCTTCTTGAACTTCCTCCCACCACATGAGCGCTGACCTCGACCGCCAAATCTTTGCCACTTCGCCGGAGCTTCGCCGTCGTTTGGCCGAGGCATTTAGCTCGTTTCTTGTTGGTGAGCTTCTCGCTCCCGGAGAGGATTTGTGGTTTGTAACGGCATGGATCAGCAACATCGATTGCCTCGACAACCGGGCGGGAGACTTCGATGCGCTTCTCGGAACCTACCCGCGCAGGTGGATCCGGCTTGCAGAGGTGCTCGCGCACCTGATCCGGTCCGGGCGGAAGGTTCGGATCGTGGTGCGCGACGTTGCGCATAACAATTATATCATCGGCCAAATTTCCTCCTTGGTTGGCCCTCCAGGTCCGCAAGCCGGCTGGACTCTTAAGCGCTCGGAAGATCTGCATATCAAAGGATTTCTCGGTTCTGCCCTTTTCATGTCTGGATCCATGAATCTTACCTATAATGGAATCACGCTGAATGACGAATATGTCTTGGTAACCCGAGACCCAGCAAAGCGTGCCCAGGCGCGCATGGAGTTTCAGACTTCCTACGACTGATGCCTGATATGGCACACCATACTAGCTCTACCGAAGCTGCGGAGAGATTTGTTCGGGAGTTTTTTGCCGCGCCAAACGGCGCCATTCTCTCCGGCGATGGCTCTGCATGGACCCTGATGGGCAAGCCAGCGCAGGTTGCGCAGGCGCAGCTCCTCACTCAAAACTGCTCGCGAGTCAGAACCCGCGCTCCAGCCCTGATCCCGTGGATCGAAACTGATTCCATTACCTGGTATGCTCTGGCCTTCGAGCCGGTCCAAGTGAGAATTCTTCAACAGTGGTTGCGCGCGTTTATCGGGCACACTTTCGGAACCTTCTCGGATATTCCCATCACCCTTGAAACCGTCTCAACGCCGGAGCAACTGCTCCGCTCGCTGCAGCTTTCGGCCGTTTTTTCCGTTAAGGCTGCCGGCTCCGCGAGAAAGCCTTTGGGCGACCAGATTCTCCGCTTATTTCGTCTTCTTGAAGAGCGCCCGGGTCCGAGTCTTGAATCGTGGGATACCGCATCGAGCCTTCTTCGCTCGTTTCACGCAGCGGTGGGCGCTGGCAATCTGCACAGCGCCGCCGGAGCGCTAGCCCGCCTAAAATCGGGCGCCTTCCTCGATGCCATTAACCTGTCATTCTTGGAAATCCAACTGCTCGCTGCTGCCGGAGATTGGACTGCTATCGTTAGCCGAGAGCGGCTGAAGGATATCCTCTTCTTGCGGCGTCCTCTGCGCATCGACTCTCTCATCGCCTCCGCGTTTTACCACGCCCATCTCCTTGGGCAGGAGAAAGACCCCGCTGCTTTGCTCAAGGCCTTCCAAGAGGAGGTTTGGCCGCTCGCAGGGCCAATTTTCACGCGCCAGTTTCTTAGCGACTCTCCGGAAGCCCGCCGATGCTATCTCCTCTGGCGACTTTTCGTTACCAAAGACGAGACGCTTATCAGGTCAGCCAGCATAAACCTCTTGCCCGAAGATCCGGTCCGCCTGCTCGCAGAACAGCACTTAGCCTCTCTCCGCACGACTTCAGTCCCAGCCATCACTGGCTTTACAATTGAAAAGGCTAGGGCCCAAGTTGATGCTGGTGATTGGCAGGGACTTTTTGAAATAGTTCCGCACCTTTCGCCATCACCCGAAGCCCTAGGTTTCGCCATCCGCGCGGCAGCCGAGGTAGGCACAGCTTCCGCTGCTCAATTCGCTCTGCAGGAATGGTCGCGCCATACATCGGCTCACCAGGAATCCGTCCTCCGCTCCCGCTGGTTCGCAAACCTTTGGAAAATAGTCAGCGCGCTCTGCAATGAGCAGGAACCATCGTTCACGCCAGTTGATCCTGGCTCTTGGTTCTCTCGAATTGCCAAGTCTCCGGACTGGCCCCAAGCTCAGTCAGCTTGGGATCGCGGCGCTGGTGAATGGGATTTCAGGGTGTTTGCCACCTCCGCATACCAAATCGAATCGGCTGCCGTCGTTCTTGGAGCTCCTCCACCTCCTGTCCGCAGCATCCTCCGTCAGATGCTGCCTCAGCTTTTGGCCCAAATACCTGAAGACCTCCGTCCTTCCCGCCCTCTTCGGAAGCTCCACCTGCATGCTGCAGAATTCATGGCGACGGCGGAAAGCCTTTCGGAGGAAGAACGCGAACTGCTCGTGGAAGCCTCCCTGCGGGCGCTCGATGGCGGACTTGATGATCTGGAGTATGTCTATCTCGTGGAAGAATGCTGCATCGACGCATGGAAGCGCGGGTCGAGCCCACGAACTTTCCCTTGGGCCCTCTCTCTGCTCGAAGTAATTGCGGATCGCCCCGCCCAGGTTGTCTCGGCTCGCACCGGCTTCGCACAGTTAATCTTTGCTGACGGTCAGCGCTACCTTTCCCGCTTGCCCCAGAATCAAATCCTGCTGCTCAAGGAGCTTTTGCAGGTATGCGCGCTGGGTGACTTGGCGAACAGTCTTCCGGATCCACCTGCCCCCGGTGATCGGAAGCAAGAGGCGGATCGTCTTTCGGCTGGCGGCATTCGGCGACTGGGCATCTACACTCTTATGGAACCGGCAGCCAAACGCGCCAAGGTCATCATCCAGGCAGCTCACCCCGACATTGAAATCATTATCAATGCTGATCACGTTGCAACTCCAGCTCTTCGCAACATGGCTCGGGATTGTGACGCCCTTCTGGTCGCCACGTCGTGTGCTAAACACGCAGCGACTGGCTGCATCGAACAGAACCAGTGCGGACAGCCACTCCTCTACGTGAGCGGCAAAGGGAGCAGTTCTATCCTGAGCGCATGGGAGGGCCTTCTCGAAGGACTAAGTTGACAGCGATATACTAAAGCACCGTGAACTGTTTCGCCCATGGTGAACTTCGTCTAAGAGCGGAGGTTGACCATGCTTACTTCGACCAGACAAGCCGTTTATACTGCAGCAGCAAGTTGTTCGCGACAAGTTGGACGTCTTTACTTGTGTTCTGAACTTCATTCCATTTCCGTTGATTTCCTTGGCCGAAGTTCCAGTATCCATCCGTCCAGGAGCAGTATGGAATAAGCGGAGCCAAATCCGCAGCAAACTCATCTGCTGTCGGAATCCCTTTTGCGCGAAACCGGTCTGCGATCGCATCCATCAAGTATCCCATCGACAGAATACCGACGCCATGTGTGAGGCGCGAGCGCGTTGGTGGTTGGCCCCAGGCTTCCCCAAATACACGAGCCACGGCTTCCCAGAAATTAAAGAGTAATTCCAGCATCCGTTCAATATCCGCCTCGCCATCAGCCTGTAGCCTGCATCGATATAAAGCTCCGTCGTGCAGACTGTTTTCAAGCATTCGCAGGATAGAGTTGTCTTTGATGAAGCCTTGAAGCTTTGCCTCGCTTGCTTTCGGGTCGGCAGGAGTCACATTGTCCAGATTGGGTTGTGGCATTAACTGAAAGCCTCTCCGACTGCGAACTTTCAGGTCCAAGAACGGGTTCGTTGGAGTCTGGATCGCAAGATGTAAAGGCGACCTAGAGTCGTAGTTCAACCGGTCAAGCAGATAGGCCGGGAAGCGTCTCCGCTGCAGATGGCTAGCGAGTTGCACATCCGTTGCCGGAAGCAGTTCGTAAATCAATCCTTTTGGTAGCGGTTTGGTCGAATTGACTAGGATGAATTGTTCGCGCTGCTCCGCCACGCTGTCCGTGATGAACCCGGTCACGAATACCGGAAACGTATCGAGGCGGGCATCGCGTATCGCGGCCGCTCGCTGCTGCCCGTCAACAATCCAGCCAGCCTTGGCGCCATTGGTGTCCGCAGCGGTCGGGATAACCAGATACCCATGGGCTGGTCCCTTGTCGCTGCGTGTCCCCTTCAATGGCTTGAACTGCACGCGCGAGTTGAACGCCACGACAATCGCGTTTGGCAGCATCGGTTCCTCAGACTCTAGGTAGTTCCGAATTTCGGCAATGTGCGCGACGACTTCTGGGCGTTGGTAGCCGGCGATCTTCTCGCTTTCGTCGCGACCGAGTCGCGACACTTGGGCAAAGTCATGCAGACGTTTGCCATCCACGGCGAACGCGTAAAGCTCGCGCTTGTCACTTTGTCGGATCGCGATGGCTGGCACCTCAATTGTTTCACCTGTTGTCATGTCTGACTTTCTCTTTGGGCGGAAGTTGATCCAACTTTTTACGAAGAACGTAAAGGTTATGAAATCCCCGGCGGCGATTTCGTTCGGCCCCACGAAACAGCACGACGTGGATGCCCAGTTTTTGGCAAATGGCGCAGCGGCACCTTTTCCACGGCTTGTCCTCCAAGGTTTCCCGGTAACGAACCGAGTCGTCCTTTCTCCCATGCCAGACTAGTTCATACTCGCGCAGTCGCTCCAAGAGGCTCTCGATGCCCAGCTTTCCCTTGTCGAACTCAAGCACACCCTGAAAACAGGCCAGTTCGAGTTTCCGAGCCACGCCAAAATCGACTACCCCCGCCAAAATCAGCTTCTTCAGTTGGGCGTTGCCATCCACCTGGGGTATCCGCACGGCAGTGTAGGTCCGCTCAAGCGTGTGATAGTTGTCGCGGTCATCCATGAAGGCCCTCTTCAGCGGGGACGTGCTGTCGAAGCTGTAGACGCCGGCACCCTCAAACGCGTCCAGATTCTCCAGTCGTGAGATCCCAAGGAGATGCAGTTTTGTCGAGGGTTTGCGCACCTCGCGGATCGCTTCGAGAGTGGCGAGGATTTCCAGAGTTTTGAGCGGCACCATTCCGCCCAGCGCGATGTAGTCGTAGCCCATCTGTTGAAGGCTCTTCACTGCGTCCCGGTAGGATTCAGCACTCCAACCTTGGGCTGCGCCGATTGGGCCGAAGGGCAATCGAGCCTGTCGGTGCTGCTTCAAAAACTCCTCTGCCTTGTCGAGGGTGATTTGGAAACGCCGCTGCCATTCGGGTAGCCGGTCCTCGTTCTTTACTCCCGGGGCGTTAAACCCGAGAACGACGTGATCGAGCGAGATGCCATGGTCAAATTGGCAGTCCAGGTAGAACTGAATCACCGCATCCACTCCGTAAGGAGGTTCCGCCTCGTTCACATAAGAAAACGAACCGCAGTCTCCCATCGTCTCCAGCCTTCGTTTCAGCCCTGGCCGGTCGAGTCGCAGAAACTCGTGCGCTCCCACTCGTTTCAGCCGTTGGACCTGAGCAAAGGAGTAGCGCACGCTCTTTGCCGATGAGTGCGGGTCAATCATCGCCTTCGAGAGCAGCATGCCATCGTAAGGAGGCGCATCGAGAACCTCGTGTGCGTAGAGCTGCGACTGCTGCCGGCTCCCCGCAAACGTCCGGCGCTCCGTCGTGAAGTCGAACAACGGGTTGACCAAATCGTGCGCGTCTGGAAAGAAGAATTTCACGCCTTGGTTCGGCGGTCCAGGTAGGCGCGGATAAGAAAGTTCGAAAGCATCGAGAGGTGCTTGTGGAGGTTTTGTAGCTCGTTCCACCCGATTCCCCCGAGGTGCTCCCACTCCCCGTCGGTCCACCGGCACAGCGAGGCAATCGAGTGTAGTTCGTTTCGAACAAGCTTCTCGGCATCCTTCCGACGCACGTCTACTGAGGACATGATTCTGTCCATTACCTTGCCCATAGAGCGAATTCCGACCCCATGCATCAAACGGCTTTCGGTCGGTGGCTTGCCCCAGGCCTCGGGAAACGCGTCTCGGACGGCTGACCAGTAAATTTGCAGCACCGCCCAGATCGCCGCTTCATCATATTCCCCTGTGGCGACATTGCGGTGCGGAAAAAGGCACCCAGACGGATGCGTGAGGCTTTCCTCGATCATCTTGACAATGACTGTGTCAGTGACGACCGCGCTTTTTGATTCGTCTCCGCTGCTGGAAGGTCTTTTAATCAACCCCTTAAAGGGCGATTGCTCTTCGCGGTTGAGCAGGTCACAAAGCGCCGATGGCACCTTCCTGATGGCTAACTTAGGTGGCAGAGGTGAGTTAACCTCCGGCAGCAACTCTGTGACGAGGCCGCGAGGCAGCGGTCGCGAGTTGTTGATGCGCAGAAACTGATCCCGCTGCAGTTCGACGTCGTCGGCTACAAAGGCACAGACGGGCACCGCAAAAGTTTTGTCTGAGCAAAGGCTGATCGCTAGAGCCCTCTGCTGCCCGTCGACAATCCACGCAGGCTTCTCCTCACCGCCTACAGGAAATGGGATTCGCAGCATCCCGGCCACGGCAATGCCATCCGAGGTCTTCTGTCCCCGACTGGAGACGAACTTAACGGCTGAAGTGAATGAAAGTATGATCGGGTGAGCGAGCAGCATCTCTGGTGATTCCATGTAGTCCGCTATTTCACGAACGTGCCGACGAACCTCGGCGCGTTGGTAGCCAATCAGCTTGCCGTCATCGTCGCGGGTCACTCTCGAGACCCCCGCCAACTCCAGCAACTCAGTGCCCTTGAGGGACAGCAGGAAAATGTGTCGGGCACCCTTTTGCTGAACCTTCAGCGCCTTCCGTTCGAGAAAGCTTTGGCTCTTGAGTTTCATTTTAGTCTTCGTTTTCATTGCCAACCACCTCCCGGAAAAGTCCCCGGAATCGCTTCTGTTCGCACGCTCGGTCGGTGGCCCGATACTGGCGCAGCAGCGCGGTGTAACTGCCTCCTTCGTTCTTTGCTATTTTTCGACGGATAAAGCTACGCACCGTTTCGTCCTCGGTCTGGCACCTCTCGGGATAGGTGGCCTTCGGCAGGCGGCCTAACATCGCCTCAAAGTGTGAACTCAAGCGGCTTGCACGGATATTCTCAACTGCGAAGCCATGGACGATGTCTCTCAGTATCCGCGCGTTCAGGGCCATTCGAGATCGACCGTAGCGATGCTCGAGTCGGGAGTCGCACGGCAAGAAGTTGGCTGTCAGCGGGCCTGTTTTCCTCGCCCCTGCTGAGATGATGATAAGGCGGTCGCTGTCGGCGAGCGCCGAGCGCGCCGTTTGGAGATCATGGGCCACCGCCTTCAAATACTCACTCGATATCGCTGCGACCAGAGGGGTTCGCGGATGAAGTCGCGCTATGTCTGCAACGCTCGCTACAGAAGAACCGGCCTGACGTCTTTGGCCCCTCAGCATGTCCCACCATTCTGAGACTGAGTGCGAAGCCAACTCCGGTGGGATGACGGAGTCCTCCTCGCGAGATGCGAAGGTCGCGGCGTAAGGCGTCAGGTTCTCTTCGAGAGCAACCAATCCGTGCCCCGCAGAAATCACCCATATCCGAAGCCTGCAGGACGAGTTTCCTGCCTTCGCCAACTCGCGAATCACGCTCCAAGAATTTCCGCAGTAAAGATCGACCGCCCGCTTCCGCCCTACGCTTTCGCTTCGAAGTCGTTCACGCCACTCGTCTAGTCGACGATCCAACCGATCCCTCCTAATGTTGCGCATCATCAACATCTCGGGAACCTGAGTAGTTTTCCGCGCGGTGCAGGTCACTACCAAGTTGAGGTGCTCGCAGCTCACGCCGATTAAAATACGGGATCTATCTTTTGAGGCAAGTGGAATAAATACAAATTGGTTGAACTGTGAAAACGAATTAAATGCAGGAAGAACGATTTGGTGCCGCTTGGCGCCTGTTTCGGTTGGTCCTGACTGGCTGATTCTCCTCTGAATCAGATTGTCTGCGGCCTCGGCGGCAAAGTTGTGCAAGGGGGCACGTTTTGCACTTCGGATTGTTCGCGGTGCACAAATCTCGGCCCAGCGAAATGAGGTTCACATGCAGTGAGAACCTCCAGCGCGGCGGGATGGCCTGCTGCAATCGCTCCATATCCGCCCTGGTGCACTTCCCGTTTTTTGAAACGGCACGCACCCAACCCAACCGCTGGCAGATCCGCCAGCAGTGCGTGTCCACAGGAAATACCGCCCGATCGAATGAGTAGAGCATCACACATCGCGCGACTTTCAACCCCACCCCGGGCAGTGAGGTCAGGAAGGTCTCGCAGTCTTTGTCAGTTAGCGCTCGGAGTGGCGCAAGCGTAGCGCGCCCGAATGCACCGATCAGTCGGACGCAGGTCTGTTTGATCCGCCTCGACTTGTGCCGGTAGAGCCCGCCGGACCTCAGTGGTTCGGCGATCTCGCCCGCAGTGGCCCCTGCCAGCAGATTCATGCGCGGAAATCGCCGCTGAAGCGCTCGAAACGTCCGCCTGTAGTTGCTTTCCTGTGTCTGCACGCTGCAGAGAATGAACAGCAGTTCTTCGAAGGGGTTTTTGCGGTTGTAGTGAGCAAAATCCTTGTATCGATCTTGCAGCAGGCTTGCCACAGCTACGATTTTTGCCTCCTTAACGCCCGCTCGATGATGCTGATCAAACACGTTCAAACTGAACGATCCATGCACTGCGCAGTCAAGGAATACAGAGAATGGTTCGCCGCTTGTCCCAATTGTCCTGTATCGGCAGGTTGCTTCAGTCGTCGTCAAGCGATCAACCCCACCAACCTGAGTGCTAAAAAAGAGATTCCGCGTGAGCGAAATCCCTTCTCCCCTCACACCCCCAACTTCCGGAGCTTTCGCTCAGGAGGTTCAGGGGTGGAGGTTGATGGACGGGCACGGTTGTTGGCCCATTGCTTCAACGCAGCGATCTGTTCGGCCATCAACCGCGACAACGGCACAAAACCGTTGAGGGCTGAAGCAACGTCGAGGTCGGTCGGTTCCTTCGAGCGTTCAAACGCGCTGAACATCGATTCAACGAACACCGCCTCGATTTCAGCACCGGTGAGACCTGATGAAACGCGGCTGAGTTGTTGGAGGTCGTAATCAGCGCTGTCCCGTTTCCGGCGTTCAACGACAATCTTCCAGATGGCTTCGCGTTCGATGTCGTTCGGCAAATCGACAAAAAACAACTCATCGAATCGGCCCTTGCGCAGCATCTCAGGCGGCAATTGGCTGACGTCGTTGGCGGTGGCGACCACGAACACCGGTTTCACCTTCTCCTGCATCCAGCTCAGGAACGAGCCGAAGACCCTAGCGGATGTTCCTCCATCGGTTGAACCTGACGACTTCGATCCCGCAAAGCCCTTCTCCAGCTCATCAATCCACAGGCAGCAAGGAGCAATGGCTTCAGCGGTTTGGATGACAGCGCGGATGTTCGCCTCAGACTGGCCGACGATACCTCCGTAGAGCTTGCCGGCGTCGAGCTTCAACAGCGGGACGTTGAAGACGGCTGCGGTTGCCTTCGCCGTCAACGACTTGCCAGTGCCGGGGAGGCCGAGGATCAGCAACCCCTTCAACGCCGGCAGACCGTAGGCTTGGGCGCGCTGGCTGAAGGCATCTTTGCGCCTCACCAGCCAGTCCTTCAGCAGATCCAACCCACCAATACTGTTGAGCGTTTCTTTGATTTCAACAATTTCCAGCAACCCGTTCTTTTTGACAGCTTGGGCTTTCTCCCTGGCGATGATGGATGGGGTGATTGATTTGGTCTCCGCCACGGACAGGGCGAAGGCGTTTTCAGCCTCAATCGTTGTTAGCCCTGATGCTGCCTCGACGGCCTTCTCTCTGGTTTCAATCTCCAGGCTCTTGATGCCGGCTGATTCCATGATCCCGCCTAGCACACCGCGCAGCTCAACAGGACCGGGCAGCTTGAACTCCACGATGGTTAACTCGTGTTCAAGTTCCGGAGGCAGGCACAAGCGACAGCCGAGGATGACGAGGAGCTTCTGCTTCAACTTGGTGTGGAGCAGCGTGTCTTTGAGCTTACGCAGCAGGATGGGGTTCGGTTCAGCGAGGAACAGGTGAAAGTCCTTCAGCAGCACCACGGACTTCTCCGGCAGGTTCTTGACGGCTTCCAGTGCTTCCAGGGGGTCATTGGCGCTGTTCACGGTCTTCGCCTTCACGTCGATCAGCCCGTCCACCACAGACCAGAAGTGCAGGCCGTAGTTGAGTGTTTCAGCGATGGATTTGAACTCAGCCTCCACGCGCAGCTCCTCAGCGGAGACGACGTAGAGGCCGGGATAACCAGCGCGGATGTAGTGGGTGATTGC
>SXGR01386263.1_pt1 | contig 30292 bp, 20 predicted proteins | sample 3174711 | NCBI WGS metagenome assembly SXGR01 (sample SAMN11356860, study PRJNA531348) | freshwater metagenome | isolation source: freshwater sample F1-60 | place: China: Fuxian Lake, Yuxi | collected 2017-12-25 | reverse complement strand
ACAAATCGTCATCCCCACGACAGTGGGGATCCAGGTTTTTTTTCTGGATCCCCGCTTGCGCGGGGATGACGATAATTACTTCAACGCATGAACCAACACATCATACGTTCTCGCCGACAATGCCTTGGCTTCTTCAGGCGTTGGCGCAATGGTGACGAACGATGCCCGTGCACCAGGTAATTCAAAGGGTGCTTCACGGATCTGTTCAAAATATGCAAGCACGCTCCCTGCAAAGCTTCCATCGTCTTTGCGGTTGAGCAACAGACCTTGACCCTCAAGAATGGCATATACATCGGCAGGATTTGCACCCCGCGGGAGCTGATTGAATCGGTCATCCCATGCGGCATAAACCGGTTTCTTTTCACCGGACTGTGCAGTGACCCAATAGGTGCCCACCTCTTTGCCTGGTGATGCTTGGATGACATGTTCTGCGCCGAGCCATCCGAGTAACACCGCAGCTGCCGGCCATGCACCGGTGCGACGATCGTTAATTTCGGAAAAGATGAGTACGCCATCATGACCGACCAATGCGTCGATGCCGAAATAACCATCGGTTCGTCCACACGCAATGAGGCTTTCACCTACTTTTTGTGCAGCGGAGATCAGGGCCTCACGTGCGGTTGTTGTTTGTTCTCCAAAAGTGCTTTCCGGAATAGGCGTGAATCCACCACTGTAGCTGCTTCCTTGCAGGGTTTGCAGGTGGGTGCTTTGGACAATGACTTTGCCGTCGCGCAATTCAACCTGCACACTAAGTGGGGTGGGCAATGCGTCTTTGTTCCCAACGCGTGCTTCGATGACCGCGCCGTCTTTGCAAACAGCAGCCCAAATTTTGGTTGCATCTGCGTCAGAAAGGGGTGTGCCATCAAAGCCCGTAAGTTTACCGCTGGATTTCAGGACGACAACGCCTGCGCCGCGCGCCGACAAATCACCGTCGTTGATTTTAAGCACGACGTCTTCGGTTCCTGTGGGGCGTAGTGCGAGGCGTCTTACTTCTATGCCAATTTGTATTTGGGCTTCTATACGATCGGGAGATCCTTTGCCAACGGGCGCCATGCTGCCTTGCGCGATGGACAAGGCCAGTTGCTTAAACAACTGCCGAGCACCTGCTTTGGTTTTGATATTCTCGATGCCTGGAGGCAGATGACGTTTGTATCCTTCAACCGGTGCACCTAGCGCTGCCATGCGGTCGAGACTGATTTGATCGGCGGCCCAGGGAGAAAAATGGTTTGTACTGCCTAAGGTCAGGAGGACTTCTTGGGGAACAGGGAGTTTTGGATCAAAGTCAGCAACGATTTGCAACTCGGGCAATGATGCGTGGGGTACACCCCGCAACGCGGCCACATGCTGCGCATGAAGCGCAAAGCCGCTTTTTAAGTCATCGCCAAGTTGTTTGCTTTCGAAAGCATCGCTGCTGTGGAGAACGACCCGAACATTTTGGCCTTGGATGGCAGCATCGGTTGCCTGCTGTGCGGCTTCAAGGAGATGGCGGCCGAGGGTTTTGCAGGTGGGGCACTTGTGACTTACGACGTGGAAGGTGCTGGCCATGAATTATTCTCCTGCGGAAACGTTATTGACCCACGACGCTATGCGAACCTTACGGACTTCGTCTAGGGGAATTGCGTGGGTCTTGAGAAACAATCGGCATGCGCCTATGAAACGCGCATGTTGACGTTGATTTTTATGGTGGGCGTGCTTTCTGCCTCGGCAGCTCCTTCGCATATTCTCATGGATACCCATATTGATCTCCCCGACAAGCTGCGCGAGCACCCTGCGGATATTTCAACAGAAACCGGCGGTGAGTTTGATATTCCCAAGGCCAGGCGTGGTGGGCTTGATGGGGCGTTTATGTCGATTTATGTGCCGACACCCGAGCATTTGCCCAAAGGCATCAATGCAGCACATTACGCCGAACAACAAATCGCATTGGTTGAAAATCTAATCGCCAAGCATCCGACGGATTTGGGTTTGGCAAAGAGCCCCAGTGATGTGGTGCGTTTGAAATCCGAAGGTAAAATTGCATTGGCCATGGGCATGGAAAATGGCGATCCCATCGGGCTTAACCTTGAGCGCATTGATATGTATTTTCAACGCGGTATTCGTTATATCACCTTGGCCCACGCCAAAGACAACGCGATTTGTGATTCCTCGTATGATACGCGTCACACCTGGAAAGGTGTGAGTCATTTTGGTCAAAGTGTGATCAAAGAAATGAATCGCGTGGGCATGATCATCGATGTCTCCCATATTTCCGACGATGCATTTTGGCAGGTGCTGAAATTATCAAGCGTGCCGGTGATTGCATCCCATTCGTCACTGCGACATTTTAAACCAGGTTTTGAACGCAATATGACCGATGACATGGTGATTGCTCTCGCCAAACACGGTGGCGTGGTGCACATCAATTTTGGCAATTACTTTTTGGGAGAAAAATCCCCAGAGCCGGTAAGCGCAAGCAAAGTGGCCGATCATATCGACCGCGTGGTGCGTCTTGTGGGCGTTGATCACGTGGGTTTTGGATCGGATTTTGACGGCGTGTTTGGCAATTTACCCAAAGATTTAAAAACAGCAGCCGATTACCCCAATCTTCTCGCAGAGCTGCGCGCACGCGGTTATAGCGAAGACGCGATGGGGAAAATGATGTCAGGCAATTTGTTTCGCGTGTGGGAAAAAGTTCTTGCGGCACGTTTAGTGCCGTAGGGGAGGTTCGCGAACCGCCCTTGCGACGTTTGGTGATGCTTGAAGGGCGGTTCACGAACCGCCCCTACACGAAGGTGATGGCCCATGCGTATTGTATTGCAACGGGTGCTTGAAGGTTCGGTGAGCGTGGATGGTGAAATCATCGGTGCCATTGAACGTGGTTTTGTTTTGCTGGTGGGTATTGCCAAAGGCGATGATGAATCTATGATGGATGCCATGGCACGTAAAATTGCCAATCTTCGCATTTTTTCCGATGATGCAGGTAAAATGAATTTATCGTTGTTGGATGTGGGTGGTGAGGCATTGGTAATAAGCCAATTTACATTGCTTGCTGATCTTACCCAAGGGCGTCGTCCATCTTTTGGCAATGCCGAAGTGCCTGAACGTGCATCCGTGTTGTGCGACTATTTCGCAGCATCGCTGCGAACGTGCAGTGTGAAACATGTGGCCACGGGGCGCTTTGGTGCTGATATGAAAGTGGCGCTTGTGAATGATGGCCCGGTGACGATTATTTTGTGATCTTGCGTTCAGCAAGCAGCCAACATCCCGTTCCTCCATGAAGTGCCAAATCGGTAGGAACTTCTGTCGTAGAAAATATGCCGCTTTGGGTAAGACTTTTTGTTATTTGTTTTTGTGCCAATTGGGCTTGGATCTCTGCGTGTTTCAACGCAGGAAGTGCATCGCCGTACATCAGGAAATAGGCACTTGGATAATCGGCAAGTGCCACTGTGCGAGGACCCACGTCGCATGCGAAATGAACCCATTCACTTGCGATGCTGCTTCGTACGCCTTCAGGGGTTGTTCCATCTTGCCGACCCAGCAAACCTTGCCATGCAAGGCTTGTTTTGGCCGCTGTTTGGAGATTGTTTTCGTAATGATTGCTAAAAAATAGGGATGCTTGGCTTGGTGTCATTGTGCGAGAAAGATGTTGGCCGATGAGCATATCGTCAAGAACATGATTGGCGACAAGGCAATCCACGAGGCCTTTTTTAGCATAATGCTGAATTAACTCGGAACGCGTTCTTGCATCTTCCAGTGATTGGCATACGGAAATAATACGAGCCTCAGGAAGAAGTTTTTTATATGCAGGCTCTGTTGTTGCGTACATGACATCTTCGGCAGGGTCTATAACAAATAGTGTTCCTTTGAATCCCATGGATGCAAGCGCCATAGGAACATTGGTTCCTTCCCCAGGAGCCACTTCGATCACCACCCCATCCATAGGGACGCGCAACGTGGTGAACACATTTCTCCACGAATCTACAACATTGTCACGCCAGTTTTGAGGGCCTAACGTAGGCTTCATTATTTCTGCGATTCGCGATTGTCTAGGGCCGTGGGCCGGCAAATACTGCGATGCAGGCACAGAGGACCCGCTACTTATTCTGACTTTCTCAAGACTCGACATGGATGAGTTGTATACGCAATCGTCACATTCTCTAGATGAATATTTATCGCTTAAGTCGATTCTTTTCCCCTACCCATCACAATTTCTTCTAGGGCTTGGATACGAGAACCGGCAGCATCAAATTCTATCGCGAACAACTGATGCAAATCATCCAGAGAAGTGATGTCATAGGGCAGTCGTGCACCCGCATTGCCGTGCTCCCATAGGATCTGAAGAGAACTGTTGCATGCGTCGGTATATTGCGTATTAAAAATTGCATTCTGTTGTTCACCCCAGGTGGCGTAAACAGAACGGGCTGTAAACAAATCATGATGGGTTGCAACGGCATCTCTGTCTTTGGCCTGCGGGGATTGAAACCCCACGCGCGCAAGTTCGGTGATTGCTGAGAATGTTTGAGGAAAAAGAACAGGGGACAACGCATGATAAAGCGTATCGTGAAAGGCGCTGTGGTTATTCCCTATGGGGATTTTTCCTTGGGAAATCAAAGCGCCGTAGTCTTCAAATGAAATTTTCCCGGGGACTTCGGCAATGTGTTGGCCCAGGTTTTTGAATTCCGGGGATTTTGTTTGCTGGCTTATCCAATCAAGGCCAATTCTGAATGTTTCTGCCGTGGGGATGGTCCACGTGGGACCCATTTCTTCATCGTCCGAGGAAACGCGTTCTTGAAATCCCAGCGTGGCACATGTGCGCTTTCCAAAAATATCACCCGGTATAAAATCCGTGGGGATCTCTTCAAAACAATGTGTTTCTACCAGGGACAGTACATCTTTGCTTGCTTCAGCAGGTGGTCGATAAGGCAGGATCCATGTGTGCGGGGCTTCGACGTCCTGATGTAGGCATACTGTTCCATAGACCACAACAGGTTTAAAAGTGAACATCTCATGCTGACGTGGGGCACCAGAGTGAAGCATCGCTTGGCCATGATCGCGCATGATAGCTTTAGGCTGTTCGAGTGCATGCAATCGAATGCATGGGTAACCCGGATTTGTGATCACTTGAAAAGCGGTTTGGCAACAATCAGAGGCCATCAGATTCGTATTGGCCGCATAGGCATCGTGGTTCCAAGTACCAAGAAGACCAGGCAAGCGGCCCATGGGTAAATCGAGACTTACGTTTTCTATCTTGAGCGGCGACCATATTGCAGAGGGGAGAAAACGAGGGGACGCCATGGCGAAGAGGCCTTTCTTTGACGGCAATGAAAATCTATTAGGGAAGAATATGCGCAGCGGCAATATGCGTTGCGTTGCATTCTTTGATTTTACACGTTAAAAAATCCTATGAGTCCCCTCAAACGTCTTTATAGCTATGCTTCATCGGAACAACGCGACATCTGGCTTGCCTGTGTCTTTTCTTTTCTTAATAAAGTTTTTGATTTGGCGCCGGAAGTTCTCATTGGTATGGCGGTGGATACGGTGGTTCGCCGTGAATCGAGCGTGGTCGCATCGTTTGGCTTTTCGACACCCATGCAGCAAATGGGCTTTTTGGGCGTGCTCACTCTTTTTATTTGGATTTTTGAATCACTCTTTGAGTACTTGTATCGCATCAGATGGCGTGGTCTGGCGCAGGGCTTGCAACATCGACTTCGCCTCGATGCCTACGACCATGTGCAACGTACGCATCTTGGGTGGCTTGAAAATCGTCGTACGGGCGATTTGATGAGTATTCTCAACGACGACATCAATCAACTTGAACGCTTTTTGGATCAGGGTGCCAACGATATGATTCAAACGCTTACCTCCAGCGTTTTGATCGGTGCGATTTTCTTTTATATTCAGCCGGCTGTGGCGGTGATGGCCATTTCTCCCGTGCCGGTGATTTTGATCGGCGCGTATTTGTTTCAAAACAAACTTGCGCCACGTTACGCGTTGGTTCGCGCGCAGGCGGGCGCGCTGGGTGCACGGTTACAAAATAATTTATCAGGCATCAGTACCATCAAAAGTTTTACGGCAGAAAATTTTGAACTTGCGGCCATGCGCGCAGACAGCGAAGCATATCTTCAAGCAAACCGTGCGGCCATTAAAGTAAGCTCGGCGTTTGTACCTGTGATCCGCATGGGTGTTTTGTCGGGTTTTGTGGTGACGTTGGTGTATGGCGGCTGGCTTACGTTTAACAACGAACTGGCCGTAGGCTCCTACAGTGTGCTTGTTTTTTTAACCCAGCGATTGCTGTGGCCGTTTACGCGTCTTGGTGAAACGGTGGATTTGTATCAGCGGGCCATGGCGTCCAGCGAGCGTGTTTTTGAACTATTGCAAGCACCCCGTGAAATTTCAGATCGTGTAGGGGCGGTTCGCGAACCGCCCTTGAAAGGCACATTACGTTTCGACCACGTAAATTTTGCCTATGGTTCGATGCCACGTGTTTTGCATGACATCACGCTTGATATTAAAGCAGGCGAATTTCTTGGCATTGTGGGATCCACAGGTTCGGGCAAGAGCACTCTCGCGCGATTGTTGTTGCGTTTGTATGAACCAACGACTGGAAGTATCCTTCTTGATGGTCAATTGATTGACAGCTATCCGCTGCATGCTTTGCGGCAGTGTATGGGCATTGTGAATCAGGATGTTTTTTTGTTCCATGGCACGGTGCGCGAAAACATCGCCTATGGCATGCCAGAGGCCAGCATGGAGGCGGTGATTGCTGCAGCCAAATCGGCTGAGGCCCATGGATTTATTGCTGAATTGCCTGATGGCTATGACACGTTAGTGGGAGAGCGTGGTCAACGTTTGTCGGGTGGGCAGCGTCAGCGCATTTCCATCGCACGCGCGGTATTGAAAGATCCTGCGATTTTAATCATGGATGAAGCGACATCTGCGGTGGACAACGAAACGGAAGCGGCCATTCAACGCTCGCTTGAACGTTTGTCCAAAGGGCGTACAACCCTTGTGATTGCCCATCGTTTGTCCACCGTACGGCATGCGGATCGCATTGTGGTGATCGATGGTGGTCGTGTTGTGGAACAAGGCACTCACGATGTGTTGCTTGCCCACAAGGGTATTTACGCGAATCTTTGGGATATTCAGACGGGATCTTAAAACTTCAAAAGAATTATCGTTCACTGTTTTGTGTCCCCCTACGCCGTGTATTAGCAGTGATTAATCTGCTTAAAAGACCCACATTGCCTTACGTTTCCTCTGGAATGAGTGTGGCGCTCCTTTTTTGTGTTAACATTCCCAAGGAGTGTTTTATGGTTGTATTGCACCCTGTTCGCGTGTGTTACCGGTTGATGTTTATTGCTGTTGTTCTCCCTTTCAGTATTTGGGGTTGCGCGAAAACGACATCAAGAGAGTCCGTGGAAGGTAACCCTTGCTCCAACGGACAATTATTCTATGACGGTGAGTGTCGGAAATTGTGTGGAAGCAATGCCGATTGTGGCGCGACCTGGTGCGACCTGACCTTGTCGGCGCCCGTATGCTTGGACGATATTGGTGGCAAAGGCTGCGGTGCTGTGGATACCGATAGCGACGGTATGGGTGATGTTTGTGATCCTTGTCCAACCCTCGCGTTGCCCATTCAGTTCGAGGGCCACTGTCGAAAGCCCTGCAGTGAACAACCCGATTGCAACGGGACATTTTGTGACCTGAGCTTGCCCGTACCTGTGTGTTTGGATGATATCGGCGGTAAGGGTTGCGGTAGTACGGATAGCGATGCTGACGGCATGGGTGATATTTGTGATGCTACGCCCCATGACAACCGTTGCTTTGCTGATGGGACGGATACCGACTCCGACGGTGTTTGTAATGATTACGACGTATGTGATTTAGGGGATGACCACGTCGACGAGGATCATGACCAAGTGCCCGATGCCTGCGATTTTTGTGTGGCTTCCAACACGCCCGATAACCCCGATGTCCTCAGTCCAGGCGCGTCGCCATTGGATGCATGCACCGCGCCGACGCTTGGGTTCCATCGACGCCCCGACAGCAATTGCGATGGCGTTGACGGAGAAAAGACGACAGCTGTTTTTGTCCGGTGCAAGGGAGCAGAAGAAAGTGCCGACGATGGAAGTTTTGAGAAGCCTTTCGCGACGCTCAACCAGGTGATGGATTGCATTGCCACAGACAACAGCGCTCTTGATGATTGCACTCGGACCACGGGCATCATCAACAATTTGCGAGGCGCACCGTTGGTGGTGCTGGTTGCTGCGAAGGACAACAACGACACCGAATGCACGTACACCACAGCGCTGACTGCACCGCAGTTCTCGGTCAAATGGTTTGGTGGCTATGCCGCTGATTTTTCAGAACGACTTGCCAACACGCGAAGTAAAGTTCAAGTTTCCTCAGGCCCAGCATTTATAGCCCTTTCGAACACGGCGACGGGTCGTGTGGATGGGTTTGCTTTCAAAGGAGGCGCTGCAACGAGCAGCAGCAGTCCCACTTCATATGGCGGACTGGTCGTTGATGAAGCAGCCAGTTACGTGATCAATAATTGTCGCTTTGAATCATCAACAGGCAGGGTGGGGACTGCGGGAGCTGATGGGGAGACTGCGAAACCGGGGTGTGCGGGTGGCGTGGGAAATATCGGTAGTGTTGCTAATTATTGTAATATTACATTCTCTTTATTACCCAATACTTTCTTAGGTGGCATTTCCATCACGGGCAACGCTTGTCGGTCACCGGTTGGCACTGTCAGTGGTGGTGGCGGTTCAGGTTTGGGTTTCCATCTATATTCAAACATGTGTGTTGCGGGCTCTTCGTCGGGGGTTGGACTTGGACACGGCGCTGGAGGCCAATGTCCGACGACGGCTCTTTTTGGTACTCCAGGTGTCTATTCTGCCGCAACAGGTGGGCCCGGAGGGGCTCCTACGTCAACACCCGTTTTGGCTACCACAGCCACAGTGCCTACTTCGATCCGGTATGTTTCAAACCTGATCGCCAAGAATCAGTCCTCAGCGCAACAACCCCAAGACAATGGTGCCGACGGCAACAATGGAAATCCTGGATTTGACGGTGGTGGTGGGGCAGGCGTGGGCCTTGAGTCGTCTAACCCTATTTGTATTTGGTCGTCGGGCAGCGCAGGCGGTGCCGGTGGCGAGGGAGGTAAAGCGGGCAAGGCAGGCCAAGACGGAGGGCACAGCATCGGACTTGCCGTGATCCGATCGCCGGCATTGGCGTTGACCTGCAGCGATGTCGCGACGGGGGCGGCGGGCGCCGGTGGTAAGGGCGGCAATGGCTCTGCGGGTGGCGCTGGGGGTTTGGGTGGGGCGTCAGCGGGGGCTGTTACATATTTTGGTACATTACCAGAAACAGGCGGTGCTGGCGGAAACGGCTCATCCGGCAGCGGTGGCAGCGGTGGCAACGGTGGCGACGGTGGAAGCGCCATCGGACTTTGGGTGTTTCAAGCGTCGAGCGCGACCCCCAACAACGCGTTGTACGATCAACTGAAAATCATTGATACAAATTGGACTTCCAATGCCATTGGGGCCGAGGGCAGCGGAGGCGTAGGTGGCACAGGCGGCTCTGGGGGAACCTCAACTGTCAACGGCAACAATGGTTTGAAGGGCTTGCGCGAGGGCTGGTGTTTTTGTCTCATCGATGGTTCCTGCCAATGCAGCGGGCGCACGGTTCCCTGAGGCGATTGGTGTCCATCTTATTGACCCCAACCGTCCAAAAAAATTATCATTAGGACGGGCGCAGCAGTTCTGTTACTCAAAAATGAGAGTCGCCGAAATGTTCTCCGGATGTTTCCACGGGGGCTCAATGCGTTTTAAAAAGTCATTTCAAGCACTTCTCCTATGCACTGGAATGACGCTCGCCATGGGCGCCGGATTTGATGCCTGTGTCAAAGTGACCAAAGACGGCGCAGGAGGAGGCACGGTTACTTCGGCCACGGGTGGCATCAATTGTGGCACTTCTTGCGTTGAGTCATTCACGACGGGCGCAGAAGTCACGCTCACCGCCAGACCCGATGCGTATTCCATGTTTCTCGGTTGGCTCCAAAGTTGTTCAGGGATAAATCCTACGTGCACATTTCCAGCAGCGGGTACGAAGGAGGTTGCGGCAGCATTTTTCCCATTCAGCATGAGCGCGGGCTACGATCACACGTGCTCTGTTTTTGGTGGTGGCGACATTGAATGTTGGGGCAACAATCAATTTTTGCAGTCAGATCCGCCTGCGGGTGGTTTTAAACAGGTAAGTTCGGGTGCTTATTTTTCATGTGCGTTAAAGGCCGATGGAAGTATCGCGTGTTGGGGCAAAAACGAGGAAGGCCAGAGCTCGGCGCCTCCAGGCAATAATTTCGTACAAATCAGCGCGGGCCTTATGCATGCGTGCGCCGTCAAAAATGATGGGGGTCTCCATTGTTGGGGGTACAGAGGCTATGGACTGCTCGCCGCACCGAGAGAGACGACGTTCGTACAAGTCAGCAGCGGTGATCGGCATAATTGCGGACTCAAGGCAGATGGCAACGTCGCATGTTGGGGTGATTCTGTGGGAGGCAATACGCCTCCACCTGCGGGGCCTTTTGTTCAGATCTCCGCATCACGCGGAGGCTTCACCTGTGGCGTGCGCAATGATGGGCGTATCAATTGCTGGGGTGCATTGCGATCAGGGCTCGACAATCCACCCAACGAAACGTTTGTTCAAGTTACCACGGGGCAACATTTTGCGTGCGGTGTGAAGAGCAATGGCAATATTGCGTGTTGGGGACATGGGCAGGACTACCTGGAAACAACGCCACCTTCCGGCAGCATCGGTGTGCTTACGGCCGGTTTGACCCATATTTGCGGCATCACAAGCAATCTCGATATCACCTGCTGGGGCAACAACGATGTTGGGCAAGCAAGTCCGCCAGGCGCATTTGAACAGGTCACCGGCGGCATGTTTCACTCGTGTGGACTCAAACGTAACGGACATATCAACTGCTGGGGCAATAATAACTACGGGCAATTGAATGCCTTTGGGGGGCGCTACAAAGAGATCAGCGCCGGCAATTTTCACACGTGTGGTCGCAAAGAGGATGGCCGTGTGATTTGCTGGGGTGCCAATGCGGCATCCGATGCGCATCTGTATCCTGTAGGGGATCCAAGACGTGATGATCCCAATTTTGGTCAAGTCGGATTGAGAAGTGGTTTTTATAGCCAGGTCAGTGCAGGCACATTTAGAAACTGTGGTGTGAAAACCGACGGCAGTCTTGATTGCTGGGGTGATAGCACCATGCATCCAGCGGGCAACGATTTCAAACAGGTGAGTGTGAGTTCTAAAGGGGGAACAAACTGTGGTCTCAAAAATGACGGTTCTCTTGTCTGCTGGATGCGTGGTTTTAGCAGCAACAGTTGTGGACCTGAGTGTGCGTTTTTGCAGGTGCCAGGCGAGCGAACATTTACTCAAGTGAGTGTGGGAGATTATCATGCCTGTGGTTTGAAAATTGATGGAACGATTGCATGTTGGGGCGGTACGGTTGATTCAGGGGATGTGCCGAATGGCCCTCCTGACGGTGCGAGCGCGTATGTGCAGGTTGTCTCAAATCGCAGAGATCACAGTTGCGGATTAACGAACGATGGTCGCGCCGTTTGTTGGGGTAAGCCTGAAGCTGCGGGGGGTTCTTGGGTTGCCGCGCCTGATGCTTCTGCGCATCATTTTGCGCAATTGGGTATGGGTACTTTGCATGCCTGTGGGGTCGATAATTCAGGGATCATTGCATGCTGGGGCTACAATTCATATGGCCAAGCAAGTCCATCGCCTCGATTGATGAAATTTCGTCCGCCTTTTTCATCCGTGTTGGATGGGATTTTTTCGCATCTTTAACTCGTGCTGATGCTAAACACTTCGCAAATACGGCTTAATATTTCGGGTTCAGGACATGACGCTTTGTCGAGGTGATTGAGCCATTCTGCCACGCGTGTGCAAATTCCCAATTGTTTGTCGTCTGGGAGTGCGCCGCAAAAAGCCGCAAGTCGGATGGCACACACTTCGATATCATCCCAGCTTTTCTGATCAGTAGGAAACTTTGCAAAAAGTTGATCCATTTGTGTTTCGACATCGCGTTTTAAAGCCTGCATGCTGCCGGCATCATGGGGTATTTGCGTTAGCATACTCGGTACAATATGAGGCAGTGAACGAAAATTTTGGCTCATGGTATGGGCGTAATCGGCAAATTCTTGGCGGTCTTGTGCCTCAAAAAAACGTCTTAATGCATGAATAGGATTTGCGACTTCATTGACGCAAAGGGCTTCCACCGCCGCGCGATGGATTTCCATCAGGTGTTTGTCGGTTTGTGGCGCAAAACGCAAACTTTGCGGGCACCAGTATCGCCCAATTTGCATGGCACCTTTACCATTCGCGAGAAGGAAATCGCCTGTCGCCTGGCCTTCAAAGCCTGCCCAGAATGTGCTGTTGGCCATCAACCACAGAAATTGAGTTCGAGGGAGTGGCCCAGTCACCAGTTCGAGAACAGAACCGGGTTGTGCATTGGCAAGCGCCTTGATGATCACGGCATCCTGTGCCCTGCTCAAATACGCGTCATGTGAATGTTCCGATCGGTAGTCTGGTTTGATCCATAGCAATATGACAGGACGACTTAATATCGATGTTCCAAGTCCCTCACGCGTGCGTGTCATGAGCAGTTTGGGGTCAATGCCTGTGGCAGCATCGCACCCGTACGTGTGCGCGCCATAGATGGGCAGGAAATGCCATTGATTTTGCGAAACCGCTTGGTGGAGTGTCTGCGATAGTAGATCATCAGGGGGAGATGTTGGTGGCGGTGTATGTGCGTCGAATCGATAATCGGGTTCGATGGGGGAAACGGTACCTGTACGTGTCCACAAATTGTGGATGCCTACGCCACCGAGTGGCCATCCGGGCGCATTGAGTTGCAGCATGACGGATGTGTACAGACCCGCGGGAAAGCTTAATGTTCGATCGGCATCGTCCCATGGTGAAATGATCATGGGCATCCAAAAACCGGCATGAAAAGCTGTCGGCAAAGCAGCCAGTGGACCGCGCTCTGTTTGCATGACGTTGATGGCCCAGTCGCGATCCGCTGTTCGGGCCACCAGATCGCTTCCAAGTAGCGTTTCAAGCTTTTTCTCGGTGAATACGTCATAGCACAACACCAGGAGTTTTTTGTAATCATGGTCGCGCAGGATATCCAACGTATCGATCGCTTTGGCTTGTGCACCAAAGTTTGCAGCATCGGGTACCAGCACGCCGATCATGTCGAATTCTCTCCACGCGCATTGGGCACTGGGGGCTGGTGTAATCGCTCGGAACGGGGAATGCATGTGGGCTCGATCTGGGAATTGCACAGGACGGGCCTCTTCGCACGACAGAATGGGGTCTTCCAGCCGACAATCAGGGTGGATACCGGCAAAGGCATGATCGGGAATGGGTGTGCTGCGTGTCTGCTTTGTTTCGGAATAGCCACATAATTGTGGAGGATCTATTTGGATCCGCATAGGCGTTGTGGTTTTAGATCCCACCTTCGTTGCACTGTCCAGCAATGCCTGTCGAAGTGTCGCACTCGGTGTGTCACCGAGGTATGTATATCCCTTTGCGGACGTGCTATCAGGCTGCCCCACCAAAAAATGTCTTGTTCGTGCAATGTACAAATCGGTGCTTTTAGTGAATGCCATGCGGGCAAAGAATACGATCATAATGCATTTATTTCAGCCCCTCATATGTGATTTCACCCACAAATTTATGGGTCCCGCCATGGAACGCACGTGAGCCCATTGCATTCCAGCGTGACAGCAATGACGCTTGGTGTGATGTCAGCATTTCTGGGCACACGCACTGTCGCCGAATAGGCAATCGTGGCGTTATCATGGGGTTTGAATGTCTCACCCGACGGGGACAAGGCGATGGCATCGACCCGTGTCATGGTGAGTTCGAAGTGGACCAAGACATCGCCCAAAAGATCTTGCGTGACCGTATATTGTGTGTGACTCGCATCGGGTGCGCATACCAAGTTCGCACCTTGCCCGATCACATGCAAACATTGAATTTTTGCGATCACTCCGACAAGGCCGTTACCGATGCCTTGCGTCAGGGCCTGGGAAACACGAAATGTCAGATTGGGATCATCATCGCAGAAATGACGCAGATCGTTCGTAAACTCTGCATTGCTGTCCTTTTCTGTTTCACTCAGAACGGATCCTTGGGGATCCTTAAGCAGCATATGTTGCCGTGGTCTATCGGTTCTTCCATATTGCCGGCAGACCGTGGGATCCTCATCCCATGGGTCGCGCGTTGGAGGATCTCCAGTTAACATGGTGAGGAAAAACGCTTCGGTATGATTTCGAACCTGTTCAAGTGTGCTTTGATCAACGTTCATGGCTATTGGCAACCAAGTTCCAACGACAGATCCGTAACAATGATAAAGCTCTGAGATGTGTTCTGGCGTCAACTTACCTGTGGCGCAAACCGCATCGAAAAATGTGCGCGCTTTGGTTTGGTCAACAGACTTGGTTTCTTGATCCCAACAAAACGACGTGAGCGCGGTGTGCCATATTTGGGCATAGGCGTCGACACGTTCTTGAAGCGTCGTTAATTGACTCGCCGCCACGCATGATTGGGACAAAAGCTGAGGAAGAGCTTGTTCCAATATCTGTTTGCCGAATGCAATATGCACCGTTCGTTCTGGATCTGTGGGCTTCTTTGACTTACTGACCGCTTCTTGTGCAAGTGCTGCCACGATTTTGCAGTGACTTGCTGTTGGACTATGCGCAGCGACGACCAATGCGTCCAACAATTTGAACATGGTGTTACGTGGCGTACGCACTTTACTGGTATGTCTTTTTATAGAATATTCTGTTGCCAGTGTATCCCTCACCTCACTGATGCGATGCGGTTCTCTCGAAGCCACCGCTTCCCAAAAATTCCTCCATAATTCATCAATCGATATTTTTGGGGGAGCCGAAGAAGAACGAACCTCTTGAGACGATCGTTGTGGTCTCAGAGGTGATGGATCCGATTCTGCACCGTGAGGCGTGACATGGTTCACCAACATCCAATCATCGTCAATGGTTGAAGATGATCTCCGCCGTTCAGACGTGGGGTCAGCGCCCGCCGAAGGCTCGTGTGAGCGAGAGGTGCTGCGGATGGCGCCCACAGGAGGAAGCTCTGTAACACCCTGCATTTTGGAACTCATACCCCATCGTAACTACTGTTCCGGGGATTTTCTGAATATTTGACGGGGTTATCTGAAAAGTGTGAAATGTCAAATGATTTCAGTAGGTTGGGAAGGTCGAGGCGGATGACTATTTAGAAATATGGGCCCGCATCTTGGTTTGTTGATGGCGTTCAATCGCAAGTGCAATCATGCGTTTGACGAGTTCGGCATAGGGGATACCTGATGCTTCCCACAGTTTTGAAAACATACTGAAGGGCGTAAATCCGGGAATGGTATTGATTTCGTTGAGAAGTAACGCTTCGGTTTCGGGCACATAGAAAAAATCGACCCGAGAATAGCCTGCGGCATCGGACAATTCATAGGCGTGAAGTGCGATGGTGCGCATACGCTCCGCGACATGGGGCGGCACATCGGCGGGGATGTGCATGGCCGAACGACCTTCGGTGTATTTGCTCTCATAATCGTAAAACTCGGCATCGTAGGTGATTTCGCCGACACCTGAAATTTGCGGATTGTCGTTGCCTAGTATGGCTGTTTCAAGCTCACGTGCACCGTGCACGGCTTGTTCTACAATAACGCGGCGATCGAAAACAAACGCTGCTTCAATGGCTTTTTTTAATTCGTCTTTGTTGCGTGCTTTGTTGATGCCCACGGATGAGCCGGAATTGGATGGTTTGACAAACCAGGGTGCGGGCATTTCTTGGCACTTGGCCAAGGCCAAAGAAGGATCACGTGCCCATGCGGCTTCATTGACCAAGCGATAGTCTGTTTGTGGAATACCGTGAGCGCGACACACGTCCTTAAACATGGCTTTGTCCATGGTGAGTGCACTGGCGAGAACACCAGATCCTACGTAGGGAACACCGGCCAATTCGAGTAGGCCTTGCAAGCGCCCATCTTCACCCGTGGTGCCATGGATCAACGGAAATACCACATCAAAGCCCTGTGTGAATTTTGCGCTGTCGATGGTGAGTTCACCACCGCCCACAGCGCGTCCGTCGCTGAGTGCTTTTGTGCTTTCGTGTGGTGAGAGCCATCGGCCTTGGCGTGTGATCACCGCGGGTGTGATCTCAAGTTCCGTGTGTGCGCATGCGGTGATGACCGAACGTGCGGACATGATCGACACTTCATGCTCTTCCGACTGGCCACCGGCCAGCAGCAAAACCCGTATTTTTTTCACCCAAGACCTCCGGAGATTTGTGGGTAGCAGTAGGGCAGGTGGGCGTCAACTTGACTTTTACGCTGCACTGCATTCTTCCCTCTATACGCGCCGCGCATGGGGAGTGCACTATGGTGTGGGCTATTCATCGACAACGCCTTGCGGCTGCGCATGCAGTTTTTAGCGCAGGCTCTGCATCGGATAAAATCTCCGCCGCAGCATCTTATTTTGAACGCAAAGATATGAGATATTTGATGCGGGTGGACCCCAGTGATGGATCCCGTATTGCGCGAATTCAATACAAAGCCGAGAAACTATGCGCGAAAAACCACAAGGTCGGTTGGACACAAGAGGACACCCTCGCGGTACGTGCAGCCGCTGAACAGACCATTCAAAAAATTACAGGGAAATTGACGCTTCCTTCATCACCTTTGCCTCCTCAGATGGATAAACCCATAGAACCTGAACCTATTGAGTCTGAAAATTCTGATCCTGAAATTGAAGCGGCGCTTGCGCAGCTCATGCAATTGCATAAACAACTCTTTGATCCCCCAACCCAAGCCGTGGACCGCGAAACGTTTCATCGTGTTCTTTTGACGCCTGATTTAAGCAAGGAGGCGCCTGGGACCTGGAAAACAGTCCCCATTGGCAGAATGCTTGGCGAAGCGATCAAGCAAGGGTTGTCTAAATCGGATGTGAAATACATTGACGAAGAAATAAGCACGTATCTTCGTGCACGGGTTGGAACGCCCCATGATCTGCTTGTTCCGGTTGCTGTCGCGTATGACCTCAATGGCATTACGGATGGCATACTCGCCGTGTTGGAACCTACCTATGATGTTTCAGCATGCGATATCCCTGAAGTCTTGGCGCGCTATGTTCACAAGCGCGATTATTATTTGGATAACCATATCCAACCTTTTTGTTCTCTGGCCTCGTCCATGATCCACTGGCGAAAAATTGCTGTGACGAAAGGGGGGTTTGAACAGACAGTAACCATGGCGCCAGCATTTGATAGGGTGATGTTTCAAAAAGAAATTGATGATCTCCATACGGCAGGTGCCATGTTGGGCCGTGCATTAAAAGAAGGTTTGCGACAAAGTGATATGGATTGGGTTGCCTCTGAATTAAAAATTGTTCTCAATACGCCTCATGCTGCGTCCGCGCTGGAACGGAGCATTCGCTTGATGAATGGCTTTCTGCATGCATTGGAACCTACCTACGAAAGTAGAGAAAATATTTCTTTCGATGATTGCGCAGCACAGATCCGCTTTCTTGCGCGGTTGGGATTTTACCCTCTCGTGGTGAGTGTGCATGAGTGGATGTCATGTTTTCTTTTGGAACACGAGCAAAGACAACTTTTTCAGGTGATCATTGAAGGTGTGACTGAAAGACTTTTTCGCAAGGGTCGTTCGTAAACGATCGACCAATGCGCCCTTTGTTCCCGCTTTTCTAAGAAACTTGAATTGATCAGGTGTTCTCTTGTCGGGCGGTTCGTGAACCGCCCGACAAAATTTTGATTAATAGGCCGTATGGGCGCTTCGCGAAGCGCCCATACAGAAGAAAAGGATGACGTCTTTATTTCACAACACCAAATCCTTTGGACTCGTTACGGTATGCAGCCCATCATGATCCAGCATCATGTATTCATCAAAGCCGCTGTTGTGAATATGCTGCGTAAAAAATAATACGGTCCAGTTGTGGGATGGATCCATGAGCGTTTGAAATACGTGTCTTCGGCGTTTATCGGATATTTGGTCAAAGTCAGGCGAAACAAACAATATTTTAGGTTTGGCCAACACGGCCCGCGCCGCTTGCATGGTTAAAATGTGGGAGCGGGAGAGGGGATATCCATTGGGCCTGATGGGGGTATCAAGCATATGGGGCAATTCTTGAATGGTGTCCCACAGACCGACTTGTTCGAGTGCGCGATGGATCTCGGATAAATCGCAGGATCGACCACTCAATCCCGCGAGATTTTCTTTGACTGTTCCCGCAAAAAATTGATTATTTCGAATGATTTGTACATTGTTTCGAAGTTTTCCAACGTCAATGTCGTTGTGATGTTTTCCACCCACAAACACATCACCACGATGGGGTGAGACAAATCCCATCAGCAAATCGTACATGACGTCGATGGTGGAAAAACTTTTGACGAACACAGAGATCCGTTTGCCTGTGGGGATGGTGCAGTTAAAACGGTAATCGGGAACAATCACCACATCGCGATATTCCACTTCATAGGATGAAAACGCGACAGGTCTTTCAGGTTCTTCTTCCAAAGGTGGGTCATAAAACTGTGCGATTTTGTCGAGCGATGTCGAATAGTCGTAGACGGCGAAAAAGAAATTTTGCAAGCGAGGAAGGCTTGCAATAATATTGCCCACCACAAGAGCTGCAGCTACCAATTGGCCTACTGTCAATTGTCGTTCAAGTACCAACATGCCGCCTAAAAACAAAAGCATCACATTGGTGAAAACGCTGAATAACTGAAGTCCTATGTGTTGTCTGAATTGAAAATGAAAGAGTGTGTTGCGCTTCTCAAGCCATTGGTTGAAAAGCGTGGTTGTTTTTCTGTCTGAAAATGCGCGTCCATGTTCCGATGAAAATAAATTTCGTTCGCGGCTGAGCTCTTCGATCCACCCAACCAGATCGTATTTTCCGTCGGCTTCGGGAGAGCCGGCACGAACGCCATCGGGCCCAAACAACAACCAATTGACAACTAAAAATGCGACCATGAGCACAGAGAATGCGAGAAAATAGGGATGATAAAATGTGAGAAGTCCAAAACCGACCAGAAACATGACAAGAAAACCAAAACCGTCAACAAAGAATGTAACCATGCTTGATTGCATGATGATGGTATCAAAATAACGATTGGTGAGTGCGGGCGAATCTTCTTTGCGAAATATTTCATCCTTGTAGTGTGTGATGCGTTCGGCGATCACCAAACCAAAGCGAACAAAAATACGTCGTTTTAGCATTTCAACGGTATAGGTTTGAATGGTTTGCAATAAGCCGCTGAAGCTAAGGACAGCAAGCAATAGCATACAAAGTACAATAAGCGGTTGGCGCATGGCAGTGCGTGCAATGGAGTTGATCACCAACTGTACGGATAAGGGTATGGCAAGGCCCAATAAACTCATGGCGAGGGTATTGACCAAGATCACCTTGATATACGGCGACTCCGGAAATTGCATGAGGCGAAACGCATCGCGAAATCGCATGTTGGAATGGATTTTTTTGTCGGACTTGGTGTGAAACTGTAGCGCCATGGTGTCTCCTGGATCCTGAACGTTAGCGATCGAGTGTGTTGAATTTGGGGTAGAGATGGACCAGTGCAAAGGCTGTTAAAAGTCCTGTGAGGGTCGTGTGTTGGGGCGATAGGTGAAAATAATAGGCACAGATCGCCATGGCACAGGCGCCGAGGGCAACAATGGATACAATGGTAAAAGGCGTGTAATTGCTGCTGTCTTTGCTCCAGAGAAACATGCGGTGCACAAAAAGAGCAAGCATGGGTGCCAAGCACAGTGAACCGAAAAATAGTCCGATATTGGCAAAGGATGTACTAAAAGAAAACATGTAAGCAATTAGAACGATGGCGAGCGTAATGATTAGATTATCGAGTGTAATGTACAGACGAATGGATTTTGTTTTTTTTACAGGCATAAAATCGTTCCACCAACATGAACTAAGTGCATTGATGGCCGAATCGAGCGTCGACATACACGCCGCCAAAATACTGGCAACCATGAGCCCACGCAGCGGTGAGGGGAAATAATTGATGATGACATTTGAAAATAGCAAATCGGAAGCAGGCACGGGCATGCCCTGCATGTTGTAAAATGACCACAAAATAACACCGAGCGAGAGAAACAATGCATACACGGCCACGGTTCCCAAGGCTGACCACATGACTGCACTGCGTGCGGTTGAGAGATTTTTGGCGCCTAAAAGTTTTTGTGCAAATTCCTGATCAAGCCCGTGTGTGGCGGCATCGTGGGCGATCCCTGCGATGATCCCAAGAACAAATGTCCAAATTTCGTTGTGGTGTAATATGACCAATTTCCCATGGATAGCGCCATAGTGGAACATTTCACGCCATGAGGCATCGCTTACGTTGGCAATGACAACATGGGCCATGATGCCTCCAAAAATGAAGATCCCTGCTTGCACCATATCTGTGCGCACAACGGCTTTAAGGCCACCAATGGCGACGTAGACATACGTGAACATGGCGATCACAAAAATGGTAAAAAAGAGCGGTGTTCCTAAAAACTGGGAAATTAAAACCGAACCGCCCAAAAGCCTCACCCCAACACCCACCGATGACGTAACAATATAGAGCATCGAAAAAATCTTTTGACCTTGGCGTGCGGTGCCGCTCATGGGGGATGAAGCGGGATTGTCTCCACGCGCGAGGATTTCAAAAATCGTTGTGCCGCGGCCATAGAGTTTGGGGAGCAAAAATTGTGCAATGAGAAATCGGCTGCAGCAGGTGCCGATCAAAAAAGCAATGGCGGTTAAATTCCCAAAGTAGACATAGGCAGGGATTGCCAAAAAAGCGATGGCCGAAAACTCGGTGGCGATCATGGAAAGAAGTGCTTCAGGAAACGTAATCGTTCGCCCTGCAAGATAATGGCTTTCGATGGGACTAAGGCCCGCGTTGAGTCCACGTTTTCGATGTTTTTGCACGTACGTGTCGGCACTCCATGCAATGATGAAAACGAGGAATAGATACAAGGCAATGATTGCGATATCTGAATCGTTGAGTGTCATGCCGTGCTATTCCTTAGGAGCGAGTGTTGTGGATGCTTCGTAGTCGGCCTGTGCACGGATAAGATCCAACTGGGAAAGAATGGTATTTTGAAGCGCCTGGGTGTATGCCGCTTCACGAATATTGACCAAAAAAAGGTTGCTTCCACCTTGGGTGAATTTATACGTCTCAGCTTGTACAAGCTCTTTGGCGTAATTCATCTCTTGTTGCGCATTGTTCATACGTTTGCGTGAAAACGAAATGGCTTGTCTCAATTTGTCTATTTCTACTTGTATACTTTGAATTAAAAAATTGTATTGCGAGGTCAGTGCGCGCTGGCGTGCATGGGCTGTTTTGGAGATCCCTTTGAGGAGATTGTATTCAATGGGGATTTCTAAATTGATAAAGATGGTGAGAACATGGGGGGCATTGGAAGGATCTTGATTTCCAATGTTTTTGGTGTAGTCGATGCCTAGATCAAGTTTGGGTAAAAACATGTTTTTGGCAAGTTTGACATCCCATTGATTGATGGCGAGTTCGTTGGACAAGGACAATACATCCGGCCTGCGCAATAAACTTCCTCCTTGAAAAGCGGGATACAGACCGTGATCCGCATTTGTTTCAACGTCCTGTGCACGTGTTTGCATTCGGGTATCAAGGTCATGTGGGGCGACGTTCCCGACCAAACGTGGCTCTCCATTTTGGTCACGATAAAATAACGAAAGATCCAGTGCGCTTTGCCGCATACCCAATTCCGCGGAAGCAAGCTCAGCCCGTCTGTGGGCAATGTATTGTAAGTTTTCTGTGACGACGACATTCGAAATATCGCCGGCACGCGCGCGTTGTTCCAAAACACGATTGCGATTTTCAGCGAGATCGAGAAGATCTTGATGGATTTGCACATTGCGAACGGTGCTGATCCAATGCCAATAGGCGATCCGTGCATCGCGTTTGACAGAAATGCGCGTGCGCTGGATATCAAGCTTTGAGGTGTTGAGTGCAAGCTCGGCTTTTCGGATCTCTGCGCGCCGGGCATCGATGGAAAAACCCCGCAAAGCGCTGAAGCTTCCACCAACCCGCGGGGTACCGCCGGAATTGGTTGAGAAGGTACTGTATTGCGGAGGAAACATGCCGCGAAATCCGTAACTGTACCCCGCATAAACGTGTGATCCTGCAAATCCAAAGGATTTCTCGATCTGTGCATCCCAATAATCGCGTTTGTAATAACCTACAGGGACGCTGGTGTTGTTGCTTACGACTTTGGCATCGAATGCACCCATTCTTGCTTGCACGTCACCTTGCGCCGCTTGCATCCCTTCGATGGCCTGTAGGATCACAGGAAAATGGTTTTGGGTGCTTTCCAGCACCTCTTCTTCGGTGGGCACCATGGGTGCAGTGCTCAAGAACATCACAGCGATCATTGGCAACATGGCATTCTCACTAATTCGTAAGGTGTGGGGTTCCAGGGCTTTCAGGCGGACGCTCCATGGTCGGTGGAAAGCCATTGAATTGTCGCCACATTTCGTAGCCGAGTGACACCTGATTAAGTAGGATCCAGCCGTTCACTCGTGTGCCTTGGCGTATGAATCGATTTTCTGGCCATGCTTCCCCGGGATCTGGAACCACAATCACACGAAACAATCCTTCGGGTGTTGCCATTTGATCGAGCATGGCAACCACGCCGCCGAAGGTGCCTACTGCGATAGAAGGCCATCCCGAAAATTGCACTGCGGGCCATCCTTCAAATTGCAAACGTACTTTTCTACCTTCGTGGACAAGGGGCAGATCGTTTCCTCTTATAAAAATTTCCACAGCGGGCTGGTTGCTACGTGGAACAAAAATGGCCACCACCTGGCCTTGTTCCACCAAGACAGAACTTGTCCCAAGGGTGATCCGCACGATGGTGCCGTCCATGGGTGCATTGATGATTTGGGTTTGTTGCCGCGATACCCGAGAATCGGCTTGGGTGAGATTGGCGAAGGCATTGGCCTCGGCGGCCTGCGCGCTCTTGTAGGCAATAATTGCGTGTTCCATATCTTTGCGTGCACTGATGCCTTTTCGAAATAGGTCAGTTTGTCGATCAACATCGTATTTGGCTGTGCGTGATACACCAATTGCGGCTTCATATTGCCGCTTTAACGCTTCGCGCTCGATGTTGAGCCGTTCGAGAAAACGGGGATCGGTATCGATAAGTTCCAAAATGGGTTCACCTGCTTTGAGGAATGAACCTTCCCGGACGTGCCATTGCCTTATTCTGCCAGATACCGTCGCGTGGATGTTTTGTGCGCGTTCGTTGGGTAAATAGGCGATGACGCGGCCTGTGCCGCTGGACGTTTGCTGCCATGGTACGGTGACCATCATCACGATCATGAGCAACGTGAATAAGATCAAAAGGCGCGAGAGGACGCGCGCCACATCGGGGAGATCGTGGATCTCCAACATTTCGGAGGGCGTTGTGGCATAGGGCTCGTCGCTCTCGCTGGGCGCAAAAGAATAGATTTGCTCAGCATAGCGTTTGGCTTGCTCTGACATGATTTCGCCCACATTCACCCAAAATGAAGATGCTTCGGCTTGGTGTAAACCGATGCACCAGCGCACAGTATAATCTTCATGGCAATTGGGTGTGGATCAAAGAAGCAGGCGAATAGATGCCAAGGGTTGGGCATCATGGACCATAAGATGGGCATTTCGGAAGGGGGATTGGGGTGGCGCCGTGCTATGCACGATGTGCGTTAATAGCATCGAACGCCATGGTGTCATGGCGACAACAGGCGAAGGGGGTTGTGGTAGGCGCCGTGCACTGTCGTCGAAGAGATGGCCCGTTAGGGACGTCGAAGTGTTGTGGCTGATGCTTACCGCAGTGTTAAACTTCTCAGTCGAATGACGGGCGTGTGAGGGCGCCGAGGGTTCGGATGTTGCGATGACGGCAGCACCGACAAGCGCGCTAAAGCTTATGAAAGCCAGCATTGCGCACAGATGTCGAATACGCCGGGTCATGGAGTACAATTATCACATACGCGTCAGGGTGGCAATGTGATGGTTTTCACTTCCAAATGAAGGCAAAGTATAGCTCCCGCAAAACAAAATGTACGTTTTGTATATGGCACGATGAGGCGATCTATATATTGGAACGCGGGCATCTTGCCCGCATTCCAATGGGCAAAACATTCATTTTGTTTTGCGGGAGCTATATCTCCATGATTTATGTCGTTATTTGTCTTGCGAGTTTTCTTGTCGCAACGTTGACCCTGTTTTCTGGCTTTGGCCTTGGAACCTTGCTCCTGCCCACATTCTCTATTTTTTTCCCCATAGAAATCGCAGTTGCCGCCACAGCGCTTGTTCACTTGGCGAACAACATCTTCAAACTTTTTCTTGTGGGTCGGAAGGCTGATGTCTCGACGACACTTAAATTCTCGATACCGGCGGCCATCACCGCAGCTCTTGGCGCATGGCTTCTCGTGCAGATGGGGCATTTACCGAATATTGCTTCTTACAATCTCATGGGTCGCACATTCAACATCGAACCCATCAAGATGATCCTCGGTATGTTGATTGTGTTCTTCTCGCTTTTTGAACTCATTCCTTCGCTACGGGACATGACGCTGCCTGCCAAGTATATTCCGCTTGGAGGCGCTCTCTCTGGATTCTTTGGGGGTCTTTCCGGTCTTCAAGGTGCCCTACGCAGTATGTTTTTGCTCAAGGCCAATCTGACGAAAGATCAGTTTGTGGGCACAACGGTGGTCTCGGCAATCATTGTAGATCTAAGTCGACTGGCCATCTATGGCGTCGCCATGTTGGGTCGTCATTGGGAAGAACTTGAATCACAAGGTGTTCTAAATTTGGTTGCAGCTGCGGGTGTTTCGGCGCTTGCCGGATCAATACTTGGAACACAACTTTTAAAGAAAACAACCCTTGCCACGGTTCAAAAGATCGTTGGTATTCTTCTCTTTGCCGTTGCGCTTGGATTGATAGGCGGATTGCTATGACCCATGTACGTCTCGGTATTCGTGAAAATCTTGGGCAATTTGTGTTGCTCATCGTCATCAACGGTTTTGTGGGTGCCATGGTGGGCATGGAGCGAACGATCTTGCCGTTGATCGCGGAAGAGGATTTCCATCTTGCCGCAAAAACAGCGGTGCTCTCCTTTATCGTTGTATTTGGCATCACCAAGGCACTCACGAATTATCTTGCAGGACGCCTTTCTGATGCATTCGGTCGCAAACATGTTCTTGTGGGGGGGTGGATTGTTGCAATGCCTGTGCCGTTTCTTTTGATGTGGGCCCCAGGATGGTCGTGGGTTCTTTTTGCCAATGCATTGCTCGGCATAAGTCAGGGCCTCACCTGGTCCACAACGGTCATTATGAAGATCGATCTTGCGGGGCCGAAAAATCGTGGACTCGCCATGGGACTCAATGAATTTGCGGGCTATTTCGCTGTTGCGGGCAGTGCACTTGCCACGGGGTTTATCGCTTCGCACTATGGTTTGCGCCCTGAGCCTTTTTACCTCGGTGTTGTTTTTGTCATTCTAGGTTTTTTTCTCTCAGCATGGGTTGTGCGTGAAACCAGGTATCATGTTGCTGCCGAATCAAAGCTTCATGGCGCACAGTTCACCGAAAATATGCCTACGCAGCGCGATATTTTCTGGCGAACAACATGGTTCGACAAAAATCTATCAAGCATAAGCCAAGCAGGCCTCGTCAATAATTTGAACGATGGAATGGCATGGGGGCTCTTCCCACTCTTTTTCGCTGCGGCACAAATGCGCATTGATCAGATAGGAACACTCGCTGCTATTTATCCCGCGACGTGGGGCATCGCACAGATTTTTACGGGTGCTTGGTCGGATCGTGTGGGACGCAAGTGGCTCATCGTTTTGGGCATGTGGGTTCAGGCGATTGGGATCGCAATTGTGATCCTAGCCCATCAATTTGCAGGATTTGCCATGGGCGCCGTATTGCTTGGTCTGGGCACTGCCATGGTTTACCCCACACTTCTTGCCGCGATTGGCGATGTGGCCCATCCATCATGGCGTGCTTCTTCGGTGGGTGTTTATCGGCTGTGGCGTGATCTTGGTTATGCCATAGGCGCGTTGCTCGCAGGGCTCATGTCCGATGCTTTTGGATTATCGACCGCCATGTGGGTTATCGCGGTAATGACGTTTATCTCAGGAACTCTTGTGGCTGTGCGTATGAATGAAACGCTTCCCCAAAAAGCAAGATGATTTCTTTACGGCATGGGATAGGGAAAATACGCACCCAATGCATTGAAAATCGTATCGTCATGGAGTTCGGCTTTGAGTTTGGGAACGATAGCAGCGTAGGCGGCGTGTGCATCACGGGGATTAAATTTCTCAGATGTTTTGCCCAGCTGCTTCATGATGAACCATGCGCATTGTGCTTGTCTATCACGTGTCAATCCTATTTTGCTGTGATCCCGTGCGTCGGCACCCATATTGCGAAACATGGCACGGATGGGGGACTCTTCTGGAAGAAATTGTTCGAGCATGTGGATTTCCCACGCAGGCTTCATGGCACTGACCTGTGTTGCATACGCATGGAGCGTTTCAATTTCGTGGTTTTTTAATGATTGGAATGCTGCTTCAGGCGTTAGAAATTTCTGAGGAACGCCATCTTTTCTTCGTACCCATTCGGCAAAAATAAGGGCTCTGTTTTGGAGGGAGATCATGGCGTGCGCGGCTTCGGGTTCATCGCGGAGGGCTTCGGATAAAATATGATCAGGGTGCACATAAGCAAGCGAGGCGAATACCGTATTGAGATCAGAATGATCGAGTATGGACTTTAGTAATGCAGCATTGTCGATTGATTTGCCCTGGATATGGAGCAATTTTCCCCAGGCCTCTGTTGGAAAATCAACGGTCATGGGAGGGATCGGTTTTGAGGATGCATCCGGATCCGGGTCGCTATGAAATATTGCGAAAGGGGTGATCGGTATTTTTTGATTTTTAAAATCGTTGGATGTCATGAATGGGGATAAAGTCACGACGGCGGCCTGCGCTTGCATGGTTGGCGGATCTAAAATGACGTGTGCCAGCGCGTCGGTATCGAATATTTCAAAGGGCTGTTCATGGGGATGCGGATCCGGCCATCGATTGGCATCCACATACGACCATCTGCCATCTTGAAGGCGAACAGCACTCATTGAATGGCCTGGAATAGAAATGCCACAGAGGGTGCCGATGGGCAGTCTTTCAAGATCTGCAGTGAGTTCTTTTAGCGAATAAAATCCAGCAAGATATCCTACTGATTTCAGATCGGTTCCTGGAAACCACATTTGTTCTTGCAATGGGAAAACATGCCCTGGAAACAACAAAAACTGCAGATCATTGGCAAGCCATGTGGCGTGTTGCTCCGCATATTGGCGAAACGCTTCTTGGGATGATTTGTCACCGAGGCACGCCAACAGTTGTTCTTGGGTGCGTGGTGATCCCTTGGGGCCAAACGCTTCTGCAGGCAATTTTTTAAAACCGTCTGGGAAGGCTTTTAAAAAGTTTTGAATGTCATCCTCATCAACAGGCATTTGATTGGCAATGCCTGAAACGATGGGATCCTGCATGAACGCATCCATGGCTTCGAAAAACCCGGCGCCTTGAAGTCCCTTATCGCGCAAATACGCCTCTTGTGCGCCCAGTTGTGCGAGGGCAATGCATACACCGTCTTTTTCGATGCCATGAGGATAGCCAAGGGCGTGAAATACGGCGTTAAGACGTATGAGTATTGTATCGTGGTCATGACGGACGATCGGCTTGTAGGGTTCGGTTTGTTGGGGTTTGTCAAAGCGCAATCGAAGTCCTTCGGGAACAAGATTGTGGGCCTGTCGCTTGCGTCTGGGCGGTGCTTTGGGCGGGGTTAATCCAATATCGTCTTTGGAGGGGCTTAGTGCCGTTGTGGATTGTTGCAATGTGTCGTTGGGATGTGTTGAAGAGGTTCTGTTGGGCCGAACAGGCTCTGAAGAAGCCTGACGGTGCAATATTACAGAACCATCCCTCGTAGGTCCGGCCGGACTGCCCATTTTTAATTGTATCATCGAATATGGATTTTGGACTTGATCTTTTTAGGCCTCAGTATGGTTAGGAAAATAGGCATCGAAGACTGCAAATTTCTTTTCGTATTTGCCTTTTATGATTTCTGTATAGGCGGCCTCTGGATCAGCAGGGTCGTATTTCTCAGGATGTTGCGCCAGGCCAGAGATGATTTGCTGCGCCAAGATGCCCCTTATTTTCATCGGAAATTGCGTTTCCTGTTCAGGTCGTGCGTCGACTCGCATATTGCGAAACATGGCACGGAAAGGGGATGCTTCGGGTAAAAGTTGTTCAAAAAGATAGAGCTGGCATTGGGGACTGAAAGGTTTTACCGTTTCCAGGAGTGCGCACACGGATCCAAGCGTTTGTGATTTTAAATATTGGATCGCGTCTTCAGGAGATTGAAATGCTGGGTGGTTGCCTAACGTACGACGCAGATGTTCTGCAAACACGAGGGTTCTGTTCTGCAAAGCCATCTCAGATACATCATGAGAGAAATCAAAGTCCAACGGGACGATTGGCATATTGATGCCTGTTATTTTGGCTAACTTGGCGAGTTCTGTTTCACGCAATTTCATCTGCGTTGTCAGGTCCATAAGGTTGGTGGCGAGATCTTTCATAAAGGGCAATGAGGCGATGATGGTTTCGGGAACAGTGGAGATGATTAAAAATTTGATGGGTGCGCCATCCAAGCAAGGTTCGGATGTTTGCTGAAGGAGTGTGTTCCATAATTGGGGGGCAAATGCGGCAATATGATGAACCGTTTCAATCGCAGGCAAAGTGGTCATGTCAAGATGAAGGTTTGCGAGGGGTACCCAAGGGGTTGCGAGTTTTTGTGCGTCTTCGGGGGTTATAAACGGGGATAAAACGATGAATCCATCTGGAAGGGGGGTGGTGCCTTCTGCCCCAACGAGAATGGCATGGGCGAGTTCTTCGCAGCTATGATAGATTTTTGGCTTTTCTTTTGCATTTGGATCGACGTACGACCATGACCCGTCGCTTAAGCGCACAACACTCATGGCATGGTTTCTTATATTGATCCCACAGAGTGTTCCTTTGGGGAGCATGGCGAAATCGGAAGCGAGTGTCGCCTGATTATAAATGCCACCCATCTGTCCAAGCGAAGTGAGATCCGATCCCGGAAACCATGTTTGCAGCTGGGTCGCAGTGGCTTTGCCAGGAAACAACAAAAACTGCAGATCGTTCGCAAGATGAAGCGCCTGATGTTCTACATATTGGTGCAACGATGTTTGCGCATTGCCATCTCCCAAGCATGCCAAAAGTTGCTCGGCTGTTCGAGGGCCGCCTGATGGACCAAAGGCTTTCGCAGGGATCTCCGCGATTTGTGAACTGTGGTTTTGAAAAAATGTCTTAAGGTCATTGATGTCTATGTTTCCCCCAGTGACAGTCCACGCCGCGATGGGATTGTTCATCAAACTATCCAGTGCTTCAAAGAACCCTGTCCCTTGAAGCCCTTTGTCTCGAAGATAGGCTTCTTGCGCGGCCATTGATGCGATGGCCAGACAAACACCGTCTTTATTGATGCCACTTGTGTGGCCGTGCGTATTCAACATGAGATTGAGCACTTCGATGGTTTCGGCGTGGTCATGAAGCACAAGGGGTTTGGTTGGCTCGGTTTGTTTGGGTCTATCGACAAATCGCAATGAGAGTCCGTCTATATGTGCATCGGGGTTTGGGGGTTGTGTTTGCGCGGATGGGGGTGTGATTGGCGTCTTGGGTGCGGGCGGTTTAGGTTGCGATGGATTGGGGCCCGATGTGGAAACGTGGCTTTTTGATGCCTCTGATTGATCAAGGGGCGTCGCACCATTGCCCAGTATGCTGACTTTATGCGCTGTTGTGTTGTCTAAACTGCTGAGGGATGGCGGTTTCCTACCTACACCACCCATGTCTGACGCCATAATAGTATTATATCAGCGTCATAAGGACTTATTCGCTCTTTTATTTAACTGATGTTACGCGGGGGGATTGGTTTGTCACGCTGTGTCTCTCTGCCTCGCCATCCGTGTGCAGGTTCCTCCCGCCTTCCACAAAAGCCACGTGACGCGCATGATGTTTGGGACTTGATTGTATTTTTTGATCGCGTCACAACGCTTTTGTGGGAATGCGGTCCGGTCCGTTTACACGGCATGGCGAGGCCGGGTT
>SXGR01059388.1_pt1 | contig 30297 bp, 30 predicted proteins | sample 3174711 | NCBI WGS metagenome assembly SXGR01 (sample SAMN11356860, study PRJNA531348) | freshwater metagenome | isolation source: freshwater sample F1-60 | place: China: Fuxian Lake, Yuxi | collected 2017-12-25 | reverse complement strand
GGATTTCCAGATTTTATTCGCAATCAAGATAAATCTGAATGGATTAGTGGAACTTTTAAATCAATTAATGACCGTAAGATTGGCATCATCGGCTTTGGTTCAATTGGTGCCACGATTGCCAAAATGTTAGCTGGTTTTGCTGTTGAGGTTGTTGGCTTCACTCAAAGTGGGCGTGATAACACAATTGCAATCACAGATCTAGATAAGCACTTACCAACTCTTGATGTTGTGATCTTGATATTGCCACTTACTAAAGAAAGTAAACATCTATTTGATGCCCGACGGTTGGCGTTAATGAAGGATGGCGCCCTACTAGTAAATGTTGCAAGAGGAGGAGTAGTAGAGACTGGTGCGCTAATCAAGGAATTAAATTCGGGTCGAATTACTGCCGCCCTTGATGTCACTGATCCTGAGCCGCTGCCAAAAGATCACCCGTTATGGAAAGCAAAAGGAGTTTTGATCTCACCACATGTGGGTGGCAACACCACGGCATTTGAAAGAAGAGCTCGAACCTTAATTGAGTCGCAACTCGATTTACTTGCCAACAATAAAACTTTGAATAATATTATCGTGGCTGGTAATTAGGCCAATACTTTTTAATTTTTTCCCTTAAGAAATCTGCACGCACGCCACGTAATCCTTCAGCCAAAATAAATGGTGTTCCAGCCTCTAACCAATTAACCTCTGATTGCATTGCGGTGTGTGCCATCTCCATCGCCTCTTTGATATCGATTAAATCTAGTGAAACCTGCACAATTGGTTTTACCTACAACACTCCATACTTAGCAAAGGCTTCACTAGGTGCCATACCTTCTTTGACCGCTTTTCTAAATAAATTCTCACCAGAGTTTTTCTCCTCAACTCTTGCAATCACCTCATCAATTGCACCCTTTGGCACAATAACCACACCATCTATATCGCCAACAATCAAATCACCAGGATTAATTCCTACGCCAACAATAACTGCTGGCACATTATGTTCAACTACTTCATACCGTGAATTGATATCAAGGGGTGAGGTCTGAACACCAAAAACTTTAAAACATAACGCTTGCATTCTGGTGGTATCCCTTACTGGTCCATCAGTTAAGGCACCGGCCACACCTTTATGTTTACAAGCGATTGAAAGTAATTCTCTCCAAAAAGCTGCTGGATGATCACCACCATTATTTCGATTAGATGGTGTTACATAAACTCAATCGCGCCCAACTGCATCTAGAGCTTTTAATAAGCCAACATATGGCACCTCTGGTGCTTTAAAAACCGCCTCAACTCTTACTGGAAACGCATACCCCATCATTACACGACCACCTGAGATCATTTGAATATCTGATTTCAAAACTTGATTTCGCAATTCCATGTGGTCTAAACAGTCAGAGGCTAATTCTGCAGTGAAAATGGTGGAGAGTTTTTGCAGATCATAATTTTTGCTACTCACACCCCAAAGATTAGAGGCTGTACTGGTGATCTTACAGACCCTTAACCATTACTTTAGGTATTGGGCGTGGACATTCATAACAATTAGATAAAGTAAATGAGTATTACGGCTTTGTTAGCATGCCTTTGTTGACTCACAAATGCGCGATGGTAATGATTGACACCAGGTTCGACGAGTCTCGTTGTGCAATTCAATATAGAAAAGGAGAAATGAATGCGTAGAAGTTCATTTCGTATTGTTGCAGCTGTAGCAGCTATTGCCCTTGCGGTAACTGGTTGTTCATCATCATATGATGAGGCAGCGAATGAAGACACAGAGTTTGAAATATTTACTTGGTGGGCATTTGGTGGCGAAGCTGCTGGCCTACAAGGAATGATTGATGTTTACACAGCCCAAAACCCAAACAAAGAGTTTATTAACGCTGCTGGTGCTGGTGTTAACGCAAAGGCTGTATTAAAGAGCCGTTTAGATGCTAATGAGCCACCTGATTCATTCCAAGCACATGTTGGTATGGAGCTTGATGATTATGTAAGAGGCGGACAATTAGAGGATCTAACCTCTTTGTATGTATCAGAGGGTTGGGACAAAGTATTCCAGGCAGATCTGATCAAAACACTTACCGTAGATGGAAAAATTTACTCAGTACCTGTAAACATTCACAGAGCAAATGTACTTTGGTGGAATCCAGCAACAGCAACAAAGGCTGGCGTTACCAAAGCACCTGAGACGCTAGATGAGTTCTTTGCAGATCTTGAGAAGTTTAAGAAGGCTGGCGTGACTGGTCTAGCACTTGCAGGAAAGGGAGACTGGGCGATTGCTCACCTTCTTGACTGGATGTTGCTGGCATCAATGGGTCCAGATAAGTTTGAAGGTCTATACAACGGATCAACTTCATGGACAGGTCCTGAGGTTGCTGCCGGTATTAAGAACTTCCAGAGAGCACTTTCATACGGAAATAAGGGAGCTGGAAACCTTGATTGGCCAGATGCTGGAAAGTTAGTAACTGACGGCAAAGCTGGATTCTTTATCATGGGCGACTGGGCTTCTGCTCAATGGCAATCAGATGGATTAACACTAGGAACTGACTACACATTCGCAGCAGCTCCAGGAACTGTTGGTACATACCAATGGCTATCTGATTCATTCACACTTCCTGTTGGTGCACCACACCGCAACGCTGCAATTGCATGGTTGAAGGTTTGTGGATCTAAGGAAGGCCAGGATGCATTTAATCCAAAGAAGGGATCGATCTCAGCTCGTACTGACTCAGATCTATCTCTATACGATGATTATCTAAAATCAGCCGCATCCGATTGGAAGAAGGATCGCTTAGTCGGTTCAACTGTTCACGGAGCAACTGGAAATAACGCACTGATGGCTGCATACAATGCTGCTGTTGGTAAGTACTTCTCAGGTGGCTTTAAAGATAACGCCGGACTTGCTAAGGATCTTGCTGGTGCTTACGAAGCAGGCAAGGCTTAAATAGCAAAGAAGTAAGTAAGTGACTTTGGTGGGCGAGAAATTGCCCACCAAAGTTTTCTTATGAGGCAATAAATCGCTAAGTTCAAAACCTGCTTGTTAAAGATAAGGGGATGGTTTCAGTGAGTAATATTGTCAAGAATAAGCGTTCACTGAGCGCTCGCCTTGGCGGATTACTTTTCGTATTACCCTCAATTATTGTAGTTCTGATATTTGTTTACGGCTTGATACTTTGGTCAGTAAATGTTTCGTTAACAAATCAAAACTCTGGTGCAAAGAAAGCCATTGAGTATGTTGGATTAAAGAATTACACAGATTTAATGGTTGATGAGAGATTTACTCACTCACTTTCAAATTTAGTAAAGTTCACTGTTGTATTCATTTTGGGTGCATTAGTAACTGGATTTATTATGTCCTTATTGCTAGAAAAAGGAATCAAGGGCGAGGGCTTTTTTCGCTCCTTTTACTTATATCCAATGGCAATTTCATTTATTGCTATGGGAACAGTCTTTAACTGGCTTTTAAACTCAGCTCGTGATGAAGAGGCTGGTGGCTTAAATCTGGCATTGCAAAAAATAGGTTTAGGTTTTCTACAAAATGATTGGTATGTCTCAGAACGAGGCGCAATGTATGCGATGGCGCTGCCGGCAATTTGGCAGATGTCAGGTTATGTATTAGCTCTCTTCTTAGCTGGCTTTAGAGGAATTCCAGATGATATGCGTGAAGCTGCTCGAGTAGATGGAGCTAGTGAGTCACAAATTTATCGCTACGTTCTGTTTCCTCAGTTAACTCCCACATTACTAACTGTGTTAATTATTTTAGGCCATATTTCAATGAAGGCATTTGATTTAATTATTGGTATTAATGGTAAATCCTATGTAACTCAGGTAGTTGCGGTTTATATGTGGGAGGCAACCTTTGATAAACGTGATTATGCAAAAGGAACCTCAATTGCGATCGTACTTTTGATAATGATTGCGGTTGTGGTTGTACCTTACCTTCGTTATAACAACAAACAACAGGCCTACCGCTGATGAGTAAAGACTTAGTCGACTTAATCACCGCAAAGCCAGATGTGCGCAATAAAAAGCGCAAACTGAATGGCAAAGAGCGGTTCTGGTTAATCTTCCGCTATATCTCACTTACCTTTATCTGGTTTCTAGTTGTTATGCCGATTTATGTGATGGTAATAAACTCACTCAAAGGTGTGAAAAATGTTTACCTAACTAATGCATTTAAATTGCCAGAGAAGTTAGATTTCTCAGCTTGGTCAGTTGCCTGGAGTGGTACGGATTACTTCCCACAATCTATCTCTGACTCGATGACGCGTACTCTATTCTTTGTAATTCAAGCCTCAATAATCTCAGCAATAATTGGATCTATCAATGGTTATGTCTTTGCCAAGTGGAAGTTTCGAGGCTCTAACTTAATTTTTACATTATTCCTATTTGGAATGTTTATCCCGTATCAGGCGATTATGATTCCGCTAGTTAGAATTGCTACAACACTTGAGATAAATAAATCTATTTATGTATTAGTTTTAGCGCACATAATTTATGGAATTCCAATCTGTACCCTAATTTTCCGAAACTACTATGAGGCAATCCCTAATGAACTGATAGAAGCTGCGCGAGTCGATAAGGCATCAATGGTTCGCACCTATCGTTCAATCATCTTGCCCCTATCGCTACCAGCCTTTGTAGTGGTATTGATTTGGCAATTTACCTCAGCTTGGAATGACTTCCTCTTTGCGATCTTTTTAACTGGCGGGTCTCCTAAGTTAGCGGTGGCAACCACAGCACTTAACTTTATTACTGGCTCTTCAAACCAGGTCTATTACGGAGTTAATATGACCGCTTCATTAATTGTTTCGCTACCAACCTTAATTGTTTATATCTTCCTAGGTCGATACTTCCTTCGAGGATTGCTCTCTGGCTCCCTAAAGGGTTAGTCATGTCAATAGCGGTTGAGGTTTTTGATTCCCGGCGTAATCAATTAGGTGAAGGTCCAACTGCAACTGGTACTGGAAATAACCATATTCAATGGTGTGATATCTATGGCCAATTTATTAGATCTAAGAATTTATCTACTGGAGTTATAGGCGAGTATGCAACTGATGAAGCAGTTGGTTTCCAAATTCCACGCGCTAATGGTGGTGAGATATTAGGCACTGCTAATGGACCGGTATTAAGAGATATTGATGGCAAATTAACTAAGCTTGCAACTCGGCAAGATGCCGATGGCTATCCAGATAAACATAAATTGCGATGGAATGATGCAAAGGTTTCACCAGATGGTTATCTATTTTTAGGTTCGATGGCCTATGAAAATCAGAGCAATGAAGGTGCTTTCTATCGACTTAGTAAGGATGGCCGAACATTAAAGCGCTTGTTTGGTGATGTCGGCATCTCAAATGGTTTGGATTGGAATAAAGATTTAACCAAAATGTATTACATCGATACCTTAACTATGAAGGTTGAGGTTTTTGATTACGATAATGGCAACATTTCAAATCGCAGAACCTTGGTGCAAATTAATGAGGGCATGGGATTTCCTGATGGTATGTGTGCTGATGCTGATGACAATATCTGGGTAGCATTTTGGCTCGGATCTGCTGTTCGTTGTTTTGATGGTAAAACCGGAGAGCAATTAGCTGAGATTAAGCTACCAACTCAAAAGATTACCTCCTGTTGTTTTGCTGGTGAAAAATTTGATAAATTAATCATCACCTCTGCTGTGGGAAATCCTGGTGAGTCAATGGATCTAACAGAGTATCCCCAAGCTGGATTTATTTTTATTGCAACCCCTGGAGTAATTGGCAAAAAGACAAATACATTTGGTGCTTAGTTGAAGTCAGATTTATTCACATTCGGCGAAGTACTTTCAGTTTTTATCTCTACCGATACCGAATCGGTTATGAGTGCTAATAATTACCAGAGAGTTACCGCCGGAGCAGAGGCAAATGTTGCGGTAGCAGTTTCAAGATTAGGCTTAAAATCACAATTCTTCTCTAGATTTGGCACCGATCAATTAGGTTCAGTAATGATTAAGGATATTGAATCTGAAGGTGTTGATGTATCACTCGTTAAAAGAGTATCCTCATTTTCAGCGGCAATGGTAAGAAATCCAGGCAGGACAGAACCAGTTGAGATAAGTTATTTAAGAAAAGGCTCTGCCGCCTCAACAATTGAACCAACCGATATTCTAGATTCATATATATCTTCTACTAACTGGCTTCATACAACTGGCATAACCTGCGCTATTTCAAAAACTGGTGCAGATACTGTGAAAGTGGCGTTGGATAAAGCAAGAGCTCTGGGAGTTAAATCTAGTTTTGATTTAAATTTAAGGCGAAAATTATGGAGTGAGAGTGAGGCTAAAGTTGTGTTAGAGCCACTAGCTTCTGACCTTGAATTATTAATAGGTGGTGAGGATGAGTACCAGGCAATCTTTGGATTTAGTGATGTTAAAAAAGTCTTAGCCGATGCAAATATAAGGGGCTGTAAAATTGCGGTAATGACTAAAGCAGATCAAATCTTAAGGTACTCAATAAACGGAGAGTATGCCGAAATAACCCCGCCCAAAGTTATCTCAGTTGATCCAGTCGGCTCAGGGGATGCCTTTACCGGCGGCACAATTGCTGGATTACTAAGTGGCTTAAATCCAGAGCAAGCTTTAAACCAAGGAAGTATATGTGGAGCATCAGTTGCAAGTATGTTTGGGGATTGGACCGGCATACCAAGTGGAAAAGCTGGTGTCGTTGACTCAGAAGTATTAATCAAGTTAAGGAGTTCACAGTGAAAGCATTAGATACATTACTTCAAGAGAAGATGATGACATTGGTTAGGGCAAATTCACAAAGTGAAGGGCAAGCTTTAGCTGATGCATTAGTTGAAGCTGGAGTTAAAGTTATAGAGATTACTTTAACGACCCCGGGTGCTCTAAAAATTATTGCTAATTTGTTAAAGCATAAAGGCCTTCTTGTGGGTGCTGGCACAGTTAGAACTGTCAAAGATGTGAAGAAAGTTGAAGATATCGGCGCTAAATTTATTGTTTCCCCAGATACAAATGAGGATGTAATTACTGCAACTAAGAAATTAAAGTTGGTATCAATGCCAGGCGTTTGTACACCAACTGAGGTGGCAATCGCTGAGGAAAGTGGCGCTGATATTCTAAAATTATTTCCTGCAGCTATTTTAGGACCAGGACATTTAAAAATGTTACGAGAGCCCTTCCCAAACAATCGCTGGTGTCCAACAGCTGGAATCACTCTAGAGTCTGTGCCTAAGTGGTTTGAAGCGGGTGCTGATCTAATTGGTCTAGGTGGGCCTATCACCAAGGGTGGAGCGGCAAAAGTTAACGAAAATGTAATCGCTTTCCGTAATGCAATCAATGAGGCTAGTAAGGTAGTTTATCGACATGAAGTTAGCCAATAAACATATCTTTGTAACTGGCGGAGCCAAGGGAATTGGTGAAGCAATAGTCAGAGATGCTGCAACTGAATCTGCCTCTGTAACCTTTATCGATATTGATGATAATGCTGGTAATAAATTAGCCGCAGAGTTAACAGCAAGTGGAAAAAATGTCACCTATTTTCATGCCAATGTGGCTGATTTTGAGCAATTAAAAAAGGCATTTGAATCTGGAGTAAGTAAATTTGGTGAGGTTACAGGAGTTGTAAATAATGCTGGAGTTAACTCCCATGCAGATCCTGTAACCATGACAGATAAAGAGTGGGATGATTTCTTTGCGATAGATATGAAACCAGTTTGGCTAACTGCCAAATTAGCATTACCAGCTATGCGAAAAGCTAAACATGGTTCAATTGTAAATATCTGTTCAATTCATGGCCGACTAACTTATCCAGGCTTTTTTCCATATGGTGCGGCTAAATCTGCAGTACTTGGCTTGACTAGAAATTTAGCGTTAGATGAGGGTAAGCATGAGATTAGAGTTAACGCTGTGTCACCAGGATATATTCTGACCGAGTTAACGAAAACCTGGCTAAGTGGAGAATCTGGCCGGCTTGATCGAGCTAATTCAATTCAACCGCTCGGCCGAATGGGAGAGCCATTTGAAATAGCGAAGGTTGTTACATTCTTACTTTCCGATAAATCCACATATGTCAGTGGATCTGATTGGGCAGTTGATGGCGGATTAGGAGCAAGATCTGCATGATTTTAAAGGGTGAGCATTTATTTATTACAGGCGGGGCTGCCGGAATTGGTGAAGCCTTGGTTTTAGGTGGTGTAAATGAAGGTGCAAAAGTATCATTTGTAGATATTGATGATGATAAAGGTAATGCACTTGCTGAGAAATTAACTAAAGCAGGACATAAAGTTCAATTTACTCACGCAGATGTCTCTAAATTTGAAACCTTTAAAGCAGGATTTGATAAGTTGGTTTCAAACTTTGGTCCAGTGACCGTTGCAGTTTCAAATGCTGGTAGAAATTCATATGCTGATGCTGTTGAGTATGCCGAGAGTGAATGGAATGATTTTTTTGCGTTAGATTTGAAATCTAGTTGGTATTTGGCGAAGTTATGTCTGCCGGAAATGAGAAAAGCTAAATATGGCTCAATCGTTAATATTTCATCTATCCATGGTCGTATGTCGAGGCCAAATTTCTTTCCATACTCTGCGGCAAAGGGTGGAATCATCGGTTTATCGCGAAATCTAGCTCTAGATGAGGGTAAGTATGGAATTAGAGTCAATTCAGTATCACCTGGTACTACAGCTACTCCACTTTTAAAAAGTTACATGGAGAAATTCCCAGATGAAAAAGCTCATTCATTATCTGTTGCACCAAATGCTAGGTTTGGTTCACCAGAAGAAATCGCAAATGTGATTTTATTTGCGCTATCTAAGGATGCATCATTTATTACTGGCGCGGATTTAATGGTTGATGGTGCACTGCACGCCAGATATGCCTAAGACCTAATATTGATAAAGTCTGGCGATAACTCCGATAGGTTTTTAGCTCCCATTAATTTCAACGCTGTTTCCATCTCAAATCTTAAAATTTCTACTACCTTTTCAACACCATTTTTTCCTGCGGCCATCGCGCCATACAAATAAGCCCGGCCAATCAGTACTGCATCAGCGCCTAGCGCAACAGCTGCTAAACAATCTGCTCCACTCATGACTGCGCCATCAATATATATCTCCACACTACTTCCTTTAGGACCTAGAGCAGTTCTCACCTCGGGTAGTAGCTCAAGTGGTACAACTGATCTATCTAATTGACGACCACCATGATTAGAAAGGACTATGGCATCTACGCCAATTTTTGCAAGTTCTTGGGCATCTGAAACCGTTTGAATTCCCTTTATGATCAATTTTCCCTGCCATACAGACCGCAGCCACTTAACATCTTCAAATGTAACTGCTGGATCAAATACTTTTGCAGCTATTTCAGATAGTGGCTTATTAAAATTTCTAAATGTTGCAAACTCCAGGGGAGCGGTAGTTAATAAGTTAAACCACCATTTAGGCTTTAGTGCCATATCAAAAAAAGTTTTAAGCTTAATTTTTGGTGGAACAGTTAAGCCATTGCGCATATCACGCCACTTAATTCCACCCACGGCTGTATCAACTGTGAGCATAAGCCCTTCAAATCCAGCAGCTCTTGCTTCCTCAATAAATTTTAAGCTCTGCTCTCGGTCTCGCCATAAATAAAGTTGAAACCATCTTCTTACCGTTGGAACCTGTTCACCAATTTCCTTAGAGGAGGTTGTACCCATCGTAGATAAGTTATAAATCAAATTATTATCATCGCAGACTTTCGCTACCATAATCTCACCTTGATAGTGCATCATTCTGGTGTATCCGGTAGGTGCAAATATTATTGGTAGTGCAGATTCTTTACCCAGAATTTTAGTTTTTAAATCAATAACTGAAACATCTCGCAAGACCCGAGCTTTAAATTCTATTTTTGAGTAAATCTCTTGACTTCTAGCATACGCAAGTTCGTCATTAGCACCACCGTCGACATAATCAAAAACCGCCTTAGGTACACGCCTTTTAGCAAGCAATCTTAATTCAGCAAGATTTACAGCAGATTTTAATTGTCGATCCTGAAAGAAAGATTTTGGAAGTCCCCACCCTAATAGTGGTTTAATATTTTTCCATCTTGGAAGTTGACGCTTCATTTTAAACCTCTAATTTGTATGCTCGCTTTGCCGTACCTGCCCAAAAAGATTCTTGCTCAGATTTTGTAAAATTCTTTGTAAACTCCTCCATAAGATTAATGGTATCTGTGTAGGTTGCAGCCAGTAAGCACACTGGCCAATCTGAGCCAAACATCATTCTAGAAGGCGAAAAAGATTTTAAAATGTGATCAAGATATGGCTTAAAAGTTTCATGGCTCCAATCACTCCATTTAGCTTCTGTAAATAATCCAGAGACCTTTACTACGACATTCTCATAGGATGCTATTTCACTTATCTGATCTGCCCAAGGTTGCATCTCCCCTTTTGCCATATATGGCTTTGAAATGTGGTCTAAAACGAAGCTGTTATTTGGCGACATTTTCACCATTTTTACCGCAGCCGCTAATTGGGGCGGTCTGGTCAAAATATCAAAGGTGAGCCCGGCTTCACCTATTCGGTGAATATTCCTTACAACATTATCTCTTAATAACCAATTTGGGTCTTCTTTATCTTGAGCTAAATCTCTAATCGACACCAAATTTTTTCCACCCGGATGCGAAAGATATTTGTCTAATTGAGGACGAATATCATTACTTTCTAAGTCTAACCAACCAACAACTGCACAAATTTTTGGGTGAGATAGTGAAAGATCGAGAAATTCTGGAGTCTCATCCACTGTCGCAACAGTTTGCACAATTACTGTGTAATCGATTTTTGCTTTTTCTAACTCAGGTTCTAATTCATTCATCAGAATTGTTCTAGAGATGGGTTTTACCTCATCACCTTGCATCCAAGTTTGTGGTCTTACACTAATATCCCAAATGTGATGATGAGAATCTATTCGTAGCATCAGACTTTTTCCCACCTTTGGCTTTCCCAAGACTTAATTAAGGCCGATTGAACTTTTACTACATTAACAGCTTCAGCAAATGATGGTTTAAAACCTTTTCCATCTACCCAAGCACTTAGGAATGAGTAATCTTCAATACAAATTAAATCCTCTGTTCCTAGGCTATTTCCTTGTCCGGGTACAAATGCTCCATGGAAATCAAAACGATCTCCACCCAGAATTTTGGTGAAGCCTGTTTCTAGATTTTCATCTTTTTTATAGTAATGCAATTCATTTAAGCTCTCATGATTCCACTTTAGTGAGCCTTTAGTGCCATATATTTCAAACATATTTTCACTTTCTGGTCCAACCACAGTTCTACTTGTTTCAAAAGTTCCAGTTGCTCCATTTTTAAATCTACATAACATTGAGGCAAAATCTTCATTCTCAACCTCACCAGTAGGATCACCGACTTTACCTCGGCTATAGTGGCTCGAATTTCCAGTCGGAATTGGGCGCTGCTTAATTGTTGTTTCTCTCATACCCACTACTTCAGTGATATCGCCAATTAGAAATTGCGCAAGTGAAACACAATGACTAAGAATATCGCTGGAAACTCCATACCCTGCTTGATCAAACTTAAATCTCCAGGACAGTAGGCCTAATTCATCACTGCCGTACATAGAAAAAAAGCGTCCTTTATAGTGAATAATTTCGCCAAGCTCACCTGATTTAATCATCTTTTTTGCATGGAGAACTAATGGTGCCCAGAGGTAGTTGTAGCCAACTCCGGTAAATGTTTTATTCTCTTTAGAAATCTCAAATGCTTCGATTGTTTGCTCTGGTTTACCTCCGATTGGTTTCTCAGAGAACACAATCTTTCCAGCATTACTTGCTGCCTTAATTATGGGGATATGCAGCATATTTGGGGCACAAACCCAAACAGCATCAACATCATCTGCTGTGACAGCCTCATTCCAATCAGTTGTAGCTCTTTCAAATCCAAAATCTTCAATTGCTTGCTTACCCCGATTACTGTCAAAATCAGCGCATACTTTTAAAATAGGATTAAATTTTCTATTTGGAAATAATGTAGGAATTCGGATCAAAGATCGACTATGGGCTTGGCCCATCCAACCTAGGCCGACTACGGCAACGGAGATGTCTTTTCGAGTGCTCATATTAAATCCTTCTACCATCCTTATTAGTCATTGGTAATCGAGAATCTTGCTTCTGATTTTTCCAATCCTCTCTAATCCAATGATGGCTTGGGTCATCACAAAATCCCATACTTCGATTTTCAGCAGGTCCAGCAAGTACATTTAAAAAGTACATTGGATACTCAGGAGCTGCAATAGATGGTCCGTGATAGCCATGAGGCACAATAACAAAATCTTGATCATTTATAGTCATGGTCTCATCAATACTTTGATCATATGAATATACCCTGAAATATCCACGTCCTTCATCTGAACCATGATCAGAATTCTGTTTTCCAATCTGGAAATAGTAGATCTCCTCATTATTAAAATCACAACCTGCTATTCCATCATGGCGATGTGGCGGCCAGGATGACCAATTACCACCAGGCGTTATAACTTCACATACCAGTATCTTCTCAGCACCTGAGAATGAGTCAGGTGTAGCAATATTATTTACTTGCCTGGTTGCAAACCCGCTTCCTCTAATTTCAATTGCGACATTATCCTTGCTTGTATAGGTTGTAGGGAATTTTTTTGTGGCCTGAGCAGTTGATAAAGCAAGTAATCCATTTTTCCCACTTATAAGTAATTTTGCACCAACAGGTATATAAATCCAATCAGAAATTCCTGCAAAAACTCCAGTACGGCCAATTAATTTAAACTCAACACCGTCAACTATCACACTCACATTTTCAGCTGATAAACTTAATAAGACGCCCTCAAAATCATTAAATAAAATCTCATGATTATTTTGCTCCGATAAATCTAGAATATGCATACCGCAATATTTCCAGTTAGCACTGTTAGGAGTTATTGAGTTAACACCTCGATATAACCAGCTCATTAGACCTTCCTAACGATCGATACAGCTTTAGATACTGCCTGTTCTACACTTAACTCTGGACTAAATAGGAGTGTGCGACCTGGAATTAGTGCTCTTACATTTTCAAATTTAAATGCTTGCCCCCACTTATTAAAGGTGGCTTGCCAATCTTTTCCAGGATCGCCACCAAGCAGCATTAGTGGCAGTGATGTAGCTCTGGCGGCGTACTTGAAATCCTCAAACGCTGGAACTTTTAGCCATGTATAAGCACTTGTTGTACCGAGTGCTGATGCGATTCCAATAACCCTAACTAACTCTTGAATATCATTTTGTAACTCAAATTTACCCACGGCATTTTTGATGTATGGCAGTGGTTCAATTATGGAAAGTTTCTTTGCTCTAGCTAATGCTGAATTTACCGAAGCTACCATTTCAATAGTTCTAAGAACTCCAGGATCACTTTTTTCAATTCTTAATAAAGTTTTGCCACCATCTAATCCAAACTCCTTAATACCTGCAACATCATAAGCACTTTGGCGGTCATCTAATTCCCAATCAGCACCCAAAATTCCCGCTCTATTTATGCTTCCAAAAATTAATTTATCATCAAGAGCACCAAAGTAGGCCAGCTCCTCAACTAGGTCTGGTGTAGCCAAGATTCCATCCACACCAGGTACTGCTAATGCTCTGATTAATCTATCTAGCAGGTCATATCTATCCGCCATAGCTAAAGGTTGGCCCGAGGCTGAAATAATTCCCCTAGCGGTATGGTCAGCAGCAACTATAAATAATTTTCCATCTTTAGTTAATTTCGCTCTACGTTTTCTACCTTTGAGTAGTTTTTGAAGTTTTGCTGGATTATTAACTCGATCATCACATAACTTTGTGTAATTTTTTTCATTGAACTTCATCAATTTAACACTCCAGACACTAAATCCTGCACTTCATCAAAACTAGGCATGGCATCTGAACATAATAATCTTGAGGCAACTATGGCTCCTGAGGCATTGGCATAATTTCCAATTTTTTCAATATCCCACGATCTAATCAGGCCATGAACCAACATCCCACCAAATGCATCCCCGGCACCAAGTCCACATCTGACATCAACCTTTATTGGCTTAACAACTAGGTTAGTTTCCTTATTTGCAATATAGACACCATTTTCTCCTAATTTAACAATTACTAGAGATACTTGTTTTCCAAGAAATTTTTTGCTGATTTGATCTGGGTCAGTTAAACCAGTTGCAACTTCAAACTCTTTTCGATTGCCAACTAAAATATTGCTACTCTCAATTGCTTTCGTGGTCACTGTTCTTGCCATTGACTCACTTTGCCAGAAAGTTGGTCGGTAATCTAAATCAAGCACAGTTTGCCCTTGGAGATTCCTAGCTAGTAGCCAACCTTGAATAGACTTTGCTGTTTCACCGGTAGCCAGAGCACATGCTGAAACCCAAAATACTTTTGCGGAATTAATTACTTGCTCAGAGACTTGATTTGGCAAAATCTTGGTGTCGGGCGCGTTTTGTGGCCGATTAAAAAATATTGTTGGGTTATATGGATCATCCATAGCAGCAAAAACTGCTGGACTAAACTGGCTCTCATCTATCCCGACATAGCTTGTATCAACATTAAATGCCTTCAATTTTCCTAAAATATAATCAGTAAAGGAATCTCTACCAATATTAGTGACAATTGCAGATTTATTTCCTAGTTTGGCAGCTGCGATGGCAACATTGGTTGGACTGCCGCCAATAGACATGCTAAATGTTTTAACATCTTTAAATCCTACATTTGATTCATTTGCATAAAAATCAAGACTTATTCGGCCAACACTGATTAAATCCAACGATGTACTCATATTTATTAATTTAATGCCAAAGACTTAAGGAATTCCATTGACTTGCTAATCATTTTTATCGGACCATCTCCGCTAGCAGGTAAATCTCCAGTAATGGCACAATCTTGCTCAATCACATACCACCCTTGATATCCAGCACCTTCTAATGTTCGTATAACATCAGCAATAGGGACATCACCAGATCCTAAGGGAGTGAATAAACCTTTTTGAACACCACTCATGATGGACTCTTGCCTTGCTAAAACTGATTTAGATTTTGATAAATTTACATCCTTTAAGTGCACATGCCCTACTCGAGCAAATGCTTTTTTTGCAAAATCAACTACGTCAACACCACCTATTGCCATATGCCCGGTATCAAGGCACCACTTCACATCGCAGCCATCTAGTACCCGATTCACGTCATCTTTTGTCTCAACCGTTGTTTGTAAGTGCGGATGTAATACATTTTGTAAGCCATTATCTTCACAAATTCTGTCAATCTCTGAAAACATTTGAAACATATTTTTGTACTCTTCATTTGAAAGTGGCTGTGGATTATCCCAATTCCAGGTATAGACAGGGGAAGAGACTAAGTGCGTAGCGCCAGTTTTCTTAAATAATTCTGCAGTTTTCTTTACTTGCTTAATAGTCTCTTGATTCTGATTTTTGTCATGTACAACTACTGGAGTAAAGCCGCCGATTAAACTCATTCCAAACTGATCTAACTTTTCAGAAATTTCATTTGGATTTGTTGGTAAAAATCCGGGAGCTCCCAATTCAGTCGCTGGCAATCCTAAGTTTTGCATCTCTGCTAAAACTCTTTCGGTGGGAAGCATCTTGCCCCATCCAGGTACCTCGCAAATTCCCCAAGATATTGGGGCTGATGCGATTCTGGAGTAGAAGGATTTCATTGACTTATTCTTTCACAAATGATGATAAGTAGATAGGGTACGAACGTGAAATTAACTACCTCTGAGGCTTTAGTTAAGTATCTAATTGCACAGAAAATTCAGTTAGATAACAAAGTTGTTTCTTTCTTTCCATTTGCTTTTGCGATATTTGGTCATGGTAATGCTCTTGGTTTAGGTGATGCATTAGAACGAAACAGAAAAGCTATTCCAACCCTTCGTGGACAAAATGAACAAGGTATGGCATTGGCTGCTGTTGCATTTAGTAAAGCTCAGTTAAGACAACAGTGCGCAGTAGTTACAACCTCAATAGGACCTGGTGCAACAAATGTGGTAACAGCAGCTGCAGTTGCTATGGCAAATCGACTACCAATGTTGATTTTATCTGGAGATACTTTTCAATCCCGCCGACCTGATCCAGTACTGCAGCAAGTAGAACATTTTGATTCTCCAATTACGACGGTAAATGATTCATTTAGAGCTGTTACTAAGTATTGGGATCGAATAAATCGACCAGAACAGTTGCTTAATACTCTGCCAAATATGATTCAAACCTTGCTAGATCCAGCAGATTGCGGTCCGGTATTTCTTGCATTGCCACAGGATGTCCAGGTTGAAACCTTTGATTTTCCAGAGGAGTTTTTCAACGAAGTGATTCATGAAATTCGTAGACCAAGGGCAGATTCAAGTTCAATTTCAAAAGCTGTTGAAATCATAAAATCTGCTAAGAAACCAATAATAATTGCAGGTGGTGGCGCCAGATATAGCCGAGCACACAAAGAGCTCTCTGACTTTGCTAATAAGTTTGGTATTGCAGTTGTTGAAACTGTAGCTGGAAAATCCACCCTACTAGCCTCAGATCCAGCTTGGTGTGGCCCTGTTGGGGTAACAGGATGTGATCCAGCAAATAAACTAGCAGAAGAGGCTGATTTAATAATCTCAGTAGGTTGCAGGCTTCAAGATTTCACTACTGGTTCATGGACTCTATTTAAAAATCCTGCGCATAAAGTAATTTCAATTAATACTGCAAGATTTGATGCCACAAAGCGAAATGCGGTAGCAATTATTGGTGACGCTAAAGAAAGCTTGGTAGAGCTAGGAAGTTTACTTGGTAGTTATAAAGCTGAGCTCGCTTGGAGTGATAAAAGAGTTTCTACTCGAGATGAAGTATTAAAAAATATTCAAACTAGAACCTCAGAAAAATTAGATCTGCCCTCATATGCCCAGGTTGTGAAGTTAATTAACGAGGCCTCTTCAAATGAAGATTATGTCTTAACCGCTGCCGGAGGCCTGCCAGGGGAGCTAAATAATAATTGGCTAACTAAGAGTAAAGATTCATTTGATTGTGAATATGGCTATTCATGTATGGGGTATGAGATTGCTGGCGCTTGGGGGGCAGCCCTGGCATATGAAAGCTCTGGCAGAGCAGGAAAAGTAATCTCAATGGTTGGCGATGGTTCATATTTAATGCTTAACAGCGAAATTCTATCTGCTGTCAATAATGGAAACTCAATAATTTATATTCTTTGTGACAATAAAGGTTTTGCAGTTATTCAAAGATTACAAACCTCCAATGGCTCTAAGAGTTTTAGAACTATGTTCAACGATTCTGATTTAGACAAACCAGCTAATGTTGACTTTGTGGCCCACGCTAAGTCCATGGGAGCGAATGCTAAGAAGGTAACTTTAGAAACATTACAAGAGGAGTTCACTTCCGCGAAAAATTATGCCGGTGTTAGTGTTTTGGTGATTGATACACACCCAAGTAAATGGACTGAAGGCGGAGCATTTTGGGAGGTCGGTGTCTCTGGTAGTAGTACTGAACCTGAAATTCAAAGTGCACATGCTAGACAGGTTGAAGGCAAAGCAAAGCGTCGTTTATAACTAAAGTTTTTTAACTCCAAGACCACACGCAATACTTGCTGCTAAGCCATCCTCAACTGTTGCAAAATTCTTATCTAATTTACGTTTTTGAAGTGAGTTAACAAAAGCCGTTAGCTCTGCGATATAAGCCGGCTTAAAGCGACCCATCCAATCTTTATGTAAAGTCCCACCTTTTCTTGTCGGAAGCTTAAAATTATAGGCAATATTAAGTTGACCTAAATTTTCAATAACTAAAGATCCGTTTTCGGTAATAACCTCCATACCTACTTCATATCCATATGTACTATTTGCACAAATATCAATAGTAACTAGCACACCTGATTCGGTATGACAATTTACGGAAATTGGATCAGAAAGGTTTGAGTTGGCCTTACTGGTAGTTTTTGCAAAATTAACACCAACTGAAACTATCTCTTCACTAAGCAACCATCTAATTATATCTATTTCATGGACAGCAACATTTGTTAAAAGCATCGCAGTAGTTGCAGTTGGTGAGCTTACATTCCTTGAAGTACAACGTATCTGAAGTACTTTTCCATACTTACCACTTTTAATCTCTTTTTTTAAATCTTGGTATGGGCGATCAAATCTACGCATAAAGCCAATTCCAACAATAGATTTAGAGTTACGAACAAGTTTTGCAACTTTTCTAGCATCCTTTTCTTTTGAAGCAAGCGGTTTTTCACATAAGACATCTTTACCTGCCAAAATTGCCTGCTCTAAATGATTTGCATGTAGATGATCAGGCGAGGCAATAATCACAGCTTTAACTTGCTGATCATCTAAAATCATCGATAATTCTTTATAAACTTTAGGAAGAGTTTTAGTTTTCTTAAAAACTTCCTTAGCTACTTTTTGTGCAGTTTCTAAATTTGCATCGTAGATAGCTACAACTTTGCCACCTTTTACATAATCTGATAGATAAAGTGCGTGCCCTCTACCCATAATTCCAACACCAATAATGCCGATTCCAATATCTTTAGCACTTTTAATCATCTCACTATTCTAGTAAGGTAAATCTATGAGTGAAACCTTTTTGAGTGAATTGACTGGAAGTTTCTCTACTCCCTCCGGTGGTAATCCAACAGTTGCAATGGTTGAAGCAGCATATAAGTACCATAAATTAAATTTTCGTTACATAAATTGTGAAGTCCAACCAAAGGATTTAGCTAACGCAGTTTTAGGGGCTCGGGCAATGAATTGGGCCGGATTTAACCTTTCTATCCCGCATAAAGTTTCAGTCATTCAATACTTAGATGGCCTAGGGCAATCTGCGCAGATTATGGGTGCAGTAAATTGTGTAGTGAACCGGGATGGCAAGTTAATTGGCGAAAATACCGATGGCAAAGGGTTTTTGCAGGCATTTAAAAAAGTTGATTCGCCAAGTGGAAAGCAGATTGCAATTTTAGGTGCCGGTGGAGCAGCAAGAGCAATAGCGGTTGAGTTGGCATTAGATGGTGCAAAGGATTTTATGATTATCAATCGGGATGAAAAGCGAGGTCAAGATTTAGTTTCATTACTAAATACCAAGTTACAAGTTTCTGCCCAATTTGTTCCCTGGAGTCCCAAATTTAAGATCCCAGATTCTATAGATGTGCTAATTAACGCAACATCGGTTGGTATGGCAGATAGTGGAAGCTACGACTTAGATATAGAGCTTGCCTCCATTAAAAAAACCATGATTGTCGCTGATGTCATCGTTAACCCACCACATACAAATTTACTTAAAAGCGCATCAAGTATTGGTGCAAAAACTATTGATGGCTTGGGTATGGTGGTAAATCAAGCAGTCATTGGTGTTAAGTACTGGACTAATTTTGATGTAGATCCAACCACCATGCATGCTGAGTTGCAGCGCGTTCTAAAGTTGTAAAGATTATGGCTATCAAACGAATTGGGCAGGTTATTGGCATAAAACCTGAGGATATCCAGGAGTACGAGAATTTACATGCTAACGCTTGGCCCAGCATCATAAAAATAATCAAACAAGCCAATATCTCTAACTACTCAATTTTCCGCTATCAAAATTTACTCTTTGCCTACCTTGAATACACTGGAACTGATTATGAAGCAGATATGGCTAAGTTAGCAGCTGAGCCTGAGATGCAAAGATGGTGGAAGATTACAGATCAAATGCAATGGCAAGTTCCAGAGGCTAAGGTGAATGAATGGTGGCATGTAATTAATGAAAACTTTCACGTTGACTAAACTCTCTAATTAAATTGCTTTAAACCTGATTTATCTACAACTCTAAGAGCCTGAGCTGCAATCGTTAGCGCTGGATTCATAGCTGCAGAGGATGGAAAAAATCCACCATCAATTAAATAAAGGTTTTCAACATCATGTGTTCTGCAATATTGATCAACCACACTCAATTTTGGATCATGGCCTGCTACTGAGGTACCACATTGATGGGAGTTCATTGAGATATCAAATGGTTGAACAAAAATTGCTTGAAAGCCACTTTTTCGCAACACATTTTTAGTTTTCCGCATTAACTCTCTATGGGCTGAGGTATTTACCGCTTTGCGATAGATCTGGATCATGCCATTTGAATTAACCTCTACTCGATTTGAAGTGGCTGGCAGATCCTCATTCATAACTACAAACTCAACCGATCTATCGGCAATAAATTTCAAAATAGCAAAGGGTACCTTAGTTGCATAACTTTTCATCATAATTGGTTGTACTTTTCCAATAAGTTGAACAGCTCCTAGTGGATAGCCAGAGCCACCATCAAAGTACCAATCTGAAAATGAGAGTGTTTTTTGAAAAATTACATCATTCTTACTTTTAATATTAAAGGCAGCAATATGGGCATTGTTGTGCATCATAAAGTTTTTACCCAGTAAACCTGAAGAGTTGGCTACCGAACCAGATCTTAAAAGCAGGGCAGCAGTATTAACCGCACCTAAACTTAGTACATACTTTTTAGCAATAATTTTTACCTCGAGCCCATCCCTTTGAGCCAATAAATGATCAACCTTGCCATTTTTTACAACAACTTTAGTAACCTTTAAATTGGTCTCCAGCTTTACCTTTCCCGTTTTAATTGCCGGCTCTAGTGCACAAGTTTGTGCATCACTTTTGGCATCTAATTTACAAACAAAGCCATCACAGGTTGCACACCGAATACATTTTCCATCACTTTTAAGATCAACCCCCATGGCATTTGAATGGGGTTTAACACCGGCGGCAGTTAGCTTGGTGGCTAAATTTGAAATGTATTTTTCATGCGCTAGAGCTGGATATGGAAATGGTTGACTACGTGGTGGTTCAGTTGGGTCCTCACCAGTAGCTCCATGAACTTTATATAACTGCTCCGCTTGGCAGTAATAAGGCTCAATATCCTGATAAGAAAATGGCCATGCAGGTGAGATTCCTTCTTTATGTCTGATTTCCAGAAAATCTTGCTCTCTAAATCTTGGAAGGGATGAGCCGTAAACCTTGGTGTTACCACCAACTATGTAGTGCACACCTGGGGTAAATTCTTTCCCTTTATGATCTAACCATTTTTCATTTGGTTTATATCTTTGGTTTATAAATATTTCACGGGCAGACCAATTAGCATCCTCTTTTTTAACAAAATCACCGCGCTCAAGAACTAAACAATCAATACCAGCTTGCGCTAAGCCGTAGGCAGTAGTGGCGCCACCCATCCCAGAGCCAACAATTGCTACTGAGGTTTCTAAGATCACCGAACTGACTTTAGTGTCTGATCCTTAGCATCAACTTTTACCGCACCAGTCATGATCGCAACTGCATCCTTCATATCATGAGTCTTTGGAGTAACTACTGCGGCTCGCTTACCTAATCGCATTACCTGAATACGATCTGCTACCTCATATACTTGCGGCATATTATGGGAGATAAGGATTACTGGCATTCCGCGCTCGCGCAAAGATTCAATTAACTTTAAAACCTGATTTGATTCTCTAACTCCAAGGGCAGCGGTAGGTTCATCCATAATAATTAATCGCTGACCAAAGGCCGCAGCTCTTGCGACAGCCACTGCTTGTCGCTGGCCACCGGATAAGGTCTCAACCGCTTGGCTCATGTTTTGAATTGTTCCAATTCCTAACGCTGCTATGTGTTCTTTTGCCTGTTTTTTCATTCCTGAGGTATCTAACATTCTGAAAATTAATCCAGCAGGACCTTTCTTTCTTATTTCACGCCCTAAATATAAATTTGATGAAATATCCAAGGCAGGAGAAACCGCTAATGTCTGATAAACAGCCTCAATACCGGCTTCACGCCCATCTTGTGGTCGCTTTAAGGAAACTGTTTGGCCATCAATTTCAATACTGCCAGTATCAGGGGTTTCAGCCCCTGATAAACATTTAATTAAGGTTGATTTACCGGCGCCATTATCACCAATTACGGCAAGCACCTCACCTGGGAATAACTCTAAGTCAGCACCATCCAGCGCAACGACACGGCCATAGTGTTTCGTAACATTTTTAGCTTGTAATACAGCTGCTGCACTCATGCTCGAGCCTTTCTAATCCACTGATCTACTGTTACAGCAAAAATAATTAATAATCCAACCGCCAGGATTTGGTAGTACAAGTCAACTCCAGCCAGTGTTAAACCATTACGAAATACACCAACAATCACGGCGCCAATTAGGGAGCCAAATATTGCCCCTCGTCCGCCAAAGAGTGATGTACCACCGATTACCACCGCAGTAATTGTGTCCAAATTCAAATCAGGGCCGGTGTTAGGACTTGCCACAGTAACCCTACCCATAATTATCCAAGCTGCTATGCCAAAAACTAATCCAGCAACCATATAAACCGACATCAATACTCTGTTTACTTGAATACCAGCTAACCGGGCGGCAATTGGGTCATCACCGACTGCGTAGACATGTCGACCCCAGCCAGTAAAGCGCAGTGCAAAAGCTAAAACCATATAAATTAAAAGCATCACTAAAACTCCATAGGTAATGCTGAACTCACCTATATCTATATAAGTTCCTAATTCTAGAAAAAATTCGGGTAATTCATTTGTCGAAACCGTTCTACCAGAGGCATAAATTAAGGTAAAAGCTATGAAAACATTGAGTGTTCCTAGAGTGACAATAAACGGCGGTAATTTAAATCGAGTTACCAGATATCCATTAAATGCTCCCGCTAAGGTTCCAACCAATAGGCCAAGAACAAAGGCCCAAAATACCGGTATTCCATCATCTGGGTTGCTCCAATCTCCTGAGAAGCTTTTTGCCATGACCATCGATACAAAAATTGCGATCGCGCCACAGGATAAATCGATTCCCGCAGTTAAAATAATTAAAGTTTGACCCGCTGCAATTGCGCCAACTATCGCCACCTGTTGGAGTATTAGTGACAAGTTTCCGGGGGTAAGGAAATTTTCATTAAAAAAACTAAAAGTAATACTGGCAATTAAAAGTACTAGTGCCGAACTCAGCCATGGATACCGATGAAGAATTCCTTGTATTTTTTGAGCGTTTGATGCTCGACCCAAAAATTCGGCTGCGGCATCTTGAGTATCAACTTTACTCATTAAAATTTCCTCACAACTCGCTCGTAGGTTCTAATCTTAACTTTCTGGACTACAAACTTAAAGAATACTGGCTGAATTAGCAAGGGCGGCCACGAATGTAACCGCCCTTACCAACTCTTTACAACTTACTTATGTTTTGATGAAAACTTGGGATTTACCAAGCGTTCTCAATTCCATAATCTGTGCTTTCTGATGCAACACCATCTTGTGGGTCATCAGTAATTAACTTAACGCCTGTGTCGAAGAAATCTTTGCCAGGAGTAACCTCTGGCTTCTTTCCTGTCTTCACAAGGTCATAGATAGCTTGAAGGCCAAGGTCAGCCATTAGCAATGGATACTGCTGTGATGTAGCTCCAATGCAACCGCTCTTAACATTCTCGATACCTGGTAGTCCACCATCTACTGAAACAACGATTGCGGTTTTCTTGGCAGCCTTTAGAGCAGCACAGGCACCAGCAGCGGTTGGCTCATTGATTGTGTAAACAATATTGATGTTTGGATTCTTAGCAAGCAGTTTTTCCATGCCTGAGCGTCCACCATCTTCGTTAGCACCTGTAGCTACGTTTCCTACGATTTCGTAGTCGCCACCAGAGTACTTACCTTTTTTAGCCTCATCAGCCATTTTGTTTGGATCATTTGTAGGAATTCCCATACCTTCTAGGAATCCGTTATCACGTAGATAATCTACTGGTGATACTCGATCATCGAAAATGTTAAGAAGTGCAATTACAGCCTTCTTGCCACCAAGTTTCTTTGCACCCCATTGACCAATTAGTCGTCCTGCTTCGCGGTTATCAGTTGCGAAGGTAATATCAGCGATATCAGCTGGATCAGTTGGTGTATCCAAAGCAATTACGAGTAATCCTGCTTCGCGAGCTTTGGTAATTGCTGCATTAACATTTGTTGACATTACTGTAATAACAATTCCAGCATGCTTTGCAGAGATCGCATTTTCAATTGCTGCGATTTGTGCTGCATCATCGCCCTCTTCTTTACCTGAGCTAATTGTTAGATCAAGACCTAGTTCAGCTGCCTTTGCTTCGGCACCCTTAACCATGGCTACGAAGAATGGATTTGTTTGATTCTTTAAGATCAAACTTACTTTAACATCACCAGATGCATCATCAGAACCACCTGATGAACATGCTGACAAAACTAAAGCAGACACTGCAAATAACGCTACAAGCGCTTTGCGTGAGAACTTTGATTTCATTTATTTCCTCCTATAGGGGTTCGCAGATCACGAACTTAAGGAGAGCCTACAGAACCAGCGGGTAGATGAGAAGTTTTGGTCAGATTAAAATTTTATTACGTAAAAGTTATAAAACGATATGGTAAAAAGCCATAATTCCCCTGTTATCCACAAGAAATCCCTGAAGATCTGCAAAAACCCACTTCAGGCCTACCTAGTAAAGCGCTTCTCTTTCATTAAAGCATCCCAAATAGTGGCTTGAGCGGCAAGTGCATCTTGAGCATTGCGAGCTTGGTTTAGCTCTTGGATATCAATGCGATCACAAACCTCTTCAAGATATTTAATTATCTCAATGCTACGAGTTAGTGCTCGTACAGGATCTTCACGGAAGGGAAATTGATCAAGCAAAATTGGATCACTCCAATTAATACTGCGAAGTGCCAGCATATATTCAATCGTTTCAAACAAATGAACTGAAGCCACAGGTAAATCATCATCCCATCCTCGCCAATTATCATTAAGCTCGGCGCTGACAAGTTTTCCGTGCCTGTGTATAAGTAGCAAAGACTCTGCCGGAGTCTCTTGAGCCATTAGTGAGTGGCCAAAATCCATAACAATACCAACGTTGTCGACTTTCATTTCACTAATTGCAAGTAAGGTTTTTGTAGCTGTTGCTAGTGTCATATGAACTCGTGGCTCTTTACATTTATATTCGATTGCAAATTGAATATCAGAGTTTTCATTAGCAAGATCACGAATACCATCAATCGTATAATCCCAAATTTGCATGTAATCGGCTTGTAGCGGAAAATCAAAGCCATCCTGGCCTGGCCAAAACTTCACATAGGTGGCGCCTAGTATTTTTGCTGCAGAAATAGCTTCACGAACTCGGTCTTTAGTTTTAGATCGAAGTTTGGCGTCGGGATTTGTAAAAGACCCTTTTACATACTCTCTCATATATATGTGTGGTGTTGTAGCACGGCAAATGAGTCCATTATCATCTAACATTTTTTTTATTTCAGCTGCAGTACGCTCCGGCTTATCGAATGGCACATTTATATCTAAATGTTTTAACCCTGGAACTCGCGCTGCATCTTCAATCATCTGTTGACTTGAACGAGTAGGCCCATAGCCATCACCTGCATATCGATCAACAAATTGTCCAAATGCCCAAATACCTGCACCAAATGTTAATTTACCCATACCAATTCCGCCTTCTCTTTCTGCCTTCTCTTTAGCGTACCTAGATCTTACGAGATTCTTGTATCAATGAGTAGATCTTAATCAATTTTTAACTCGAGCGGCAGAAAGCGCTCTACGCCAAATTAATAGTTTTTCCTGCCGCACTTTTTCAGTTAGTTTTGGTTTATATTGCTCATACTCCAGATTTATTCCTTCAAGATCAGACATACTCAAAATTTTTGCACCTAGAGCTGCAACCATGGCAGCTCCAAAGGCAGAAAGTTCAGCCAGTTTTGAGGATTTGATTTCTTTTCCACTTAGATCGGATATAAGTTGCATTAAACTTGGATTTCGCACGCCACCACCATCAGCATTCAAAGTATTTATTACAACAGAAGATTTAGAAAAATCTTCCAGCACATCATTTATTTGTGCAGCGGTAGAATGTAAGGCCGCAGCTGCTAAGTCAGCTCGACTACTACCACGGGTTAATCCTGTAATTATGGCTTGTGCTTGGCGATCCCACCACGGTGCCCCTAGCCCATTAAATGCGGGCACAAATTGCACATCTTGGGTTGACTCTTCTGCAAGCTTTGCCAGTTCATCTGGAGCCATCTCAAATAATTCTGCTAACCACAATAATGTTGATCCAGTTGAAAGGATATTGGCTTCGACAGCTCTTGTTATTTTCCCGGCAACAGACCATGCAATAGTTTGCGCGTTATGTAGGGTGGCGCCCATAAAAGAGGTTCCTGTGCCGAGTGTGGCTTTGAAGTTTCCTATTTTCCAACCCTGATGGGCAAATAGTGCAGCATGAGAATCTCCCATAATCCCAGATAATGGGACTTGATTGTTCAAGCCTAATACTTGCATATTTGTGCACTGGTGCTTTTCATCAGATGCGCAAACTTTGGGCAGGCTAATGCGTTTAATTTTAAATATTTTCAGGAGCTCTTCGCTCCAATTACCACTTTCAATATCTAGTAGTTGTGTTCGACTAGCACTTCCAACCTCGATAATGTGCCCTGCGCCAAGATTGAAGGCAATCCATGAATCTATCGTCCCGATACATACATCAGTTTCTACAAAGTTATAATTTTCCATCAACCATTGAAGCTTTAATGCCGAAAACATAGGGTCTAGTTGCAAGCCACTAATCTCTTTTACTCTTAATGCATTAGCACTTTGTAATTCTGCTAATTCAGTTGCCCTTCTATCTTGCCAAGTTATTACCGGAGTTAAAGCTTTGCCAGTTTTCCGATCCCAAATAAGTATTGATTCCCGCTGAACACTTAAACCTACGGCAGCAATATTGTATTTCCTAGTAATTTTAATTGATGTATTTATTGTAGATTGCCAAATTTCTTCAGGATCTTGCTCTACCCAGCCTGGCTTGGGGAAAGTTGTAGAAATTTTTTCTTCAAACTGATCTAGTACCTGGCCCTTTAAATTTATAGCGAGAGTTTTGGTAGATCCGCTACCTTGATCGATTGCCAGAATAACCGGAGAGTTATTTTCCATTTTTTAAAAGCTCTCGAGCAGTATTAGCAATATTAACAGCCGTTAATCCAAAGTGCTCAAGCAAAAATGAGGCAGAACCAGTAGGGGCAAATGTATCAATTCCTAAAAGTTTCATGGGGACTGGGTTATTCTGAACAACAAATTCAGCGATTGCACCACCAATGCCGCCTCTAGTTACTGACTCTTCAACTGTAATAATTCCTTTAGTTTCTCTGGTTGCAGCTAAAATTTCAGTTTTATCAAGTGGCACTACTGTAGAAAGATTAATCACACGAGCAGATATTGCCTCAGACTTCAACTGTAATGCTGCATCTATAGCTCTAGAAACTAAAGTACCGACTGCAATTATTGAAATATCTGTGCCAGCCATGATTCGCATCGCTTTATTTGGAATAAATGCAGGATTCATACCTTGCGAAACAGATGGAACTTTAAATCTACCAATTCGCATAAATACTGGTCCTGCAGAATTTGCAGCCCAAATTAAAGCTTCTTTAGTTTGCATTTCATCTGCTGGTACCACGATAGTCAATGAATCCAATGCGCGCATCCAAGCAATATCCTCAATTGAATGATGAGTTGGACCAAGTTCGCCATATGCAACTCCAGGACTCATACCACAAAGTTTTACATTTGCTCTCGAGTAAACAATGTCAGCTTTTATTTGCTCTAATGCCCGGCCAGTTAAGAAAGGTGAAGCTGCACAGACAAAAGGAGTTAAGCCAGAGTTTGCCAACCCAGCTGCAATACCTACCATGTTTTGTTCAGCGATACCCACATCGATTAATCTTTCAGGAAAAAGATCTCTAAATTCAGTCAAATTACTGGAGCCAATAGAATCATTACAAACAACTACAATTTTTGAATTTTCTTGAGCAAGAGTAATTAGAGTCTTAGCAAAAATTATGCGATTATCAAACTCTTCGATTATGCCTTGTGTCATCGCTTACTCAATTGTAGAAGTGCTGCTTCATATTGCTCAGCAGAGGGGACTTTGTGGTGCCATTCAGCTTTGTTCTCCATAAAATCTACTCCTTTACCCTTAACAGTTTGCGCAATAACAACCCGTGGTTTACTTTGCACATCTGTGAAGGCAGCGAGCAGAGATTGATAATCGTGCCCATTGATTACTCGAACCTCCCAACCAAATGACTCAAATTTTTTGTCAAGCGGGGACAGATCATTAGTTCTTGAGATTGGGCTTCCTTGTTGAAATCCATTATGGTCAATAATTGCGATCAAATTTGTAAGTTTTCGGTGCCCAGCAAACATTGCCGCCTCCCAATTACTACCTTCTTGCAGCTCGCCATCGCCTAGGATCACAAATGTACGACTTTCATTATTATTAAGTTTTGCACCAATTGCAGTTCCAACCGCAATTGGAAATCCATGCCCAAGTGGTCCTGTGTTTGACTCTACGCCCGGGACTTTATTGCGATTGGGATGACCATTTAAACTGCTTAATGGTTTTGCAAAAGTTTTAAGGTCATTTACAGGAAAGAAACCGCGAAGTGCCAATACCGAATAAAGCGCAACTGCAGCGTGTCCCTTACTTAGAATTAATCGGTCTCGATCTTCTTTATTAGGATTTTTTGGGTCAACATTTAAAACAGCACTAAATAGAGTTGCCAATATATCCGTAACTGAGAAGTCACCTCCAATATGTCCCATTCCAGCATTTTTAATCGTTAGTAAAACTTGTAAGCGAACATCTCTAGCCAGATCTGCTATTTCGTTGATGTTTGTATCAGCCATACATGAACCTTAGCGGATAGGAAAACATAAGTATAATTGGAAGAAGATACTTATTTGTTAAAAACTTGGTTCACAGAATTGGACAACTTATAAAAAGTTTTTAAGTTGATATAGTGGGCACCTCAATTACTGCAATACCTGTTTGCACCTCGACTTTAGAGATAAATCTTGGGTCGACCTATTTTCTACCAATACTTAACTTAAGAAATCTGTCTCACTATCACTACCAAGTGCTCCCACAATCAGGAGCCGAGCGCCAGATTTTTTGTGGAAACTGCTGGGTTTAATCCTTTACAACCAGGAAATCTTAATAATTTTTTGGCCCGAAACAGTTTGCCTCAAAGTTGGTAGCTGCTTTGTGTGAGCAACCTGAGCCAAATTTAAGCATCCAAATTCCAGTACTTACCTGTGATTAAGTCTTGGAGAGAACAGAGAAAAATCTAAAAAATTTGTCTAACTGTTTTTTTGGCGCTGGCTATGAGTTGATTACCAATTAATGGCATCAATAGGTGGGGATTTCTCTTTTAATTTTCTATGCTGATCTAATACAAAGAGTGCAGGTTTTTCGTTAAATTCAATTACATCTGGAATCTTCCAATTTGGTAATTCACCCAACAGAGCCCAAGCCGCTTGCCTAGCTGCGCCATCTGCTACAAACTCACGAGGTGGGAAGGTTAAAACCTGTCTCCCTAAAATTGCCGAAGCAATTGGGCCAACTCCTGGATTCTTAGCCGCCCCACCAATTACTAATACTCGCTCAATTTTAGCTCCCGTTGATTTTAAGTGATCAAATGAATCTATGAGTGAGCATAAAATAGATTCAATTGCAGCACGAGAAATATTCTCTCTTGTTAAATTATGGTTATTAATGCCAGTAAGTAAACCTTGTGCGTTTGGTCGATTTGGGGTGCGCTCACCTTCAAAATAGGGAAGCAGAGTTAATCCTTGTGCTCCGGGCTTTGCAGCAAGTGCTAGCTTTCCCATCTCATCATGGGTAACACCAAGTAACTTTGAAACAGTATCTAAAACTTGAGCCGCGTTTAGGGTACAGACCAATGGTAGGAATCTGCCAGTTAAATCGGCAAAGCCAGCTACCGCACCCGTTGGATCATGTGTTGGCGTATCTGAGACAAAGAATGCAGTTCCACTTGTGCCAAGTGATATAACTAAATCACCACTTTTAGCACCAACACCAAATGCTGCGCCAGCATTATCACCAGCACCTGGTGCTATTGGAATTCCATCAGATGTTGTAGCTGCAAATTGATCAAACTTAGCAATTTTAGGTAAGACAATCTCACGTTTATCTCTTAACGCAATTGCTAGTAAATCTCTTCGATACTCATTTGAACTGGCTGAAAAGTAACCAGTACCTGAGGCATCACTTCTATCGGTAAATAACTTATTAAAATCAACACCACCTTGCAGCTGCCATGAGATCCAATCATGGGGCAGGGCAATCGCTGCTAGTTTTTTTGCATTCTCCTTTTCATTATCAACCATCCACCTAAGTTTTGAAACAGTAAAGGATGCAACAAGGAGGGAGCCAACCGCTTTAGCTGTCT
>SXGR01249207.1_pt1 | contig 30312 bp, 30 predicted proteins | sample 3174711 | NCBI WGS metagenome assembly SXGR01 (sample SAMN11356860, study PRJNA531348) | freshwater metagenome | isolation source: freshwater sample F1-60 | place: China: Fuxian Lake, Yuxi | collected 2017-12-25 | reverse complement strand
TTGTGGTCTATGACCGGACAGCGGACTTGGTCAAACAGGCGGAAGGCGTGGGCTGCGTCGGTGCCACGTCATTGGCCGATCTCGTCTCGAAGCTGACCGCCCCCAAGGCGGTCTGGATCATGGTTCCCTCCGGGCAGCCCACCGAGGACACCGTGCAAGCCGTCGCGGCGCTGCTCAAGCCCGGCGATACCATCATCGACGGGGGCAATACGAAGTTTCACGACGATGTGCGGCGAGCCGCGGACCTGAAGGCCAAGGGCATTCACTACGTGGACGCCGGGACGAGCGGCGGCGTCTGGGGCCTCAAGATCGGCTATTGCCTGATGGTCGGCGGGGACAAGGAGCCGGTCAAACGTCTGGAGCCTATCTTTACGACACTGGCCCCGGAGAACGGCTGGGCTCACATGGGCGGGCACGGAGCCGGGCACTACGTCCAGATGGTGCACAACGGCATCGAATACAGCATGATGCAGGGTTATGCCGAGGGATTCGAGTTGATGGCCAAGAGCAACTACAACCTGGACCTGGCCAAGATCGCCGACCTGTGGATGCACGGCAGCGTCGTGCGCTCCTGGCTGCTGGAGCTGGCCGCCGACGCCCTGGCCCAGGACCCGCGCCTGGATCAGTTGAAAGGTTATGTGCAGGACTCAGGAGAGGGCCGCTGGATGGTCCTGGATGCGATTGAAAAGGACGTGGCCGTTCCCACGCTGACCGCCGCGCTCTTCACCCGCTTCCGATCCCGCCAGCAGGATACCTTTGCCGAGAAGATGCTGGCGGCTCTGCGGAATGCATTCGGCGGCCATGCGGTCCGCCGATAAAGCCTGACGCGGGAGGAAGCCAAGGATGGCACAACAAGACCAGAGACTCTCGACAAGCGAACAGGCGCGCAACGGGGCCGCCGAGCCTTGCACGGTGGTGATTTTCGGCGGGTCCGGCGACCTGGCCCGGCGTCGCTTGGTGCCGGCGCTCTACAACCTGCGGTTGGACGGTTTTCTTCCCGAACGCTATACCGTCTTGGGACTCGGCCGCAAACCGCTGAGCGATCAGGAATTCCGAGCCATTGCGCGCGAGGGGGTCCAGACCTTTTCCCGCCAGGCGCTGGCGGAGTCCAAGTGGGCCGATTTCGAGCGGCATCTGCATTACCAGGCCTCGGTGATCGACGAACCCGCCTCCTATCACGACATCAAAACGGCTGCGGAGAAGCTCGAAGCCGATTCGAAGTTGCCTGGCAACCGGATCTTCTACCTGGCCATCCCACCCACGTCGATCGCGCCGGTCTGCGAGGGTCTGCAGCAAGCCGGCTTGGTCCGCCCGATTCAAAACGGCGAGCCCTATTCCCGAGTGATCGTGGAAAAGCCGGTCGGTCGAGACCTGGAGTCGGCGCGGATGATCAACAACACGATCGGAAAGGTCTTCGACGAATCGCAGACCTTCCGCATCGACCATTATCTGGGCAAGGAAACGGTCCAGAACCTCATGGTCCTGCGTTTTGCGAACAGCATCTTCGAGCCCATCTGGAACCACAAGTACATCGACCATGTGCAGATCACGGTCAGCGAGGCGGAAGGCGTCGGCACCAGGGCCGCCTATTACGAGGAGTCGGGTGCGCTGCGCGACATGGTGCAAAACCATCTGCTCCAGTTGCTCTGCCTGGTCGCCATGGAGCCGCCCCATTCGCTCGACCCGGACGTGGTCCGCGACGCCAAGATCGAGGTCTTACACTGCCTGCGGCCTATCCTGGGCAAGGATGTGGAGCGTTTTACCGTGCGCGCTCAATACAGCCAGGGCAAGGCCCATGGCAAAGACGTCCCCGGCTACCGCCGGGAAGCCGGCGTCTCTCCCGAATCCCTGATCGAGACCTATGTGGCGGTCAAGTGCTTCGTGGAGAACTGGCGCTGGGCCGGTGTCCCCTTCTATCTGAGAACCGGCAAGGCCTTGCCCAAGCGGGCCAGCGAGATCGCGGTGCAGTTCAAGGAAATTCCACGAATTCTTTTCAACGCCGATCCTGTTACGCCGCAGATGCCCAATCTGTTAACCCTCAGGATTCAGCCGGAAGAGGGGCTCTCCCTGAGCCTCATGTCGCGTGTGCCGGGAACCAGAGCCGAGACCCATCCTGTGGACATGAGCTTCAAATACGGCGAAGTGTTCGGAACGCCCTCCCCGGAAGCCTACGAACGGCTGCTGCTGGACGTCATGACCGGCGACGCGTCACGCTTCATGCGACGGGATGCGGTGGAGGTATCTTGGGCCTGGGTGACCGGAATTTTGGAAGGTTGGAAGGCCCAAGGGGCCAGGTGGTTGCCTGAATATCCGGCTGGAGGCTGGGGGCCGGTCGAAGCCGATCGCTTGATCCAGAGCGACGGGCGGACTTGGAGAATTTTGTAGAAATGCAGAAGGATGAATGCTAAACGATGAAGTTTTGAGCTGATCGTTTTCGTTTATCATTCATCATTCAGCGCTTCTTGTAGCTGCTTCAGGATGGCGTCCTTTTTCCCCAGCCCCCCGATGAACCGCTCGAACTGCCCGTGCCGGTACAGGGCCAGGGCGGGCAACGACGAAATCTCCAGTTCGGCCGGGATCTGATAGTTTTCCTGCACGTTCATCTTCAAGATGACAAGGCGGGGCCCAGCCTCGACGTGAACTTGTTCCAGTTCCCCCAGCAAAGCCAGGCAACCTGCGCAGCCTGGTTGCCAGAATTCCACCAGGACCGGCCGGCCGTCCCCTTCCACGACCCGGTCGAACTCGTCGTCACGAACGTCGCGAATCATCAGTCCCTCATCGGCAGGCGGCGGCAAAGACTTGTTCGTACAAAAGTGCCGCCAGGCGTTCGTACCCCTCGGTCGTCAGGTGCAGCCCGTCATTGGAACAGCGAGCGGCGAGCTGCCCGGTATCCGGCTCCGCCGTGTCGGTGAAGAGATCGACGCAGGCCATGCCCTTTTCGGCGTAATAGCCCGTGATGAGTCGGTTCAAGATCCGGCGGCGGTTGATATGATCCGCCAGCCAGCGTCGTTCTTCCCCGAGAAGGCCTGAGTCGGTAGCCCCGGGCATGGCCTCTTCAGTGCCCCCTCCCACGCGAATGGAGGGAACGGTGACCCCAACCGGCTGGATGCCCCGGTTCAGCGCGTGGTCGTATACCTGAATCAGATTGGCCATGATCTCGGACGGCGCGGCATTCCCCCCCAGGTCGTTGGTCCCACCCAAGACAACAACCCAGGCCGGCCGGTGAGATGCCACGTCCCGCTGGAAACGTATGACCATGTCGCCCGTCATTTCTCCGCATAGGCCGCTTACGGCTACCCTGGCTTTGGCTCCCAGTCGGTCCTGAAGGAAGCGGCCGTAGGGTGTCTCCAATAGCTGCGGGCAGGCCATGGTCGGCGACTGGTAGCCGGCCGTCAGGCTGTCACCGAAACAGATAATCAGTGGAAGGTCTGCCGGGCTCATCTATGCGTACTCATGCGGACGGCGGCTCACGTCGTCACCGCCGAATCCGCCCTCGAAGCCGGCGACGGCATCCTTCTGATTCTGGCGTTGCTCGCCGGCACCTGACCGCGCTTCCTTCAAAACTCTTCGTGCTACCGCCTGGACTCAGCCGGGGGCCAGGCCATGTCCGCTTGCCGGCCGCAATAAAAACAGGACAGCCGATATCTGGCCCGCCGTCTGGGATTCGGCAAGGATGTAAACACCACCGGGGTGTCGTCGAAGGGGCAGATCGGTTGCTGGTGCATCAGATGTTCGTCCGCCATGAGCAGGAGCGAGGCGTCGTCCCAGGGAGGCGTCAGAGTCTCGCGCCCTCTGAGTTGCCCTTCCCATCCACAGTGCGGGCATCGGAGGCTGAACGTCTTGATCCGGTCCTTCACCTGGGACAGGTCGGTCACATCGAGCGGCCCGGCGCAGCCGGAGGTGTGGCACGAGATAGTTTCATGTTGCAGGGCCTTGACGAACTCGGCATGTCCGTAGGGTTGCGCTGCTGATGCGGTCTTCGTGTTCATAGCTGTCCTCGCATTGCGCTCAGCCTAGCAGCGCTTTTCTCAAGAATCAAATGACCGACTGTCTCTCCGGCTTTTAACTCGCTCCCCAACCCTCTCTTCCTGCCGCCACGTTCAGTCCTGGACCTGCACATCGTTTGAATAAGTTTCCTGACCCTGTTGCCTCCGTTTTAATAGGCCATCGCCTATCCTGCACCGACATGCATACATGTGTATGGTTCGGCCACTGCAGCCGCTTATGCATTAGGAGGTGCGTCATGACTTTGATCCTCTGGGTGCCAATCGTGGGAGTGCCGTGCCTGTGGGTAATGGGCGAAGCGACTGAGCGGAGCGGCCGACATTAGGCGGCCCTGGGATTGGCCATCCCGACTCAAAATATGCTATCAGAGCAGGGCACAATTGGGGAAGAGCTCGTGATGCAGTTCGCGGTTCAGTTGAGTCGGATATTGTCGCTATGCATCTGGCTGTCGGCCACATCGGTGGCGGCGCAGGAACCTCCCGAAGGAGCGCCAATCGAGTTGGCCCAACCTTCAGGCGGCGAACAGCCCCACCCTTTTGGGCATTATGGGGCCTCTGTGGACCTGGACAACGATGTCGATTTGCACTTCACTAAGAATCATCTGTTTCGAAGCTGGAGCGAAACTCAGACCTTTAATGTGAGGCGGCCGGTCTCATACGACCACCTATCCGACCGGGTCGAACCTGCGTCCTTTTTCGTGGCCGATGCTCAGGAGTCAGGCTCCCGGGTGGTCCAGGGAAAGGGTCTTTCAGGGGTGGCCGGCAACGGTCCTTGTCTCGGATGTGAGCAGGAACGTCCAGGGTTTGCAAGGAGATTGTTCAACGCCTACGTCGATGAATTTCAAGGGACGCCGCAAGCCGCCGGGACCGAACCGGCATCGCTCCGGCGCGCCATGCCCTCTCCCTGGGACTCCCCGCCCTATCCCAGTTCCGAGTACCAGGGCTACCCTCTGATCGGCGTCCCTCCTGCCACGAAAGAGTGGCCCTTGATGAAAGCCCTCTCCGGCACCGCGATCGGTGATGCGATGAAAGCCAACGGGATCAAGGCCTATGGCTGGATCAACGGGTCGTACAACCGGAGTACGGCGAAGAACACCAACCAGCCGATCTCTTATTGGATCGTCCCCAACTCCATCGTCCTGGATCAGGCCATCTTCCGCGTCGAACGGGAAGTGGATACGACGCAGACCGACCACATCGACTTTGGATTTCGCTCGACCCACCTCTATGGCATCGACTATCGGTACATGACGGCCGGAGGCTGGCTCAGCGACCAACTGTTGAAACGCAATCAACTCTATGGCTATGACCCGACCGAGCAATACCTGGACATGTATGTCCCCTGGGTGGCCCAGGGACTGATCTTGCGAGTCGGGCGCTGGGTAGCGACTCCGGATATCGAGACCCAGTTCGCGCCGGACAACTACATGGCCACGCATACGCTCCAATTCACCTTCGACACCTATACGCAGACGGGCATGATGGCTACCGTGATGCTGAACAAGCAGTGGACGGTTCAGGCCGCCATTCATTCGGGCACAGATATGGCTCCCTGGTACAAAGGGGCCGTTGCCACCGGCATGGCCGGCATTCGGTGGGTGTCCTTGGACAATAACGACTCCGTTTACCTCGTTCTCAACAACATCAACAATGCCAAGTTTCGTCATTTCGAGGTAGACGGCCAACCGGCCGGACACGACAACTTCAACTATGTCGTCGGCACCTGGCAACATCGGTTCAACCAAGAAATCCACACGAAGCTCGCCGGAATCTATTTGTGGCAGCGGGATGGCGTGGTGGGCGGCACGCCGATTCTCGGTCCGAATCGGTCATTCTCGGACGTGGGGTCTCGCGGCGCGCTGCTGCCCGGCATGTCGCTGGCCTACGGGGTTCTCAATTACACGATGTTTCAGGTCGCGCCGAGGGACTATTTTACCCTCCGCAACGAATGGTGGCGGGACGAACGGGGGATGCGGTCCGGGTTCGCGAGCCACTACTCCACGCATGCGGTCGGATTCAGCCACCAATTCAACGATGTGGTCATGATCCGTCCGGAAGTCGGCTACTACCGTTCCTATACAGTGCCGGCATTCAGTCGCAGCAGGGATGGCGATATGGTGATGGGCGGGCTCGATGTGACGTTTCGGTACTGACAGGATGCTGAAAAGGTCCGTTCCTCTTGATGCCTGCGTTCATACGCGCGGACCTGATGAAGAACTTGACACGGCCGGCCGCTACGGTTATTCTCGCGCCACTTTGAAGTCATGCGGCGAGGGTGATCACTCCCTGTCATTCAGCTCAAAATAGACGTCAAGGAAAAGGAGTCGTACGGTTATGGTGAAGCGAACAGCGGGACTGGCGATGCTGGCATTGGCGGCCGTCTTCGTTCTCATGGTCATGGGCGCGTCGTCCGCATTGGCGACCGATGCGTTTAAAATGGGCGTGATTGATCCGCAAGAAGTGTTGGAAAAGTCCAAGGCCGGCAAGCGGTCGCTGGATGCGCTCAAAGAATACGCCCGCACGAGACAAAAAGTTTTGTCGACCGATGAAGAAGAGCTGAAGGCCTTCGAGAATAAAATGAAAGAACAAGCGCCGAAACTATCCGATCAGGAAAAGCAGGCCATGGAGGGACAGTTCCGCGCCAAGATTCAGCACTATCAGAAGCAGGCGCAGGAGTTCAACCAGGACCTCAGCGGCAAACAGAAGGAAATGGTGGACGACTACATGAAGCGGATCGCCGTCGCCACGAGGGCCGTGGCGGAGCGCGGCGGGTTCAGTGTGATTGTCGACAAGGGCAGCGAGCAGACCTTGCGGATTGTCATCTACAACAAAGACACGATCGACGTGACCGACCAGGTGACCAAAGAATTCGACAAGCTCAACCCGGTGAAGTAAGGCGTCGGGCGCCGCCGTCAGGCGGCGCCCGACGCTCCCGCCTACTCCACGGGAAAGCCTGCATCACGCCACGCCTTGATCCCTCCCGCCATCGAGGTCACATGACGATAGCCCATTTGCTGTAGGCTCTCCGCCGCCAGCGCAGACCTGTATCCGCCGCCGCAATAGAGGATGATCGTCGCCTGCTTATCGGGGATAAGCCCTTCGATATCCCGCTCAAGGATTCCCCGCCCGAGGTGTCGGGCGCCTTTCGCATGGTCCTTGGCGAATTCGTGATCCTCCCGCACATCCAGAAAGTGCATCGGTTCGCCCCGATCCAGCTTGGCTTTGACGTCGGCTACGGTACACTCCTGTATCTGTTGTTTGGCCCGCTCCACCACCTTCAGAAACTCCGGGTTATGTTTCACGCGCCCCCTCCTCGTCCTCGAACAGTGCCAGCTGTGCACGGGCCCTATCGTCCCTCTCCAGGGCCGGCCTTGTCAATGTCGGCTCAAGGAGGATTCTTGAGCAAGCGAGCGCCTCGAGCCAGGCCCGATGACCATGACGCACCGGTCCACCACCGCTCAACCATTCGCCATTGACGATTCCGCGGGCCTCACGTAACATCCGAACCCATGCACGATATGCGATTCCTTCGTGAAAACTTGGACGGGCTGCAGGCCCAGCTCGGCCTGCGCGCCGTGGATGTCCCCTGGGAAGACCTCCGCAAGCTGTTGCAGGAACGCGGCAGTCTGACGACGCAGGTGGAAGACCTCCGGCACCAGCTCAAGACGGGCTCCGAGGAAGTCGGGCGGCTCAAACGCGAGAAACAGCCGGCGGATGACGCCATGGCGCGGATGAAAGCCGTGGGCGATCGCATCAAAGAGGGTGAAGCAAGCTTGCGCCTAGTGGACGAACGGGTTCAGGACCTGGCGCTCCGCATTCCCAACCTCCCACACCAGTCAGTCCCGGTCGGGACGGATGCAGCGGCGAACGTGGAAGTGCGGCGTTGGGGCTCGCCTCCAACGCTCGCCTGTGCGCCCAAGCCCCATTGGGAACTGGGCGAAGCGCTGGGCATCTTGGATTTCGAGCGGGCCGCCAAGATCGCCGGCGCGCGATTCGCGGTGCTCACCGGCCATGGAGCTAGGCTGGAGCGGGCGCTGATCAACTATATGCTGGACCTGCATACGACGGCTCATGGCTACAGGGAGGTGCTGCCTCCCTTCATGGTCAACCGTGCGGCCATGACCGGCACGGGTCAGCTTCCGAAGTTCGAGGAGGATTTGTTCAGGCTGCGTGACGACGAGTATCTGTTGATCCCAACGGCGGAAGTGCCGCTCACGAATCTGCATCGCGAGGAAATCGTTTCGGAAGCGCAACTCCCCATCAAATACACGGCCCATACGCCCTGCTTCCGTCGTGAAGCCGGCTCGTATGGAAAAGATACCAGGGGGCTGATCCGGCAACATCAGTTCAATAAAGTGGAACTGGTGGCCTTTGCGAAGCCGGAGGACTCCTACGAGGAATTGGAACGACTCACGACCGCCGCCGAAGCGGTGTTGCAAGGGTTGGGGCTCCCCTACCGGGTTATGGCCCTCTGCACCGGTGACATGGGATTCAGTGCCGCGAAGACCTATGATTTGGAAGTCTGGCTCCCCTCCCAAAAGACGTTCCGGGAAATCTCCTCTTGCAGCAACTTCGAAGCGTTTCAGGCCAGACGCGCCGGCATCCGGTTCAGGGGCGCCGCCGGCAAGAATGATTTTCTCCACACCTTGAACGGCTCCGGATTGGCAGTGGGACGGACCCTGGTCGCGATTCTTGAGAATGGCCAGCAGGCGGATGGGTCGGTCCTGGTCCCGGAAGTCTTGCGATCGTACATGGGCGGGGTGGAGCGGATTTCGAAACGCTAGTGCGACGGCTTGGGTAAAATCTGGCATGAAAAAACTAACTCTACAAACCGCAAAAAGTCTTTCCCCAGGGCAACTCAAAAAGGAAACACTGTAGGAGTGTCTCGGCGCGCGTTAACTCGATAAAACGAAAAAGAGCGCGCCGTTCAACCGAAGGTGATTGATTCCACGGGTGGCAAGGGAACCTCCGCCCGCATATAATCGAAGCGGGCGGCCTAGCAAGCTGGGTTGGGAGGGGTGGCTGAGTGGCCGAAAGCGCCGGTCTTGAAAACCGGAGTCGGGGCAACTCGACCGTGGGTTCGAATCCCACCCCCTCCGCCACCCCGAACTTGCTTGGCGGGAGCCGCGTCCAGCGGCGATCCGCAGCGAATCTTACGGATCATCAGTTGGCAGACAGTGACGCGCCAGCCATACCCACAGGCAATGAGGCTCCATGGCCATGACAAGGTGTTGCGTCCCGCGATTTCAAATGTGACTTAGCACGGTGCAGCGGCGCGTATTTCGGCCACACGGAGGGGATTCGAACAGGGGTTCCGGTGTCCCTTCGAGGGGAGACACGAGGGGGCCATCTCCCTCAGTGGGAGCGCATGATGGACCGCCGAGCGCGACGTCGAATGTCCACTCCCTCTTCGCCCCGACGCCCGCTTGCTGTCGCCGTTGACCTATCTGCTGAGGCCAACGGAGAAATCCTTCCGTTCCTATTCTTCCCTCTCACGGCCAGGCATGGTATAAGAGTGAGCTTCTGCCGGGGCAAGTGGCCTGACAATGAAGTCTCCAGGGGGCATATAGGGAAGGTCGGTCAGACACACCGACAAAGAAGACGATTCATAACCGCGTGGCGCGGAGAGGTGGCCGAGTGGCCGAAGGCACCGGTTTGCTAAACCGGCACAGGGCCAAAAGCTCTGTCGCGGGTTCAAATCCCGCCCTCTCCGCCAGTTCTAGCGCGATAGAAAATGCCCGGCTTTCCTTCCAGCAGGCAATGGCGCGCCATGCCCGTGAAATGGTGTCGCGCAACGCGACTCTCTCCGCCAAACCGAGCTTGCTGGGCCGCCGGCTCACGGTCGCTTTATTGCAATTGCGGCCGGTGGATAAACACCTCAAACATCGTCGTCCGTTTTTAAGCCAGCTTCGTCAAGCCGTCAGCCCCCTGAATCCATCGCATACGGTTCTTGACCCCTCGATACAAAGCCCTGTATAAGGTCCAGGCACCAAGACGCGCCCGTAGCTCAATGGATAGAGCACTAGACTACGGATCTAGGGGTTGGGGGTTCGACTCCCTCCGGGCGCACCACTCACCCCTTGCCCTGCGTTAAGACTGCCGCTCCAGACGACGCAGCGAGCGCATCAAGGCCGGATCGTTCAGCCCCACCTGACTGAGCGCATCCATCACATGCATGCCCTTGCTCTGCACAAGTTCCTTCGCCTTGGCATATTGCTGACGGTTGAACCGGGCCACAGCCGGCTGGCCGTTCACCACCTGGCAAGCCAGGACCTCCCCCTCCACGTCCAAGATGCCCCCGGCCTCTAACAACTGCTTGGCCTGTGCAAGCGTAATCCCGTGCAAGGATGAAAAATCCTCGATGCCGCCGGTCTCCACCAGTTTGCCGTCCGGCATGATGCAGAGCCGCTTGAAGTGCGGGGACCAGTCCTTCCTGAAATCGATGTATTTCACGTTGCCGCCCTTGGCCACGGCCCGGTCTAGCTTGGCATAGTCCAATCCAATGTTCGGTTGCCTAAGCCGTTCTTGAAGCTCAGGCGGCAGGGTTCGATTGAAGACTTTCGCCGCTGCTTCTTCCAGGCTGAGCCCATAGGACCGCGCCAACTGCTCCGCTTCCGCATACTGCATGACGTCCAAAATCCAGGTCTGCTTGGGCTCGTGCCCGGCGACATCGAGCGTGCATGCGAAGAGCCCCCGTGTCACCAATGCACCTTCCTGTGGATAGACGTAGACTCCGCCTTCGGTGAGCAGCTTCGTCATCACGTCGATCGGGACTTCGTAGCTCTCGGAAAGAACTCGGGCGTGGCCGGGCAGGTCCTCCGGCTCCGTCATCGCGCACAGGGTCACATTGCCGGGCGCATCGAACTCCGTATAGTCTTCGATGATATTGTAGAGGACCGGAGCTTTCCCGGCGGCAGCGGCCCGTTTCTTAATCTTGAACATCCTGTACGCTCCTCATTGAGTCAACGGCCCATACGGCGGGAGCGTGGTCAATCTGGCGTCTTCGACCGGTCCGCCGACGGTAAAGTGGTAAAGCGATTGCAAGCCCTGATCCTTGATCCCGAAGGTCTGGTGCACTGGGTCGTCAAAATAGCAGCCGATTCCCGTGGCGCGCAAGCCGACCGCCTCCGCCTCCAGATATAACACCTGCCCGATCAATCCGGCTTCCCAGAATAACCGACGGTAGAACCAGGGCCCGTGACGGCGCAAGCTGGAGTCGAATTCCGCCGCCATTCCAAGCGAATAGGCGCTGTCGCCAGCGATCTCTTGTCCACAACTGACTTGGGCGGCTACCCGCCGTGCATCTCCCTCCTGCAGCACAAAGAGCGGGAGCGCTTCTGGACAGCTTTCCGGCCTGGTCCACGTGAAGGAGTTCTGCATGACCTGGCGGAGCCAATCGGTTTTGGTTTCATCCCGGACCAGACAGTAGAGGCCAGAGGAGAGCCCCTCCACCCGGTGGACGAAGAGCAGCAGATGGATCGTGGGGTCCCAGGGAAGGCAGTCCCACGGAACAGGCCGTTGGAGCACCGGTTCCCGGGCCAGCGGCATCACCCGGGCAAGCATCGCGAAAAAAGCTGTGGCGGGCATGGCTGTCTTGCCGTCGAACGCGACCGCACTGCGTCGTTGGTGAATGATCTGCCCGGCAGAGAGTCGGCTTGGATCGTGTGGATGGCCCGTCACTGGTCGGTCCGCTGCGGCAATCGCCGGCAGAGTCAGTAGGCTCGACTCCACCGTCGGCTTCCATGAGGCGGCCGCCACCTCGTCGATGATGGTCCAGGGAACCGGCTCATCCGGGCTGAGCCGGTTGGCCTTCCCGTACCATGGGCAACCGGCTTGGGCTCGGATCGTTTCCGAATCGAGGCACAGAGGGATGCCTGCGATCGAGAAGGGCGTCTCTTCGCCGGGCCAGACCGCCAACAGGCAATCAGGATGTTCGCGTTCGGCTCCGTCGAAGTCTTGAGGCCGGTCCAAGCCGAGCAGCGACGCAACCTGATCGTCGGAAGCTCCATCCAACAGTACCGCCCTCCAGCCCAAGGCCGCCGCCGCGATGCGCGCCGTACCGATGGCATGTCCCACGTCATGCTGGCAGTACCGGAACGCCCGCTCTCCGTACTTCCAGGCCTCACGCCAGTGGACGGACGAAAGCCCGAACAGGAACGTCCCTTGGGGAAACGGCTGCAGCAGGCGTGCGAACGATGTGTCGGACCAGTCGGTCCGCCGCTCCAAACCATGCTCTTTCGGCGCATAGTGATAGAGCCCGGGAGTCGTTGCCAGACCGGGCACTGGTCCGGCCAGGACATAGCCTTCGGTCGGATGCAGGTTGCCGCTGGACGGATTGCTGCGCAAGGCCCAGCTGCTCTCCCCTGCCCGCTTCCAAGCTGTCAGGCTCAGCGCATACTCGAAAAATCTGGACAGGGCCTGCAGGGTCACCGCCCGGCTTGAAACGCCTCCTGCACAATAGAGATTGCCATAAGGCGGAGACGTCGGCTCTTCGTTCGGTACGAGTATTGGCAGAGAGACGAGCGGCGCCCCCGCATAGCGTCGGAATGGGTTCGGCTGGTTGGCCCAATCCAGATAGCCGAGGGATCGGGCAAAGCGATGAAAATGGTGCTTGGTGGCTTGATGATACTGGAGCACTGGTTCCAGACGGTTCATGCCTACTCGACGGAGCGTGGGGTGATGGATGCCAGAGGGCGCATGCGCGTGTGGCGTGAGTCTACAAGGCCACCGCAGGAAAGTAAATCGCGGTGCTTGCTCATTGACGGGCCACGGCTGGCTGCGTATGCTCAGCGTGAGGAGGCGGGCAGGACATGAATTTCGACCCGGCAATTGCCGCCCAGGCGGCATTTCAACAAGTGCTGGCATCAGGCGTGTTAGGTTCTGATGCGGACGCGGCCGTCGAAGCGGAAGCCACCTTTTCCGCCAGCGCTGGCGCTGACGCCAAAGCCGCCTATGCGACGCTTCAGGAACTTGGCCCAAGCCATCCCGATGCCCAAGCATTCCAGGAATTCTTGATTTACATTACCTGGCAACAAGTCACGGAAGAGACGATCCCCCTTCATTTTCGGCGAGGACTGGACCTCTGCAACCACTACCTGGCTCGATTCGGTCAGATTGCCGAGCGCAAGGACAAGGGTCCCAGGCAAGTCCTGGCGTTGAGGGAATCATTTCGTGGCGGGCTGGGGCTAACCGAGGACGACGACCATGAAGGAGAATACGACAAGGATGCCGTCAAGGGTGGGGATTAGATTCTGGCTGTTGCTGGGCCTGCTCGGTTGGATCGCGCCCATACCGTCGCTCGCGGCGCAGAGAACCAAAGCCGAGACTTCTACTCCCCTACTCACCGCACATGAAATTGGATTTCGCTTTCGCTTCGTCCTATCCTAACCATCGTGTCGGAGGCGCACAAGGAAAAAGGCAAGATCTTTCTGCACCGAGGCGATCTCGCGCAAGCCCGGCACTGGTTTGAACTGGCGCTTGCGGAGGACAGGGTCTACGGCCTCGCATCGTCGCTCACCGAGACGCTCGGCAACCTCGGAAACGTCTGTGCCATGCTGGGAGCGCTGGACGAGGCGGACCGATATTATCGGGAAGTCCTGGCCATCCAGCGTGCTGAGCCGGACCCGCGGGCCATCGGGCAGACCTTGGTGCATCTGGGCAATATCCAGGCCGAGGCAGGCCATCCGGATCAGGCGCGGCCCTACTACCTCGAAGCCTTGGACATGCTCGTGCCGCGCCGGGACCATCGGGCGCTCGGCATCCTCTATTCGAACCTCGGGCTCCAGGAAGCGGCCAGCCATCGCTATGAAGCAGCAATCGCCGCCTTCAAACAAGCCCTGGATTCCCATCGCGTCGCGGGGGACGAAGATGGGCTGGCCGTGACCTACAGTCAACTGGGCAAGACCTTTCTAGCCGAAGGCCGGAATGATCAGGCCGAGCAATGTCTCAACAACGCATTGGAACACTTCATCAAGCTCGGCAATGAGCCGGGCGAAGCCGCGGTGCTGCGCCTCCTGGCGTCACTCTACGAACGGCGAGGCGATCGGCTCTCGGCCGTTCGATGTCTGGAACGGGTGGTTTTGGTGAATAGCCGGTATCGGCTGGCACAGGCGGCGGAGGATGAAACTCGCCTGGCGGTCCTGCGGCAAGCCCGATTGGAACGGTAAGCGCTGTGGATGGCCGGCGAGACTTCATGCTATGATGCCGCGCGACCGGAGAGGGGGCAGAGCAGGATCATGGATATTGACGCATTCCGCCAGATGGTGACCAAAAATCCGAAGGGATTCTTGGGACGCTACGGGCTGGGCAATAAGCTGCTGCAGGAAGGCGGCGACCTCTCCGAAGCTGCCGAGCATTTACAGATCGCCGTTCAATTGGATCCGACGCATGTCGCCTCCCACCTGGCCCTGGGCCGCGCCCTCGTCAAACTCGGACGCAAGGAAGAAGCCCGGCCGGTCTTACAGGCCGGGATCGACGCAGCCCAGTCCGGCCGATCCTCCGGCGGGGTGGATCTGGTCCCGGAACTGCGGGCCCTGCTCCAGACGCTTGGATAGCCTCCCCGCATGCCGCTGATCTGGTGCTCCATCTCAGGCCATGGGTTCGGGCATGCCGCGCAAACGGTCCCGGTGCTCAATGAACTTGGAACCCGCATCTCCGGCCTCAAAGCCCTGCTCCGTACCACGGTGCCCAGGCGGTTTTTTGAGGGGCGCCTCGAAATTCCCTGGGAACTCAGCCCTCAGCCGCAGGATGTCGGCTGTGTGCAGGAGAACCCGCTCCATATCGACCAGGCCGCAACCTGGGCCGAGACGCAACGGTTTCACGAACGGTGGGAAGTCAGGGTCGAAGAAGAAGTCCGCGCCATTCGCGCCAGATCGCCTGTCCTGTTGCTGTCGAATATTTCCCACCTGGCTGTCGAGGCCGGAGCCAGGGTCGGCCTCCCCACAATTGCGATGTCCAGCTTGTCCTGGGATCAGATCCTGGAACCGCTCATGACGCAGGGCGATACTCGGCAGGCGAATGTGATCCAGCAGATCCGGCAAGCCTACAGCCGTGCGGACCTGCTGATGCGGCTTGTTCCCGGCATGTCCTTTTCCGCGTTCCTCAAGCAAACCGATCTCTCCCCTATCGTCAGCCCTTTGGTCCCTGAGCGGGCCCGGCTCATCGCCTCATTAGGGGCTCAGCCGGAGGAGTTCCTGGTCCTGGTGGGGTTCGGGGGCATCGCCATGAACCGTCTCCCGCTGAGGCGGCTCGAAGCCCTTCAGGGCTACCGGTTCATCGTCAGCGATATGGGCCAGGCTTCCTATGATCGCGTGAGACCGGCGGCATTGCTTCCCCTGCCCTTTGGCTCGCTCATGGCCTCCGCCGATGTGATTGTCACCAAGCCCGGCTACAATATGACGGTGGAGGCCGTCGTCATGGGAAAACCCACCCTCTATGTCAGGCGGTATGACTTTGCGGAAGAAGCGTGTCTCGTACAGTTTCTTCACCGCTATGGGCGTGCGTTGCCACTGTCCGTTCAGGATTTCGAGGCGGGTCGTTGGGGGGCGGCGCTTGCGGCGGTGTTGGCCTTGCCCGCCCCGCTCCATGCTCCGCCGGCGCCGACCGGAGCGGCCGAGGCCGCAGCCATCCTGGCGCCATACTTCCACTAGCCCGGCGCCGCCTGGCTGGCGCCGGCACCGTTTCAACCGTCACTAGGTGCAAGAGCCGCCTCATCGTCCACAGCATGCCCGATCCGACCGAGATCACGAAGTGTGCCGTGAGCCTGGAACCGGAAGGAGGCCGTCCCCAACCGACCGGCGAGATTGATCTGGTCGGGCGACTCTGAGATCGCCTCAATCCCTCTACTCTTCCCGCTACTCTTTCCTTGACACTTCGCTCCGACACGGCTACAAGAATCGGTCTTTCATGAGAATCGAACCACAAGGCAACCGGATCATCCGGAGCCGACAGAACAACCGAGGATGTCGTGTGGATGGGCAAGGGGACAGGGCTGAGTGCCGGACAGGCGTGGCATGCAGGATGGCTCTGCCTCTACCTTTTCGCTTGTCCCAATCCAGCTGCGGCGCTGGAAAAATACGGGCGCCCTCTCCCTGCCATCGGCGAAGTACAGGAAGAAGGGGTCGCCCATCCTGAAGAACATGAAGACCATCGGGTGCGCGGCTACCTGCTCTCGTCCGTCCTTGTCGATAACCCCACCTTCGCCGCCCGGCCTGACAATACCGGTTTAGCCGGTCTCCGGCACATGGTCCACGTGGAAACGGACCTCTACAAGGAATACCTCCAGTTCTATACGGACCAGAATTTCTTCTCGGACCGGAAAAAAGGCTGGATTACCCTGACGGAATGGGACCAGACCTACGCCTTCACCGGGTCCTGGAACAATTTCGGCTGGCGGGTGCAGTACGAGCGGGACGCGCCGCTGGACCGGAGCGGCACCAAACAGACCTATGGGGACACGCTGCTGACCTACCGCATGACCGACGCGAACCAGTGGTCCTGGTGGCGCTCGGTCTTCCCCAAGCAAAATATCACCGCCTATGTCGGCGCTGGTTGGCTCTTCTATAACCAAAGCTACTTCGCGCGCCCCGACAACACCGGCCGCGCCCTCTACCGGTACGTCGCCCATACGGACATTGACCTCTACCGCAACCTGGCCGTGCTGTTCGTGGACACGAATTTCTTTACGGATCGGACCAACGGCCATGCGCTCCGGCCCTCCGAGCTGGATTGGATCACCGGCCTCGCCTTGCGCTGGAAGGATGCGGAGATCAGCCTCTATCACGAGCAAGACATGCCGCTCGACCGCGCCGGATTGGTGCAGCGCTACACGGCCATCCAACTTCGCGTCGAATTTGAATTCTTCCGCCGCTAGCCTGTGATTCATGAGGGCTTCTCCGTACGGAGTGGCTGTGTTAAGATACCGCGCGCTGCAGACCGTCTGAGAGTGCGATGCGTATGAGTTTTATCGCCGACAAGGACCTGGAATATATGCAGCTGGCGTTGGAGCAGGCCAGGCTGGCCCCGGCGCTCGGCGAAGTGCCGATCGCCGCCGTCTTGGTGCTCGATGGGCAGGTGCTGGCGCAGGTCCACAATTTCCGAGAGGTCTGGCAGGACCCGACCGCGCATGCGGAAGTCGTGGCCATCCGAGAGGCCGCCACCAAGCTCGGGAGCTGGCGACTGACCGGCACCACCATGTATGTCACGGTCGAGCCCTGTTCCATGTGCGCCGGCGCCATCATCCAGTCCCGCGTCTCTCGACTGGTCTTCGGCACGAAGGATCCCAAAGCCGGCGCCTGCGGGTCCGTCTTCAACCTGCCGGATGAACGGCGCTTGAACCATCGCGTGCAGGTCGTGGGCGGGGTCTTGGAACGAGAAAGCCAGGAGTTGTTGCAGGCGTTCTTTCGCGGCTTGCGAGACGGGGTGAGCGAACGAGCAAGTATGTGAATAGTCAATGGTGACCGGTTAAGACCGATATCTTTCTTAAATCGCTTGCCATTCACTGTTCACAGTTCACTTCTTGAGAGACGGAGAGGTGCGAGAGTGGCCGAATCGGGCAGTCTCGAAAACTGCTGTCTGGGCAACTGGACCGTGGGTTCGAATCCCACCCTCTCCGCCACCCCGAACTTATTTGGCGGGAGCCACGCTCAGTGGCGATCTGCAGCGAATCTCACTTCGCACCGGGCAGTGCCGCGCCAGAGTACCGGCGGGCCATGAAGCTCCACTGCCATGAAAAGGTGTCGCTCCGCGACAAGAATTACAGCGTGAGCTGGAACTGCACGCGCGACTCGATGCCTACCATGCTAACCTTCGGTTGAACCGGCTGCTTGTTATCAGTTTGTGTGGTTGAGCAGCTGGAGCAACACCTCCAGTATCTTTAGCTTTTTCATCGTGTCTTGTCAAACCGCCGCTTCGATCACCTGCGGGCGCTGCAAGGCTTGCTGTCAGCCTCGGAAGCTCGCTTGCAGCTTGGCGATCAGCTCCGTTCGGGCTTGTTCGCCCAAGGGCTTTGGTTGGTGGGGATGGCCCCAGACCGATTCGAGCGGCGCAGGATCGTCGGCCAGCCTGGGGACGACGTGCCAGTGGATATGCGGGAGCTGATTCCCCAGAAGTCCGTAGTTGACCTTCACCGGATGGAATTCTCCCGCCAGCACTTGAGCCACGGCATTTACCTCCTCAATCACCAGGCCCCGTTCTTCCTTGGTCAATTCATACAGTTCCGTGGCATGTCGCTTGAGCACCAGCACGGTCCAACCGAGAAAGAACTGGTCTTCAAACAAATAGGCCAGGGTCAGGCCAAGATCGGCGATCCGATGATTTTGCGGGGGCCAGCGACCGTCACAGGCTTTGCATGTCAGGTTGCGTTTAGTCATGCCTCGCCTCCATGGCCCGAACCGCCAAGGCTTTACGGACCGCCACCATGGCCAGGGTGTCCCGTTCGCAATATTGCAACAACGCGTCCCGCAATCGTTCCTTCTCCATCCAGTCGGTTTCTTCGAAGACCATCTGCTGGTAGGCCCGCGCAGCCGTACCCCCTTCTCTGATCTCCAGGTCCTCGTAGCTCAGGTCCGGTACCAGGGCCGGCAGGACGGACTTGATCGAAAAGGAACCGGCAAACGCTGGATGGTAATAATGCGCTTTGACGATCGTGAGCAAATCCCACAAACGGGCCATGGCCTGCGTGAGGTCGGCCCGCAGCGACGGCAAGGCATCGGCCAATCGCTGCAGCACGGTCCGTTCATAGTCGGAATAGACGCAAATACTGCCTTCTCGCCCGAGGGATGCGAGCAAGGTGACCGCAAACTCGTCACGCGGATCGTCGGAATCGCGGCAGAGATAGGCCTCGTGCCTGACCTGTTCCCCTTCCGTCTCGATGTGATTGGACCATTGCGTCGGAATGACCTGATAGGGCCTGGTCATCGGAAATTTGGGGATGGCGGGCATGAAGGTTTCAAAGTCGAGGTGATGGACGGGAAAGCGGACGGACGAGAGCGCGTCGTGCAGGCGCGCATCAATCCATTCGACATTGTCTTTGACGCGGCGCTGCAGGGAGGTGAGCTTGACGTTATGCGGAATGGCATCAATGGTCTCGATGCCCTGACGGGCCAGCCGCTCGACCGTCTGCGCGCTGCCCGGTAAGTGATAAATCCAGCGGACCGGCTTCTCTTTCGTACAATGGTCCCAGAACGGACAGTCATAGGGCTGGTGGCAATGACTGCCCGGCTCGATGGCGGGCGGGAGCTGCGCCTGCAGCATGGCTTTCATCCGGGCCAGGCGCGGAGCGACGTCCAGCTCCAGCGCGGCGACCTGGGCGGAGAGGTCCTGCAGGGAAAACAGCTGTGTCAAATCCAGGGGGCCTCCCGGATAGACATACTGAGTGTTGATATGCATGAGCCATGTGCCGTCGAGTGAAAGGCCGGCGCCCCGCAAGACATGGGCCTGAACCGCTAGGTCGCTGATATGGATGTCCTTCGTCCGGCTCGATGATTTCACCTCGATGAGACGCCAGGCGTCCGGGCCGCCGGACGCCGACGCGACTCGTTCGAGGATATCGACGCGGACCAGGACCCGGTCATATTCCAGGCCCCCTTCGAATATCGCCGACACCGCCGGGTCGGCGAGTAGGGCGGTGGTTCGGCGCAGCGCCTCCGTCGGATGGCGATGGTCGGCCGTCACCAGGACGCCGCCGGGGAAACGCTGGCGGGCCAGTTCGCCCACTTCTGTACCCATGTCCAGAATCGCCTGGGTCTGTTCATCGGGGGCGACGGCCAAGGTCGGCGCATGGATCTCCAGGTAGAGCCGCTTCTGACATTGCAACCCGGAGAGATATTTCGATTTGGAGAGCCGGAACGTTCCCGGAGAGGCCTGGGGCATTGGATCTGGGAGGATGGCCATGATCTTGTGCCGCAGAGCGCGCCGTCCTCAACTGGACGGAGATAGTTTGGGATCGCAGTTCAAGGATGGCCTGGTGTCCCTGCCAGGCCCTTTGGACACCTGAATACGCCCGACCCCTTTGACATTGGCGCAGAGATCACCGAGACCGGGCGCGATCAGCCGGAAGGGGCCGCCTTTTTGTTCCGAAAGCGGGGCGCCGTCCGACTCGTAAATCAAGACCCCGTGTTCTACCGCCTGGGGAATGGTCAGGCAAGCGGCAAACTTGCCGTCCAGGGAATGGAACGTGACATGGTCGGCACCGATGGCCATGGCCGGCACTTCGAGCAAGCCCTTGACCCGCACGCCTTTCCCCTTGAACCCTGGTGCAAACTTGCTCACATCCGGCACGTGATGTTCGGCTGGAAGCTTGACGATGACATCCAGGTCGAACTGGATCGGTTGAATGACGTCTCCGTCGATCCTGAGGATCCCTGGTCCGCTCCGTTCGCGCTCCGTGATCACCTTGATCGTCGCCGTGAGAGCTTCATTCAAAGGAACCGGAATGCCCAACTCATGTCCCAGCCTGACGATATAGCCGTTGAGCGCGTCGATCTCCGTCTGCCGGCCCGCCTTCCAATCGTCGTACATGGAGGTGTGAATGGCTCTGATCTCCTGGGACCAGCGCACCACCTTGTCGGCGATATCCTCGCTCAACGGGACTTTCAGCGTGGCCGCCACCGCCGCCACCTCTCCGACAATCTGGCGGATCACCGGCAGCATTTCCGGATGATCCAAGGCTTTCGCGATCCGATCGTTGATCAGGACCGTCAGGGGATTGAAGGCGCAGTTCCAGCACATCTTCTCCCACTTGACGCGACGGATGTCGTCCACCAGATGGCAGGGAAGGCCGGCCTGCTTGAACAAGTCGGCGATTGCCAGAACCCTTGGACTCTTGTGTCCCATCAGCTCGCCGATGGACACAGCCCCGCGCTTGTAATGCTCAATCACGCCCGGCTCGACGATTTTGGAATAGATGAACGCCACCCCCCCCACGACACAATCCCGCTTGAGTCGGCTCAGAAGGCGATCCTCCACATCCACGCCGTTCTGAAGCGTCAGCAGGACCATTCGCTCAGTCAGAACCGGCTCGAGCTGGTCCAGCGCGGCATCCAAATCGAAAGCCTTGACGGCCAGGATGATGAGATCCGGCGCCGGCAACTCGCGGGGATCGGAGGCGCAGGGAGGCCGGACGGTGAAAGTCCCGGAGGCGCTGCGGATCGTCAGGCCGTTGGCCCGAACGGCCCGCAACGTGCGCGGCCGCAGCAGGAACGAAACGTTGGGGTTTTGTTTGGCGAGATGCGCCCCGAAAAAGCCGCCGACGGACCCGGCCCCGACAACCATGATCTGTTGCATAAAGACTCCGGAGAACGTTCTCAGCAATCAGTTGTCAGTCTTTAGTCCGGAGCGCCGGTTCAAACTGACAACCGAGAACTAATTACTGACGACTTTACGCGCGTACTATAGCACGCGCCTTGTGAGGGGCAAAATCGCTATAATAGGCCCCATGCCGCCATCGGCCGCCATTCTTGAAGCCAAGTCCAGGCTCGCCCGTGCCCGTTCCGTTACCGTGCTGACCGGCGCCGGCATCTCAGCCGACAGCGGCATTCCGACGTTCCGCGGCGCCGACGGGCTCTGGCGCAATTTCCGGGCCGAGGACTTGGCGACGCCGGAAGCCTTTGCACGCGATCCTCGCCTGGTCTGGGAATGGTACAACTGGCGGCGGGAACTGATCGCGACCAAGCAGCCGAACGCGGGGCATCGGGCGTTGACGGAGTTGGAACAAAGACACGAACGGTTCCTGCTGATCACGCAGAACGTGGACGGTCTGCACCGGGCCGCAGGATCGAACCAACTGCTGGAGATTCACGGCAATATTTGGAAGGTCCGCTGCACGGTCTGCAAGCAGGTCGAGGAGAACTGGGAGGTACCGATCGCCATCCCGCCCCACTGCCGGGCTTGCCATGGTCTGGCCCGGCCGCACATCGTCTGGTTCGGCGAAGCGCTGGAGGAAGAAGCCTTGGACCGGAGCATGGGGGCCGTCGCCGCCTGTGGCGTCATGCTGATCATTGGCACCTCGGGGGTCGTGAACCCGGCCGCCTCGTTCGCGGGCATCGCCAAAGCCGCCGGCGCCTTCGTGATCGAGGTCAACCTGGAGGAGCAGCCCCGGTCGGCCATGGTGGACCTTATGATCGGCGGCAGGGCCGCTGAAACCGTCCCGCTCCTGCTGTAGCCTGCTAGAGTCGCGCGATAGCTTCGGGCAGATCATCCAGCCCCTTGATCGTCGGCTGCCCCTGATGGACCCCCTCGCGGTCCAGGAGCAGCCCCGTTAGACCGGCCGCGCGGGCCCCTTCCAAGTCGTCTTTCAGACTATCCCCGACATGGACCGCTTCTTCCGCATCCACGGCATGCTTGTCGAGGGCCAGGTGAAAGATTTTCCTGGCCGGCTTGGCCGCGCGAGACAGACTGGAGATCGTGACTGTGTCGAACAGATCGGTCAGGCCCAGCCCTTTGAGGACGGTAAACAGCCTGGTGTCGAAATTGGAAATGACGCCGAGTTCAAACCCCTGCCCCTTCAGGCGTTGCAACGTGGCCAGGGTATCCGGATAGAGCGCCCAATGTTGGGGGCCGGCGAAGGCTTCGTAGACCTGGTCGAAATAGTCGTCGAAACCCTCGAACATCCCCACCCGGTAGAACACATTGTGGACGATGTCGAACCACCAGAGCCGCTCACATTGTTTCAGTTCGACCGGATCGCTCACGGCGAAGAGCGGCGGCGGGGCATCACGGAATGCGCGTTTGAAAGCTTCATCGACGGCCTGCATCAGTTCTGGTGTCCGACCTACGCCGAACGGCTCGGCGTGGGACAGGTACACCTCGGCCACCGAGCCCCTGACGCGAAACAGGGTGCCGACGGCATCGAAAAACACGACTTTGATTTGACTCACAGGCCCATCCTTGTGTCGCGCAACCCTTGTGGCGCAGGCAGTGTACCGATCCGATTGAAACGAATTCAAAATCTCCTAGAGTGCCTGGTTTCTTGACAAGCCGGAAGCCCTCTACTTGCTTGCCAATATGCCAGCAAAATAATGAGGATGTTCGGGGCCTGCACGACTGCTGCAAGCCGCGTTGCGAGCCAGATTGCCAGGGTCTATCCACCTGAAGATATAACGTGGATCGCCATGGAGGCGATGCAGCAAGCCTTGCCGGACATCTCCCACCAACTGATCGCTGGCCTCAAGCCCATCATTCAGAAACGCGTGTCCGAGATCACGGAGCAGCTGGTGCCGGATCTGATCGAGAAACGCTTGGCCGAGTGGCCGCTCGGCGGCGCGAGCCAAGGAGCCTGACGAGCGGAGTGCCGCCCAGCAAGGCGAGATGGCGGGAGGATAACCGACAGAAGGCTGAGAACCGTGGGATTCCGACCCTGCCCGAATGAGCCCTAACGCTTCGTGCGCTTCGCTCGCCTAGCTTTGGCCAATCCCTTGACCCGCTTGATGTTCTTGCGGTGCTTCTTCCGAACCTTCCGATCTTTCTCGCGTCCGCGTGCCATAGACCACGATCTCCAGGTTAACCGCAAGCATCCAAACGGCGCGATGTATAGCACACTCTTCTTCTCGCGCACAAGCGATTTGCACGGAAGAGGCCACAAACGGCTCGCGCAGCGACGGCGCGCCTTGCCGGTGTCGGAGGGCCATGTTAAGATGCGCGCCACGTAGAAACAGCCTCCTCCACCTTTATGATCGTGGCGTTTATCCGATGGCCTCCCGGCAGCTCGAGAAGACCTATGAACCCAAGCTGGTCGAAGAACGGTGGTACCGGTTCTGGATCGACCGGGGCTACTTCCGCGCCTCCACCGATCGTCGGCAGACGCCCTACACCATCGTCATTCCTCCCCCCAACGGTACCGGCTCCCTGCACGTCGGCCATGCGCTGAACAACTCCTTGCAGGACATTCTGATCCGATGGCGCCGCATGCAGGGGCGCAATACCCTCTGGATGCCCGGAACGGACCATGCCGGCATCGCCACACAGAATGTCGTTGAGCGGCAGCTGATGGCCGAGGGCACCTCGCGGGAAGCCCTTGGACGCGACGCCTTTATCCGGCGGGTCTGGGACTGGAAGGCCCAATCCGGCGGAACCATCATCCAACAGTTGAAACGGTTGGGCGCCTCCTGCGATTGGGACCGCCTCCGCTTCACGATGGATGACGGTCTCTCCCATGCGGTTCGCGAGGTCTTTGTCCGCCTGCACGAAGAGCACCTGATCTACCGGGGCGAGCGACTGATCAACTGGTGCCCCCGCTGCCTCACAGCCCTCTCGGACATCGAAGTTGAGCATGAAGAGACGGCCGGCAAGCTCTATCACATCCATTACCCGCTGGCCGACGATCCAGAGACCCTCTTAATCGTCGCCACGACCAGGCCGGAAACGTTGCTGGGAGACACGGCCGTGGCCGTGCACCCGGAAGACCCCCGCTACAACCGCCTGATCGGCAAGAAGGTCCGTCTCCCGCTGACCACCAGGGAGATTCCGATCGTGGGAGACCCGATTCTGGTGAATCGCGAGTTCGGGACCGGCGCCGTAAAAATCACGCCCGCGCACGACCTCAACGACTTCGAGGCCGGCGAACGGCACGGCCTTCCGCGCTTGCCAATCCTGGATCACCAGGCCCGCCTCGACCCAGTGGGGTTGCGGGCCGCTTCGGTGGAACAAGCCGTCATCGAGGCCGTCGAGTTGCTGCGCGTCAACCAGGCCAGGCCGAAGATCGAGGCGCTCCTGCAGGAGCGGGGCCTCCTGGAAAAAGTCGAGGCCCACAAGATGGCGCTGGGCAAGTGCTACCGGTGCAAGACGGTGGTCGAGCCCTATCTCTCGCCCCAGTGGTTCGTCAAGATCAAGCCGCTGGCGGAGCCGGCCATCAAGGCGGTGGAGGACGGCCGCATCCGTCTGATTCCCGAGGCCTGGACCAACAACTATCTCGGCTGGATGCGCGACATCAAAGACTGGTGCATTTCGCGGCAAATCTGGTGGGGGCACCAGATTCCCGCCTGGTATTGCCGTTCCTGCAACGCCGATGCGATTTTGGAAACCGCGCACGACGGCATGACCACGACCGAGGCGCAGGCCCTGCCCAAGGCCTCGCGCAAACGCGTCACGATTCTGTCGAACGCCAAGGCCCTGGTCATGCGGACCCAGCCGACCACCTGCCCGACCTGCGGCGGGAACGACTTCCTCCAGGACCCGGACGTGTTGGACACCTGGTTTTCGTCGGCCCTCTGGCCCTTTTCAACCCTGGGATGGCCTGAACAGACCCAGGAACTCAAGACCTTTTACCCGACATCCACCCTCGTCACCGGCCTGGACATTTTGTTCTTTTGGGTCGCCCGCATGATCATGATGGGGCTCAAATTCACGGGCCAGGTCCCGTTCAGGGACGTGTATATCCATGCGCTGGTTCGGGACGCGGAAGGCCAAAAGATGAGCAAGTCCAAGGGAAACGTGATTGATCCCTTGAGCGTAATGGACCGGTACGGCACCGACGCCTTGCGGTTTACCCTGGCCTCCATGGCCTCGCCTGGCCGCGACATCAAACTGGCTGAGGAGCGGATCGAAGGGTACCGCAATTTCGCCAACAAGATCTGGAATGCCGCCCGCTTCATCTTGATGCACGTGGACGGACCCAGGGCCTCGGCCCCGCTCGCCGACCGATCCTTTGCAGACCGTTGGATCATGAACCGCCTGAGCCACACGATCCGGTCCGTCAACACGTCCCTGGAACAGTACCGGTTCGACCAGGCGGCCAGCCAGCTCTATCAATTCATCTGGCACGAGTACTGCGACTGGTACCTGGAGTTGGCGAAACCCTCCCTCCAGGACAAGGAATCGCCCGCAGCCGGTCGGACCAGGCAGACCCTTCTCGAGTCGCTCGAAACATTATTGCGCCTGCTCCACCCCTTCATGCCCTTTCTTACCGAAGAAGTCTGGCAGACGGTCCCGCATGCAGGCGACAGCATCGTCACCCAGCCCTATCCGAGTTCGAGCCCTGAGTGGGATTCCAAGGACGCGGAAGCCTCTTTCGCCGCCCTGGAACAGTTTGTGACGACGGTCCGAACCGGACGAGCCCTGCTCACTTATCAACCGGGCAAGAAAGTCACCCTCTACGGGGCGGCGGCAGGAGGAGACCAGTTCACTCGCTTGCAGGATCTTCACGCCTATCTCGAACACCTCAGTCGGGGCACGGTGCAGTTGGCCGCCATCGACACCTGGCCGACCGACAAGGTGCTTCGCCTGGTCACGGAGGGGATCTCAGCGGGGCTGGCCGTCGAAGGAGAGGTCGATCTCGAGAGCGTGCTCCAAAAACTTCAGAAGCAGCACCAAGAGAATCGCCAGGAAGCGAAACGGATCGCCGGCAAACTCGGCAATGCCGAGTTTACGTCAAAAGCTCCCGGCGAAGTCATTCACGAACACCGCGAGCGCGTCAGGATCCTTGAACAGGAAAGCCGGTTGCTCGCCAGCAGCGAAACGCAGTTGCGCGCCATGATGCCCGCCAAGGACTAGATGTCTAGTCCTTCCACCGAACAGATTCGAACGGCGGTCCGCCGGGCCCTGGAGGAAGATCTCGCCTGGGGCGATGTGACGACCGCCACTCTCTTTCCCGCACCGATCCAGGCCCGCGGCACCGTCACGGCTCATCAGACGCTCGTGCTTGCCGGGATGGCCGTGGCGCGGGAGGTCTTCACGGCGGTGGATCCGAAGGTCCGGATCGTTCGGGCTCGCGAAGACGGAGCCCCGGCCAAGAAAGGCCAGGCCGTGCTGACGGTCCAGGGTGATGCCCGCTCGCTCCTGATGGCGGAGCGGGTGGCGCTGAACTTTCTTCAGCACCTGTCCGGCATCGCCACCGTGACCGACCGGTTGTGCCGCGCCGTCCGAGGCAGTCGCGCCACGATCCTGGATACGCGAAAAACCACGCCTGGGCTGCGCACCTTGCAGAAATGGGCCGTGAGGTTGGGCGGAGGGCAGAACCATCGCCACTCCCTGGGCGACGGCATTCTGGTCAAGGACAACCATCTGCTGCTGTTGCAAGGCCGGCATATCGGCATCGCCGAGGCCTGCCTGCTGGCCCGTCAGCACGCGCCGCATGGGCTGCGGATCAGCGTCGAAGTGCAGACCCTCGAGCAAACAGGGGAAGCCCTGCGCGGGGAGGCCGACGTAATCCTGCTGGACAATATGACGCCACCCCTCGTGCGGAAAGCGGTTGCGCTTATTCACGGCAGAGCGTTGACGGAGGTTTCCGGAGGGATCACCCTTCAAAATGCCCGCGAGATGGCCGAGGCCGGGGCGGACTTCATTTCCATCGGGGCCTTGACCCACTCGGCCCCGGCGGCCGATCTCAGCATGGATATCCTGCCCCTCCGCCCTCCCAGGAAACCTCGCACACAAGGACGGTAACCCGATGGCCTCCCTGCCCGCCCAGCCACTGACCCGAGAAACGATCCAAGCCCTTTTGCGAACCAAGCGATTCGGCCGCACCCTGCACGTGCTGCAGGAAACCACGTCGACCAACCATGAAGCCATGAAACTGGCTCAGCAAGGAGCCCAAGACGGCGCCGTTCTTGTGGCCGAAACACAGACAGCGGGCAAAGGACGGCTGGGACGCAGCTGGTATTCGCCGCCCGGAGACAATCTCTATTGTTCTGTGATCCTGAGGAACCAGGCGGCGGACGATCTAGCCGGATGGCTCTCGATGATTCCACTCCTCTCGGCCGTGGCGGTCGCCAGAGCCGTGCAGCTGGTTGCCGATCTCAAACCGTCGCTCAAGTGGCCGAACGATATACTGCTCGGAGACCGCAAGCTGGGGGGACTGCTCTGCGAAAGCAGCCTGTCCGGCCCCTCCACGACCTTCGTCGTTGTCGGGATCGGGCTCAATGTCAACGGTAGCCGCGCAGGATTTCCGGAGAACATCCGCGAGACCGCCACGTCCATCGCCGCCGAGACCGGCCGGCAATGCGACCGGGCCTCGCTCTTGGCCTCCATCCTCTTGGAACTTGAGCGCTACTCCGAGACCCTGCTGACCAGCCCCCCGGAGACGTTCCTGAGCGAATATGCCCGCATCTGCGCAACCTTGGGACGAAGCGTCAGGGTCTCCCTGTCCGAAGGACAGACCATCGACGGGCTGGCCGATTCCATCGCGCCGGATGGTTCGCTGCGCATCCTCCGCGAGCCGGCTTCCGGAGGGGGCTTGGTCGAAGTTCGCGCGGGTGATATCGTGCATCTGCGTAATGGACGTAAAGCGTGAGGCCTCAGGCGTGAGGGGGAAAAGCAGGACAAACCAGGCAGCAGCACCCCTGCCGCCTGACGCCTCACGAGTCGAACAATGCTGCTGACGATCGACATCGGCAACTCCAACATCGTCTGGGGTCTGTTCCGGCAGCAGACCATGATCGGGCATTGGCGCACGGATACCAATCCGACAAGGACCGCAGAAGACTATGGGAGCTTACTGGCCCATCACATCCGGAGCGCTGGCCAGGCCGCAGCCGACATCAACGCTGCGATCCTCTGCAGCGTCGTCCCCGTTTTGCTCCCGGTCATCAAGCAGATGGCCCAGAATCTGTCCCATCGCAAGCCGCTGATCGTCTCCGCCGACATGGATACGGGCCTCACGCTTCATTATGCCGATCCGCGCGAACTCGGAGTCGACCGCCTGGTCAACGCCGCTGCCGCCTACGACCGGTACAAGACCAGCCTCATCGTGGTGGACTTGGGCACAGCCACCACCTTCTCCATCATTACCGGGCAGGGCGACTTCCTGGGCGGCGCCATCGCGCCTGGCCTCGGCATTGGGGCCGAGGCGCTCACCGCCAGAACCGCCCAACTGCCGAACGTCCCCCTGGCCCAGCCCAAGACCGTTATTGGTCGGGATACAGTTAGCAGCATCCAATCCGGCCTCATCTACGGTCATGCTTCCATGGTGGATGATCTCATCGCCAGGCTTCAGGATGAATTGGGACAGCAGGCATTGGTGGTCGCAACCGGTGGATTTTCCTCACTGCTCGCCCTCTGCTCTAGAAAAATTCAGGAAGTCAGGCCCCATCTGACGCTGGAAGGGCTGGAACTGCTTCATCGCCGCACCACAAACCGAACCGGGATTTGATGCCCGCCTTCAGGCCGTCAGAAAAACGGTCTCACATTCCTTGTCGCGTCCGACTCCCTAAGCTTTGAACAAAATTGAGTCTCCCTGTTGACTTTGTAGCCCCTATGGCTATCTCAGCCGAGCGTTGGTGTATCTCATGAGCGACGATAAAGAAAAAACAAGCTTTGTCAATGGGTTAGATTCTGGACCTGCCGATGACTGCTCCCAGGAAAACGGGGAGAGAGAGCGGCAGGGTTTGGACCATGGTTTGAACCAAGCCTTGGCCGCCAAAACGGAAGAGGCCCAGGCCCTTCACGACAAACATTTGCGGCTGGCTGCAGAATTCGAGAACTATAAACGGTTGGCGCAAAAAGACCAGCGGGATTACGCCCGCTTCGCCAATGAAAGCTTGCTGAAAGAGCTGCTGCCGATTATCGACAACCTTGAGCGGGCGATCAAATCCGCGAAAGAGGCCCCGAAGGAAGGGGCCAAGGCCGATAGTCTGATCGAAGGCGTCGAGCTCACGCTCAAGCAGTTCATGGATCTGCTGGCCAAGGCCGGGGTTCGCCAGATCGCCAGCGTCGGCGAGCAATTCGATCCGGCCCGGCACCAAGCCGTGGCCCAGGTGAAGTCTCCCGGCGCGCCGGACAATACGGTCATCGAGGAATTTCAAAAGGGGTATCTCTTGCACGAGCGGATGTTGCGGGCAGCCATGGTCACGGTAGCCAGCGCCCCGACAAGCAACTAGGAACATTCTTCAACCGGCACGGCGTAGGCAAGCAGCCGCGCACCGATTGACGTCCCGTTTTTTGGAGGAAGGAGAGCATATTATGGGCAAGGTCATCGGCATTGATTTGGGCACGACGAATTCCTGCGTGGCCATCATGAGCGGCGGGGACCCGGTCGTCATTGCCAACGCCGAAGGCAGCCGCACCACCCCCTCCATCGTGGGTATCACGGACAAGGGAGAGCGGCTCGTCGGCCAGATCGCCAAGCGTCAGGCCATTACCAACCCGGAAAACACGATTTTCTCGGTCAAACGGTTGATGGGCCGAAAATTCAACAGCCGCCAGGTGCAGGAGGCCGCCAAACGCCTGCCGTACAAGGTCGTGGAAGCGGACAACGGGGACGCGCATGTCGAGATTCGCGGCAAGCGCTACAGCCCCTCCGAAGTCTCGGCGATGATCCTCCAGAAGATGAAGCAGACCGCCTAGGACTATCGGGGCGAAAAGGTGACCGAGGCTGTCA
>SXGR01134623.1_pt1 | contig 30329 bp, 20 predicted proteins | sample 3174711 | NCBI WGS metagenome assembly SXGR01 (sample SAMN11356860, study PRJNA531348) | freshwater metagenome | isolation source: freshwater sample F1-60 | place: China: Fuxian Lake, Yuxi | collected 2017-12-25 | reverse complement strand
GCTTACGCCGGCGGTCGACAATTAGGTTACCAGCCCAACCTCTTCGTCGTTGTCTCGACGCGGGTGAGCTTGTCGTTGGTGGTCAGGTACAGCACGGTGCCGTCGTCGCCCCAGCCGCAGTTCGCGGTCTTGTCGTTGGTGACGATGCGGCCGATCAGACCAACACCCAGCCGGCTTACGCCGGCGGTTCGACAATTAGGTTACCAGCCCAACCCCTTCGTCGTTGTCTTGACGCGGGTGAGCTTGTCGTTGGTGGTCAGGTACAGCACGGTGCCGTCGTCGCCCCAGCCGCAGTTCGCGGTCTTGTCGTTGGTGACGATGCGGCCGATCAGAGTGCCGTCGGGCGAGAACACGTACACGCCGTTCACCGCCGTCGCGAAGATGTTGCCCTTCGCGTCCACCTTAAGCCCGTCGGGCAGACCCTTGTTCGGGCTGGCCTTCACCGCGTCGGTCGCGTCGTGGATCATCTTGCCCTTGCCAAGCGTACCGTCCGCGTTGATCGGGAACGCCATCCAGATAGCCTTGTCCGGGTCGGAGTTGGCGACGTAGAGCGTCTTCTCGTCAGGCGACAGCGCGATACCGTTCGGCCGCGACATCTCCTTCGTGAGCAGCGTCACTTCGCCCTTGGGGTTGAGCCGATACACGCCCTGGAAGTCGAGTTCCTTCTTGGGGTCTTTCATCTGACCAGGCAGGCCGTACGGCGGGTCGGTGAAGTACAGGTCGCCGTTCTTCGCGTACACGAGGTCGTTGGGGCTGTTGAACCGCTTGCCCATGTATCTGTCCGCGAGCGTCTCGAACTTGCCGTCCTTGAGCCGCGCGATGCGGCGGTCGCCGTGCTGGCACAGGATGAGGTTGCCGTTCTTGTCGAAGGCGAGACCGTTGGCGCCCGGTTCGTCGCCGGTGAACGTCTCCTTGCCAGTGTAGCCGCTGGGTTTGAGGAAGTCGCTGATGCCGTCCTTCGCGGACCACTTCACGACGCGGTTGTTCGGGATGTCGGTGAACAGAAGGGCGTTGCCCTTCTTGTCCCACACCGGTCCTTCGGTCCACTTGAACCCGCCGGCGAGCACTTCGATCTTCGCGTCCTTGGGAATGAGGGCGTCGAGCTTCGCGTCCTTGCGGTCGATGGAACCGATGGTCATCGGAAGTTTCGGGTCGGCCGCAGACGCGGGCGCGACGAGCGCGATCGCAACAGTGGTTACAACGAGGGAACGAAGCATGGGATGAGGTCTCCGGGTAGTAGGACTGCGGTGGGGGTGATGTTCGGGAGTGGCAAGTCCGCACGCGGACATGGTACCCAATACCGGCGCGCAAGCAAGCGGCGGGAAGAATCCGCGTGCGTCTGGGTCGCGGCATGGGTAAGATCGCTGCACTTTCCCCCGCACTTACTGAACCATCCGTCACACAAGGGTTCCCGACGTGTCATCAGATCCAACTGCTCCGGCACCCGCCGCACCGACCGGCCACCCACCCGGCTTCTGGTTCTTCTTCTGGGGCGAGTTCGCGGAGCGGTGCTCGTACTACGGTATGCGAGCAATCCTCGCAAAGTACATGATCGAGAAGTTGGGCGTGGCCGAGGGTGACGCGGGCACGTTCATGTCGCTGTTCATCGCGGCGTGCTACTTCTTCCCGCTGCTAGGCGGGTACATCGCGGACAACTTCCTCGGTAAGTACTGGACTATCGTCCTGTTCTCTGTCCCCTACGTCGTCGCTCAGTTCGTCGTCGGTACGGAGGACAAGTACGTCGTCTTCGGCTCGCTCGTGCTGCTCGCGATGGGCAGCGGGGTGATAAAACCGAACATCTCGACGCTGATGGGCCTCACCTACGACCAGCAAAGACCCGGTCTTGACCAGTTGCGCACCAGCGCGTTCTCGTGGTTCTACATGTCGATCAACATCGGCGCGGCGTTGTCGCAGTTCGCCATGCCGTGGCTCCGAAACAAGTACGGCTACCAGACGGCGTTCCTGTTCCCGGCCGGGCTGATGGCGCTGGCGCTGGTCATCTTCGCGCTCGGCAAGAGGTTCTACGCGAAGGAGACGATCGTCAAGAAGGTGGTGGGCGACCCGAACTCGCCACCGACCGCAAGCAAGACTGTGACTGGCATACCGATCATCTATCAGGTGGTGACGCCGGCAGAAAAGGCCGCGGACCGGAAACTCAAGCTCGAAACGCTCGGTCGAATCGGGTTGCTGTTCCTGACCGTCATGTTCTTCTGGGCCATCTTCGACCAGTCGGCCAGCACGTGGATCTTCTTCGCCGATACGTACATGGAATGCACCCTGTTCGGCGTGCCCGCGTCGGCCGATGCGATCCAAGGGTTCAACCCGGTGTTCATCGTCCTGCTAGTGCCGGTCAGCGTGTGGCTGTTCAAAACGCTGGAAAAGAAGGGCATGGGCCTCAAGGCGACGAAGAAGATGGCGATCGGGTTCATTCTGACCGGGTTAAGCATGGTCATCATGAGCCTTGCAGGGTTCCTGGCTGGGGCAAAACAGGACATGCTGAAACTGACCACACCAGAAGGCGTGCTGATTCTCCCGAAGTGGGACGGCGGTGACTTCAAGAAGGTGACCGGCACCGCGGCAGTTGGCACCGAGGTGCCGGTCTCCGCAACCGACTTTGAATTCGACGAGAAGAAAAAGAAACTCAACTTCGCAAACGGGAAAGTGAAACTGAAAAACGGCACTGAGTTGACGATCACGAACGGTCACCTCGTCACGACCGCGCTGCCCGGCGAAGCGGGTCTGACCTCTGGCGGCATCGCGGAATCGCTGCTGAAGTCCAAAGAGGATCTGGCCGCGATCAAGACCGACCCGAAGGACCGGGCCACGGTCGAAACGATCGGCTGGGTGAAGCCGAACGAGCGCGTCACAGTGTGGTGGCAGGTACTCGCGTTCCTCATCATCACGATCGCGGAAATCCTGATCTCGGTAACCGGTCTGGAACTCGCATTCGTTGCAGCCCCGAAGACGATGAAGAGCTTCGTCACTGCGTGCTGGCTGGCGGTGGTATTCCTCGCCAATCTGCTTATCAACGCGCCGATCACCCAACTCTACCAACACATGAAGCCGGGCGTGTACTTCGCGATGCTGGCGGGAGCGATGGTGGTCGTCGTCCTGGTATTCATCCCGGTGGCGGCACAGTTCAACCGCGCAATGGCACGGATGAAGGCGGCCGAAGACGCGGCAAAGGCTGCTGAAGGGAACACGGGGACAGCGTGAGGTAAGACAGCAGACACAAGCCGTGAGAAGTGAAAAGCCAGAAGGCCAGAACCACTCTTGGTTCTGGCCTTCTGGCTTTTCACTGTCCTGGTCTCCTCACTCGGCTTACCTCACACCCACACTGCCTCAGTAGCGCGGCACGTCTGGATCGACCGAGAGCGTCCAGCGGTCGATCCCGCCGGCCAGCGACACTGCTTCGATACCGGCGCGGATCAGGATTGCCGCGCCGCTCAAACTGCGAACCCCGTGGTGGCAATACACCACCACGGGGACGCCGTCCGGTTGCACCTCTACTACGCGAGCCGCGAGTTCACCCAGCGGAATCAGCACGCTACCCACTAGCGCGCAGAACGCGTGTTCGTCCGGTTCGCGTACGTCGAGCAGCACAAGAGGCTGTCCGGCGTCGAGCATCCGCTTCAGTTCGGCCGGTTGTATTTGTGGGATCATCATGTTGGCGCTCCCGCTTGGCGCGCTCCGCTGCGCGTCGCGGCTACGCGATGTTGGGTAGGCCAAGTTTGGTGAGGTATTCGCGCTCTTTGACGCGCATCTCGCGTTCCCCGGCGTCGTCGGTGTCGGTGAAGCCGCACAGGTGCAGGCACCCGTGGATCACGTACAAGAGCAGTTCCAGGTTCAGCGCGTGGTTGCGGTCAGCGGCGTACTCCTTCGCGACCTCGTACCCGATCACGACCTCGCCCTCAAGAGACTTCGCGCCAGGTTCGGTGTACGGGAACGTCAGCACGTCGGTGGGTTCGTCGTGCTTGAGGAACTGATTGTTGAGCCGGTGAATATGGGCGTTATCGACGAACGCGAGCGTGACCTTGCTCGCCTTCACGCCCTCGCCTTCGAGCACGGCTCGCGCGGCGTCCTTGAGTTGCTGAAACTCAAGCGGGTACTCATACGGGTTTGCAACGGATACGCGAATCATGGAGACATGATAGCAGCGTCCCACGCCTTCCGCACGCGGTCGGCCGCGTCGGGGGCGTTGGCGTCCACGGGAACGCACACGGGCATGTGGCGGAACCACGTGAGTTGCCGCTTCGCGAACTGGCGCGTGTGAATGCGAATCCGGTTTACGGTTTCGTCCCAGTCGCCGCCGTTGTCGATGTACTCGAGCATCTCGCGGTAACCGAGCGCCTGCCTTGCTTCGCGGCTCAAGGGTTGCGGCAGTTCCTTCAGTTGGCGCACTTCGTCCATCCACCCGGCGTCGAGCATCGCAGTCACGCGCCGGTTGATGCGGTCGTAAAGTGTCTCGCGCGGCAATTCCAGTTTCACCGCCGGAATGCGTGCCGGTGGCGGTGCCGCTTGCGGCGTCGCGGAAAATGAAACCGTGTCCCACGTCTGTTGCCACTCGGAAATTGGCTTGCCCGTGAGCGCGTGAACTTCGAGCGCGCGAACCACGCGGCGCACGTCGTTGGGGTGAAGGCGCGCCGCGGTCTTCGCGTCAACCGCCGCGAGCCGGGCGTGCAGCGCCGCGTTCCCGTCGCGATCGGCGTCGGCTTCAAGGTTGGCGCGCAACCCTACGTCTGCGGGCGGACCAGGGAACAACCCGTGCAGCAGCGCCTTCAAGTAAAACGGCGTGCCGCCGACGAAGATCGGTCGCAAACCGCGAACCGTAATGTCGGTACACGCAGCTTCAGCGCGTTCGAGCCACCCCGCGACCGTGAGCGATTCCCACGGGTCGAGCACATCGAGGAGGTGGTGCGGGACCCGAGCGCGATCGGCGGAAGACGGCTTCGCGGTACCGATGTCCATCCCGCGATAGACGGTCATGGAATCGAGCGCGACGATTTCGCCGCCGATGCGTTCGCACAGATCGAGGGCGAGCGCGGACTTCCCGCACGCGGTCGGCCCGGACAGAATCAATGCTTGCTCGAACGCGGACATGCGAAGAATTGTAGCAGCCGACCGCATCGCACGCGTCAGTCGGCGGTGTTCGTCTCGGACCACCCGAACGCACGCGTGTCCCATTCGGTGCTGTCGGAGATCGGGAATTTCACCCACATCGGTGCGTCGATGAGGGCGCGGAAAATCGCGATCCGGTCGGCGCCGGTGGGTTCGACCGGCGAATGGTGACGCACGTCGCACGGTTCGATGGCTTGCAGTTCGCCGTTCATTGTGTTGCTCCCGGGAGGGCGGGCACGGCGCGAGCGCGGTGCCGACAACCAAATGATCGTGCGAGATGTGGTTTCGTTGCCCGAAAAAGCGAGACTCGGCGCCACCTACGAACAGCCCGCCGCGGCGCGCTGGTAAAATGTTCCACCTAGAGCGCTTTCCGGAAATGCGTAGCACCTCAACGAACCGCGACCGCAAGGAAGCGGCAAAGCTCAACCACTCCCTTGCGGTCGCGGCTCGTTAAACAACGCTACACCGTTCCCAAACGCGCTCTAGAGCGTCGGAAAATCAGAATGTCGACCGTCAGAATGAAGTGCGGTCCGGTCACTCCTTTACCAACACGAGGTCAACCGCCCATCACTCCCGCGTGCATTCGGGAATCGGGCGGATTAGCAGTTGCGTCGTTGCGGCCCAAAGATAATATTAGACACTGCCGCGGCTTCCCATACAGGGCACTCCCGCCTGCGACATTCGACCCGCCAGTATGCTCCGCCGAAGTTAACACCCTTTGAATACTGTGTACTCAAGCACCCCAACCCACCTTCCGTTCACTCGCTAAAGAGGTGTCCTCGCATGTTCCTTCAGAATGGCGTAGCGACTCATAACGATAAGCCGGGCCGCCGCGAGTTCCTTCGCGTAGGCGTGCTCGGTGGCCTCGGCCTCACCCTCGGCGACTTCTTCGCCATGCAGGCACGCGGCGACCAGAAGAGCTACATCAGCAAGGAAGGCGTTGCCAAGAGCGTCATCCAGATCGTGCTTCCCGGCGGCATGGCACACCAGGAATCGTGGGATCCGAAGCCCGAAGCGGCGCTCGAATACCGCGGCCCGTTCGGCATCGCGAAGACGAAACTCCCCGGCGTCGTGTTCAACGAGAACTTCAAGAACCTCGCCGGCGTCGCGGACAAGATGACGGTGATCCGGTCCATCGCCGGGAAGGAGGCGGATCACGGTCGCGCGTCTTACACCATGTACACCGGCTACCGCAAGAGTCCTGCTCTCGAACACCCCAGCCTCGGCGCCGTGGTCTCGCACGAGTTCGGGCCTCGCAAAGACCTGCCGCCGTACGTCGCGGTTCCCTCCGCGACGGAGTACGGCGGCACGGGCTACCTCGGCTCGCAGTTCGGGCCGTTCGGCATCGGCAGCGACCCAGCCCGCAACGGCTACAAGGTCCGCGACCTGATGCTCCCGCCCGGCGTGGACGACCGCCGCTTCAGCACGCGTCGCGAGATCCGCGGCGTGGTCGACGATCACTTCCGCACGCAGGCCAAGAGCGCCGAAGCGCTCGGCGCGATGGACGAGTTCTACGCGCGAGCTTACGCCCTCATCAGCTCGCCGGCCGCACGCGAAGCGTTCGACATTGAGAAGGAAAAGACCGCGACCCGCGAGAAGTACGGCACGTCGGACGCCGGCCCGCGGTTCCTCCTGGCACGCCGGCTGGTCGAAGCCGGGGTGCGGTTCGTCACAGTCAGTTACGGCGGCTGGGACATGCACGCCGGAATCGAGAACGCGATGCGGCGTCAAGCACCGGGCCTGGACACGGCGCTCGCGGCTTTGATCCGCGACCTCGATGATCGCGGGCTGTTGGCCTCGACGGTGGTGCTGGTGACCAGCGAGTTCGGCCGCACGCCGAAGATCAACGCCTCGGCCGGTCGCGACCACTTCCCGCGCGTGTTCTCGCTGGCGGTTGCGGGTGGCGGGTTCAAGAAGGGTCTCGTTTACGGTTCGTCCAACTCGACCGCGAGCGAGCCGGAAGAAGACCCGGTGCGTGTCGAGGACGTGCTGACCACCGTGTACCACCAACTCGGCATCAACGCCGACAAGGAACTGATGGCGCCCGGCGCCCGCCCCATCGAGATCATCGACGGCGGCACCGTGGTCAAGGATCTGCTGGGCTGATGCTCGCGAACCCCGGCCGCAAGGCCGGGGGTGGGCCAACCGACGCGCGACTCGTTGCACCCCCCGGCCTGTGGCCGGGGTTCGCCAAGAATCCCCTGCCTCACGCACTTCGGTCAGGAACAACACGATGCGATCCCTCCGCACGACCTTCGCCTGCGTCGCAATCCTCTTTGCTGCGACCAGTGCCGCTGCTGGCACGCCGAAGCTGGCGCGGCTCTCGCCGCCCGGCGGGCAGCGAGGGACGACCGTCGAGGTCGAATTCTCCGGTCGCCATCTGGAGCAACCGCGTGAGGTTCTCTTCTACGAGCCTGGCATCACGGTCGAATCCATCGAAGTGGTCGAGAGCGCGATCGGTCCGAACGGCAAGGCCGTACCTGTCGAACCCGGGCTGCGAGTTCGCGTGAAGCTCAAACTCGCGGCCGATTGCCCGCTCGGGCCGCACGGGTTGCGCCTCCGCACCGCTGACGGACTGACGGAGTATCAGCGGTTCTTCGTCGGGCCGTTCCCGACCGTCGAAGAGAACGAGATTCCCGTGAAGGGACGCAACGACAAACGCGAGACCGCGACCAGCGTCCCAGCGAACAGCACCGTCCTCGGCAAGATGAACGACGCGACCGACGTGGACCTGTATCGCGTCGAGGTGAAGCGCGGTCAGCGGGTGTCGGCCGAGATCGAGGCTGCACGGTTGGGTGTCGATCGCGGCATCCCCGACCTGCACCTCGCCATCTATGACGCCGATGGAAAGAAACTCGCTGCGGTGGACGACTCCGCGCTGTTCGTGCAAGACCCGGTGCTGTCGATCCTCGCGGACCGCGACGGCGCGTACTTTGTGGAGGTGCGGCACAGCATGTACAACGGGGCCGGCGACGTGTACCGACTCCACGTCGGCACGTTCAGCCGGCCGACCGGCATCTACCCCGCGGGCGGTCCGGCTGGTGAAGAACTCAAGGTTCGTGTACTCGGTGACCCGAAAGGCACGTGGGACCAGAGCGTTAAACTGCCGAAGGTGCCGGGCGACTTCGCGTTCTCGGCCATCGCCGAGGGCGTGCTCTCTCCCTCGCCAAACCGGCTGCGCGTGTCCGCGTTCCCGAACGTGCTCGAAGCGGAGCCTAACGACTCGCCCGAAACGGCGACGGGTGTCGCTTCGCTGCCTGTCGCGTTCAACGGCATCATCGACAAACCCGGCGACATGGACTGCTTCCGCTTCCGCGCGAAGAAAGGCGAGCAGTTCCGCTTCCACGCGATGGCACACGTCCTCGGCTCGCCGCTCGACCCGGTCATCTGGGTGAAGACCGTCGGTGCGAAGGCCGGCACTCCGGGTCAGCGAGTGGCCGACTCGCGCCCGAACCAACTCGGCTACGCGCCCGCCGGCGGTCTCAACCGCGAGACGCACGACCCCGTTCTTGAGTTCACCGCGCTGGCCGACGGCGAGTTCGTCCTCGGCATCGAGGATGAACGCGGCGAAGGCGGGCTGGACTATGTGTATCGCATCGAAGTGACGCCGCAAACGAACGCGGTCCACACGTACATCGCGCCGGAACCCGAAAATCAGTTCGCGCCACAACTCCGGCAGGCGATCTCAATCCCGGCCGGGAACCGCACCACGGTTCAGGTTGGTATCTTTGCCACGAACCGGCCCTTCACGGGCGAACTGGAACTGGTCGGCCTGAACCTGCCCAAAGGCGTGACTCTGCACGCGCCCAAGATCACGCCCGGCATGACGAAAGTACCGGTCGTGTTCGAGGCGGCCGAGGGCACGAAAGCCGAAGCACTGCTCATCGACCTGATCGTTCGGCCGGTCGGCGGCGGGTCTGCGATCGCAAGCGGTTACCGCCAGACGATCCTGATGAACGCTTACGGCAACAACGACTACTACATGCACACGCCGATCGACCGGCTCGCGCTCGCGGTGACCGAACCGGCCCCGTTCAGCGTGAAAGTGGAAGAGCCGAAATCGGCACTGGTTCAGAACGGCGAGATGTCCCTCAGGTTTACTGTCGTCCGTGCGAAGGGCTTCGACGGACCGGTGACGGTGCAACTGGAAGGCAAGCCGACCGGTGTGAGCACCGCCACGCCTGTAACCGTCCCCGCAGGCCAGACCGAGGGCACGTACCAACTCGGTGCGTCCCGCAACGCGACCGCAGGGGCGCACCTCATCACGCTCACCGCGATGTCAGGCTCTGCCCGCCGGGGCTACCAGGACGGCGACGGCCGCACCTACATCGCCTCGCAGCCGTTCAAACTCGCGGTGGCCGAACCGCACGTAGAGGCCCGCATCCCGCGTACGTCGATCGAGCGTGGCAAGACCACGACGCTGGTTATCAAACTGAACCACCTTCAGACGTTCGAGGGCAAGGCGAAGGTGACGCTCGCCCGCCTCCCGCGTGGCGTGGAACTGGTCGAGCCGATGCGTGAGATCACGTCGGCCGACAAGGAAGTGACGTTCACTCTGCGAGCCACCGGCGAAGCTCTTGTAGGCAACTACCAGGGCGTGGTCCTGGACGTGACAGTGACCGACAACGGCCAGTCGGTGCGGCAACTCAGCGGCAGCGGCATCCTGCGCATCGACGCCGAACGCGGCGCGCCCCCGAAGGGGAAGTAGAAGACAACCCCTCCCCTAAGAAGGGAGGGGCTTAAAACCGAAGACACGACCCGTTGGCGAAATGCCTCCCCCGTTTCGTTCTGCTCCCCCTCCCTTCTTAGGGGAGGGGGTTGGGGGGAGAGGTTCTTGAGAAACCAACCGAGGCGATCCCCGATATGCGTACCACGTACCTGACCGTCGTCGCCCTGCTCGCGCTCGCTGGCCCCGTGGTCGCAGCGGAAGCGGCACCCGCGCTGAAGGTCTTCCCCCCGACCGTCGAACTCCGCGGACTGGACGACCGACAAACGTTGGTCGTCCAGGTGATCGACGCGCAGGGCGCGACGAAGGACGTCACAGCCACCGCGAAACTCTCCCTCGCTGACCCCGCGGTTGCCGGCCTCACGGGGCAAACGCTCAGCCCAAAGAAGGACGGCAAGACCAAGCTCCTCGTCGAAGCCAGCGGCTTCAAGGCCGAGATACCCGTTGTGGTCGCGGATGCGGGCACGGCGCGGGCTGTCAGCTTCCGCTTAGACGTGATGCCCGTCTTTATGAAGCACGGGTGCAACAACGGCAGTTGCCACGGCGCGGCTCGCGGCAAGGACGGGTTCATGCTGTCGCTGTTCGGGTACGACCCCGCCGGCGACTACTACCGCCTCACGCGCGCGATCGTCGGTCGCCGCATCGATCTCGCCGCGCCGGAAAAGAGCCTGATGCTTGAGAAAGTCACCGGGGCCGTCGCGCACACCGGCGGCAAACTCTTCGACACCAAACACGATGACTACAAGACGCTACTGAGCTGGCTGAAGGCCGGCGCCCCGGACGACGGCCCGAACTCGCCCGAACCGGTCGGGGTCGAACTTCTCCCCTCGAAGGTCGTGTTCTCCGGCAAGGCGCCGACGCAGAAGACCGTCGTGCTCGCCAAGTACTCCGACGGTTCCGTGCGCGACGTGACCCGACTCGCTCTCTATATGACCAACAACGAAGCAATCGCGGCCATCGGTAAAGACGGCGTGGTAACCGGCGGCGGGCGCGGTGGGGCGTTCGTCTTCGCCCGGTTTGGCAAGTACACCGTCGGCAGCGAAGTGATCGTGCTGCCCACCGACGACAAGTTCACGTGGCCGAACACGCCGGAACACAACTACATCGACGGACTCGTTTTCGACAAGTTGAAGAAACTGCACCTCGCGCCCTCGGACCTGTGTTCGGACGAGCAGTTCCTGCGGCGCGTGTATCTCGACCTGATCGGTCTGCCGCCGTCTCGCGAAGAGTACGACAGCTTCCTCGCGGACAAGGACGCCAAGAAGCGCGAGAAACTGATCGACACGTTGATCGACCGGCCCGAGTTCGTGGACGTGTGGACGATGAAGTGGGGCGAACTGCTCCGCATCCGCGCGTACAACCAGGTGCCGCAGTACGGCCGCGACGCGAAGGCAATGTTCTCCTACTCGGCGTGGGTCAAGGAACAGATGGCGAAGAACCGCCCGCTGAACGAGTTCGCGGCCGAACTGCTCGTCGGCAGTGGGAGCAACTTCAAGTCGCCACCGTCAAACCTCTACACCGCGAGCGAACGGCTCACACCCCAGAAGACCGCTGAAGACATCGCGCAGGTGTTTCTGGGCACCCGCATCCAGTGTTCGCAGTGCCACAATCACCCGTTCGACCGCTGGACGCTCGACGACTACTACGGGTTCTCCGCGTTCTTCGCGGGCGTGAACCTGAAGCGCGGCGTCGAGGGCCGCGAAGTCGTCGTCACGAACAACAACGCGACGAACACCGTGGCGCACCCGGTGGACGGCCGGCAGATGAAACCGAAGTTCCTGGGCGGGGCCGTGCCGGAAGTTGAAGGGCAAGACCCGCGCAAGGCGCTCGCGAAGTGGCTGACGGCCGCCGACAACGCCGCGTTCCGCGAGACGATGGCAAACGTCATGTGGGCGCATTTCTTCGGTCGCGGGATTGTCGATCCGGTGGACGACGTGCGTATCAGCAACCCGCCGAGCAACAAGGAACTGCTCGAAGAACTCGGCAAGAAGCTCGCGGACTACAAGTTCGACAAGAAGAAACTGGTGCGCGACATCTGCAACTCTCGCACGTACCAGCTCTCCGCCGCGACCAACCCGACCAACCAGTTGGACGAGGTGTACTTCTCGCACTCCTACGTCCGCCGGCTACGGGCCGAAGTGCTGCTCGACACGATCACCCGCGTGACCGGCACGGAAGACCGCTTCGCGCTGTCGCCGCCCGGAACGCGTGCCGTACAGATCCACACCGGCGAGGTGTCCACCTACTTCCTGACGACGTTCGGCCGCGCGCCGCGCGAGACCGCGTGTTCGTGCGAGGTGAACATGGAGGCGAACCTGTCGCAGGCGCTGCACCTCGTCAACGGCGACACGATCACGCTGAAGATCGCGCAAGGTAAACTCATGCCTGCGCTGCTCGCGGAGATGAAGACGCCGGAAGCGATCATCGAGGAACTGTACCTCCGGACACTGTGCCGCAAGCCAACCGCCACCGAGGTGAAGAAACTCGCCGACATCGTCCGACGCGAAACGGAACCGGAGCGGCTCCGCGAACTCGGGGCGCTGCTCCTGAAGCCCGATGCGAATTACGCCCGGTCCGAGCTGCGGGTCCGGGAACTCAAGGCGGATCTTGCGAAGTTGCCAAAGGGCAGCAAGGAGGCGATCTCGGTGGCGAAGCAACTCGAGACGCTCGAAGGGCAACAGGCCGCGACCCGCAAGCGGTTCGAGGGAATCGCCGCGCAGACGATCTACGGCGACATCCTGTGGGGGCTGTTTAACTCCACCGAGTTCACGTTTAACCACTAACAAAGTGCGGACCCTCTGGGGCCGACGCTAAACCTCGAATCACGTACCCCATCGACATTCCTATGCCGACGCGCATCCTCTGTTTGTTCACCCTGTCGTCCCTGGCGTTTGGCCTCGCGCACGCTCAGCCGCCGAAGGTTGATCCGAAGGCCGACCCAAAGGCCGATCCGCCGAAGGCCGCGGCTGTGACGTACAAGGATCACGTCCAGCCGATCCTGCGTAAGCACTGCCTGAACTGCCACAACGCGGACAAGCCGACGTCCGACCTGGACGTGTCAACGTATCAGTCGCTGATGGCCGGCGGGTCCAGCGGCGAAGCGGTGAAAGCCGGCAACACCGGGCAGAGCAATCTGTACCGCATGACCGCGCACGAGATCGAACCGAAGATGCCGCCGAAGGGACCGAAAGTATCCGACGCCGAACTTGCCGTCATCAAGAAGTGGATCGAGGGCGGTGCGCCGGAAACAGCCGTTGGCGCAGCCAAGACCGCGGCCCGCAAGATCGAGTTCGACCCGGTCGCGGTGGGCGGCAAACCGACCGGACCGCCGCCGATGCCGGGTACGCTGCCCGAGGTGAAGCTCGCGAAGACCGAACGCGCGCACCCGGTCACGGCGATGGCCACGAGTCCGTGGGCGCCGCTGCTGGCCGTCTCCGGGCACGAACGTGTCCTGCTCTACAACACCGACACACTGAAGTTGATCGGCACGCTCCCGTTCCCTGAACGCATCGCGCACGTTCTGAAGTTCAGCCGCAACGGGAAGTGGCTGCTCGCTGGTGGCGGGCGCGGCGCGTCCGCGGGTCGTGTCGTGATCTGGGACGTGACCACCGGCAAGCGTGTGACCGAGATCGGCGACGAGGCCGACATCGTCCTCGCGGCCGACATCAGCCCGGACCACAAGCTCGTGGCACTCGGCGGCCCCGGCAAGCTCGTCAAGATTTACGACACCGCGACCGGCGAACTGAAGCGCAAGATCAAGAAGCACACCGACTGGGTGACCGCGATGGAGTTCAGCCCGGACGGTGAGATGCTCGCGAGCGGTGACCGCAACGGCGGGGTGTTCGTGTGGGAGGCATCGACTGGCGGCATCGTGTTCACGCTCGGCGACCACAAGGACGCGATCACCGCACTGAGTTGGCGTGCGGATTCGCAGATGCTGGCGTCGTCCAGCGAAGATGGCCGCGTCATCTTGTGGTACACCGAAGACGGCTTCCCGACGCGGTCGATCAATGCTCAAGTCGATGCGAAAGCCGTGCCCGCGGCGCGGGGGAAATTGCCCGGCGTGCTATCCGTGCAATACGCCCGCGACGGTCAGCTCATCACCTGCGGGCGGGACAACACCGCGCGTATCTGGAAGGCCGACGGCAGCCAGGTCGCGCGTCTGGAGGGCTTCACAGACGTTCCCTCGAAGGTGGTATTTTCGCACGACAGCGGGCGTGCCTTCGCCGGCGACTTTACCGGCAAGGTCCGGGTGTGGAACATGAAGGACAAGCAATCCGCTGGCGAACTCACGACCAACCCGGAGTAACGCACCGTGGTGTTGAAGAGTGCCCGTGCCGGCTCTTGTTCTTGACCTCCCCAGAACGCGTTCAGGAGTGGTGGAGCATCTAAACGAGCCGCGACCGCAAGGGAGCGGCCTACGTCAGCCACTCCCTTGCGGTCGCGGCTCGTTACACAACGCTACACCAGTTCCGAAACTCCGCTAAGGATATGGGGAGGTCAAGACGCAGGATGGTTCCTCTTCAACCTCGGCGAATCACACCCACGTCGGTTCCCAGCCCTTGCGGTACGGCTTCTTGAGCAGCGCGTCGGCGGTCTTCGAGTTCGTCACCTTCAGGGCGCTCGCGTCCCACTTCAGCGTTTCGCCGGGCACCCGGATCGCCACCGTTCCGAGTAGCACGGTTTCTGTCAGAGCGCTCGCGTAGTCGAAGTGCGAAGTCGTCTTCCCAACACCGCGACATGCATCGGCCCACCCGATGTAGTGATCGACCGCCAGCACCTTCTCGACCTTGAAGTCTTTAAAGGTCGCGTCCGGGAGGAGCTTCGGAGCCGCGACGTGCGGAATCACGAGCGACCCCTTTTCGCCAATCAACAGCGAGCCGGAACCGGGCAGCTTGACGTCGGCCGCGATAGCGAGCCGGTCGCGTGGCGGGAGTTTCCCTTCGCCGTCGTACCACGTTAGCTTGAGCGTCTTGCCCGCCGTGTAGTCCGTGCTGGGGAACACGTACTCCGCGACCGACCACGTGGACCACACTTCGCGGTTTAGCGCGGAACTCTCGCCTCGCACAGTCAACGGCGCGGTGAGGCCCAGCGCCATGAACACGGGGTCGAGGATATGGCACCCGAAGTCACCGAGTTGGCCGTTGGAGAAGTCCTGCCACGCCCGCCAGTTGAACGAGTGGTACAGTTTCGCCTTGAACGGCCGCGTCGGGGCCACGCCGAGCCATTCGTCCCAGTGAACCTTCTCCGGGACCGGGTCGGTTTCCTTCGGCCGGTCCGCGGCGAGCATCCACCCCAGTTTGCCGGACTGCCAGGAGTGAACCTCCTTCACCTTCCCGATGGTGCCGTCGCGGACCAGTTTGACCGCGGTGCGGTACGCCTCGTGTGACTGGATCTGGTTGCCCATCTGAGTGACGACACCGTACTTCTTCGCGGCCAGCCGCATCTGCCGGGCCTCGAACACCGTGTGCGTGAGCGGTTTCTGGCAGAACACGTGCTTGCCCAGCGCCATCGCCGGCAGCGCGATGGGAGCGTGCATGTGGTCCGGTGTGGAAACGGAAACGGCGTCGAACTCCTTGCTCTGATCGAGCAACCGGCGCCAGTCGGTAAAGGTCTTCGCGCCCTTGAACTTGGTCACCGCCCGACCGAGGAACGACTCGCTCTCGTCGATATCGCACAGCCCAACGACTGCGACCTTCGGACTCGCGGAGATGCGCGTGAGATCATCCCAGCCCTTGCCGCCCACGCCAACCGACGCGAGCCGGAGATTCTCGTTCGCTCCGTATACGCGGGACCAACTCGCGGCTGTGAGAAGGGAAGCCGCACCGAGGCCCGACTGCTGGAGGAACTGCCGACGAGAGGATGTTCGAGTGCGCATGGGGAGATCCGGGGGGGTGAATGAGACCGCTGTGACTCTACCCGCCCCGGACGCGGGCTTCAACTGCCGACAGAATCGAGAAACTCTTAGGCGGAAACTCAGATCGCACCGCCGATGCTTGTTCTGAAGAAGAAGTTGCGTGTGTACACCCAGAAAAATGGTACAACGACGGGCGACGAGCGTCCGCTCCCACCACACCAACCACTCCTCACCCCAATGTACCGAACCCTCCTCGCGGTCAGTCTGACCCTCCTCTCGCTCCCCTTCACGACTGCGGCCGACCCGCCCGCGTCAAACAAGGTACTCTTCGATTTCGAGGACGAGACCGAAGCGAATGCGTGGGCACCGCTCGCGCTTCCGAAGGGACCGAAAGAACCCACGCCGAAAGTCGAGCGGGTCGCGGAGAACGCGACTTCGGGTAAGCACGCACTGAAGGTAACGTTCGCCGGGGGAACGTGGCCGACCATCGCCACCGCGAAGATTCCCGACGACTGGATGCCGTGGGAGACGTTCAAAACCGACGTGACCGTGAGCCGCGAGTGTGTGATCGGCTTCACGGTGATGCAGGAAGCCAGCACCCGCGAAGCCGGCTGGGACGGAAGCGTGTCGCGGTGGTGTAAGACAGCAATCCTGCGCCCGGGCAAGCACACCATCTCCGCGGACCTGCACCCGAACGGGTGGAGCGCGATCCGCACGAAGCTCGAGAACGGCAAGGTGATGGGCAAGTGCGTGAGTCTGGAGTTCTTCGTCTACTCCCCGCACGACGGCGACACGGTGTTCATCGACAACATCCGACTCATCGCGAAGAAGGAGCCGGTGACGCCGCCCGCGAAGACGGAGTTCGCGGTACTCGGCACCGACATGAAGGTGACCGGCGTGCAGGACCTCGGCAAGAAACTCGCGGCCGGGTGGAAGGAGCCGCCCGCGACGACCGTCTCGGACGCCGAAGCCGCGTTCGCGAAACGATTCGCGGAGATCAAAAAGAAACACCCAAAGGCGGTTCTGGCGAGCTTCCGCGACGGCGAAACTGGTCACGATTCCGGCAACGCAACGAAGGTGTTCGCGGGGTGGAAGGATGCGTACTGGTCGAGCCATGGACCGGACGGAGCGAACGTGGATCGCGCGAATAATCGCGGCAAGGTCGCGACCGAAGAAGTCTTCATGCGGCACCGCAGCCCGCTGTACCGCGTGGACGTGGCGAGCATCCCAAAGGGCGCGAACATCCTCGCGGCGGAGTTCCTGCTGGTTCGTGCCGGTCAGTTCGAGAAGGAGCGTGGCCCGAAGGTGGCGAACGTGTGGGTCGCGGAAGCGTGCAACCGCCCGTGGGACGAGGCCGATGTGAACGCCTACCGCTTCGCGAAAGATAAGTTCTGGACGGCGGTTGGCGGAATGGACTGGTCCGGCGACGACCCGGACTTCCTGCCGGTGTACCTGGCGCACGGTCCGGGCCGCGTGGGGTGCAACGTGTGGGACTTCACCGAGGCCGTGAAGTTCTGGCTTGATGGCAAGCACCCCAATCATGGTTTCATGCTGCACGGCGACTCGAAGGACTGGTTCAAGGCGTACTACCGCGAAGCGGAACAGGTGAAGAACCGCCCCGCGTTGCTCGTGGTGTATGAGCCGAAGTGAGAACCATGTGCGCGAACGCTGTAAGCCCGCGGGCGCACCAACCTGGAGCCGTCCCATGAGACCGACCTTTCTCGCGTTGCTCCTCGCCGTGCTCGCGGGCACGCACGCGACCGCGGCCGACCCACTCGCGAAGCCGGTCCGGTACATGCTCCACGGCGGGATGTCGCCCGAACCGCCGACGGAGGAGTACCTCAAGTTCGTCGAGCGGGTGAAACCGGACGTGCTCGTCGCCGGTGCGTTCGACCAGCGTCTCTACGCGCTCGCGGCGCCGACCAACCCGAAAGCCAAGGCACAGGCGCCCGCCGAACTCCTCACGCGGTGGAAGGCGGTCGCCGACCGGTTGCACAAGAGCGGCATCCGGCTCATCGGACACATGGAAGTGAACGTCGTCACCGACCGCCCCGCGGACCTGAAGGACGGCACCGGTTGGTTCGCGTACTACGAGAAGCACTGGGACGAGAAACTACTCGGTAAGCGGCCAACGAAGACCGCCGCGGAACTCCTCGAAGAACCCGACCTGGACGGGCACGTTATCGGGGCCGACGGAGTGGCCCTCTGCGGTTGCCGCGTGAACACGAAGGCGCTGATGGGGTGCGTCAACAAGCCCGCCTGGCGCACGGTGCAACAGCGAATGGTGACCGCGGCGATCGACGCGGGCGTGGACGGGTTCATCACCAACCGCAACTACTTCGGCCACTGTGCCTGCGACCATTGCAAGCCGGCACTCCGCGGCTGGCTCGGTGACCGCTATGCGCCAGCAGAACTCAAGGACCGGCTCGGCATTTTCGACTTGAAGAAGCGCCCGCTCGACTGCGTCGCCGGCCAGCACCGCGATCATGACACCGTTCCGCCAGAACTCACGCTTGAGAAACTCCGATTCTCCAAGCGGGCGATCAAAGACTTCTTCGACGACGTGTACGTGCGCCACGCTCGCGAGCGCCGCAAGGACGTGTTCGCGGCGCAGTGGAACCACGCGGCGTACTTCGACGAACTGCACCTCGACAAAGGCCACCTGCCGCCGTCTACCCGGACGAACTTCGCGCACGCTCTCGCCGACGAGAGATGGGGGTTATCCGCCCAGTCGTGGGGGCGCGGCGAAGACCTGATCTGGTATTGCAACTGGGGCACGACGCAGACGACGCAGCTCAAGAAGGAGTACGCCGGGGACACGGCACTTTACGGCAAGTACATCCGAACGATGTCGCGGGGGACGCCGTACACCGTGAACAAGTACGACTACTACCGACCGCGAAACATGATGGCCGAGGCCGCCGCGCTCGGCTACGCGACCAACGCGATGATCACCCACTGGGAACACGCCGAGGACCGCGCAGTGACGCTGAACTACTTCGACTTCCTTCGCAAGCACGAGGCCGCGCTCGGCGCGCCCGAGTCGTTCGCGGAGGTCGGGCTGGTGTTCCCGCGACGTGCGCTGCATGCGGGCGACGCCTCGCCCCTGGAGTACGTCGAAGCCGCCGGGCGAGCGATCCTGCGCCGGCACACGCTGTTTGACATGCTGCCCGACGAACTGCTCCCGGAGCTGCCGCTGAGCCGGTACAAGGTCGTGGTCGTCGCCGGGGTTGATTACCTTGAGAAAGCGGAACGCGAGGCACTGGACCGCTACGTCGATAAGGGCGGCAACCTGCTCGTGTTGAAGGTGAGCGCGGCCGATCGCGACCGGCCCGGTGCGGCCGGGACATTCGCACGCCGCAAGACCGAAGCGCCCGCCTTCCCGAAATCGACGATTGTCGCGGACGCGCGGACAGATCGCGACGGGTTCCTCAAACAACTCGATGCCGCAGCCGGCGGCGCAGACCACTTCAGTCGGTTCGAGACCCCGTGGACGGTTCAGGTCCATGCGTACCGCACGCCGGGTAAACGCACGGTGCTACACCTGGTCAACTACGACCGCGACGAGGCGGCGAAGGGGGCCTCGGTATCGGCACGCGAGGCACCGGTCGCCGCAAAGCCGGTCGTGGTGGCGCTGCGCCTCCCGGAGGGGGTACGCGTGAAGTCGGTGCGGTTCGCTTCCCCGGACAACGCGAAGGAACACGTTCCCGAGTTCCGCCAGAAAGACGGCGTGTTGACGTTCGAGGCGCCGGGGTTTCTCGTGTACGGGTTGTGCGTCATCGAGGAAGAGCCGGCGAAGTAGTGCCGCCGATTCCCGAACCCCCGCATCCGGCGCCCGGAAGGGACGCCCCGCCAATCGGGACGCGTCTCCTCAGCACTTCGGTACACTGGGGATATCCCACCGCCCACGAAGCGCATCCGCGCTCGCGCCGAGGTTACCATGCACTGTACGCGATTCCCCGGCTGGCTCGCGGGCATCCTCCTCCTGCTCACGGGCACGACCCGCGTGTTCGCGGCCGACCCGCCCGTTCCTTCGTTCCAAAAAGACGTTCGGCCGCTACTCGAAGCGAAGTGCGTGAAGTGCCACGGTGAGAAGGTGCGGAAGGCGGATCTCGATCTGAGTACCGCGGCCGGTGTGCTGAAGGGCGGCGAGTCCGGGCCGGCGGTCGTGCCCGGCAAGCCGGAGAAAAGCCTGCTTTACGAGAAAGTTCACAAGGGCGAGATGCCGCCCGCGAAGAAGGACGCGCTCGCGGCGGCCGAACTCGAGACGCTCCGCAAGTGGATCGCCGAAGGCGCGAAGGTTCCCACCGGGAGCGCGGAAGCGAAGCTGAATCAACACGACGTGATCCCGATCATGTTGCGGCACTGCACCGCATGTCACGGCCGGTACAAGCAGGAAGCAGATCTCGACCTACGCACACCAGCCGCAATACTCCGCGGCGGGAAGTCTGGACCTGCGATCGTGCCCGGCAAGCCGGCGGAAAGCCTCGTCATCAATCGCATCGCCGCCGGTGAGATGCCGCCGCCGAAGAAGCTCGTCGCGGCGTGCGTGAAGCCGGTGGAGAAGACCGAACTCGCCGTACTCACGAAGTGGATCGCGAGCGGCGCGCCGGTCGTTGACGTGCAACCAGACGTGGCGACCACGACGCCTGATCCGCTCGTGACCGACAAGGATCGCGACTTCTGGGCGTTCCGCCCGCCACAGCGCCCGGAAATCCCAAAAACCAAAGCCCGAATCTCAAACCCGATCGACGCCTTCATCCTTCAGAAGCTCGAAGCGAAGGGGTTGTCGTTCTCGCCGGAAGCGGATCGCGCGACGCTCATGCGCCGCGCGTACTTCGACCTGACCGGGCTTCCGCCCGAACCGGCGGAGGTGAAAGCGTTCCTCGCGGACAACTCCCCGAACGCCTACGAAAAGCTCATCGACAAGTTGCTCGCCTCACCGCGTTACGGCGAGCGCTGGGGCCGGTACTGGCTCGACCTTGCGGGCTATGCAGACTCCGAAGGCAAGCGCGAGCAAGACCTGCCGCGCCCTCACGCCTGGCGGTATCGCGATTACGTCATCAAGAGCTTCAACGGTGACAAGCCGTACGATCAATTCTTGCGCGAACAGTTGGCGGGCGACGAACTCGCGGACTACGCGAGCGCGAAGACCATCACGCCGCAGTTGCACGACAATCTCGTCGCGACGGGCTTCCTCCGCATGGCCCCGGACGCGACGTGGGCGAACATCACCGGCTTCATCCCGGACCGGATCGAGGTGCTCGCGGACGAGATCGACGTTCTCGGTTCGGCGGTGATGGGCCTCACGATGAAGTGCGCCCGCTGCCACACCCACAAGTTCGACCCGATCCCGCACCGCGACTACTACCGCCTCGTGGCGGTGTTCAAGGGCGCGCTCGACGAGTACGACTGGCTCAAGCCTGAGATTCGACCCGGCATCGGCCCGGAGAGTATCGACGTCGCCCCGCCGCGATTGCTGCCGTTCGTGACCACGATCGAGCGCAAGGCATGGGAAGCGAAGAACGCGAAACTCGCGCCGGGAACCAAGCCGACACTGGAGCCGAAGGTTCAAGCGGTGTGGGATCGCGGCGAGCCTTCACCCACATACGTCTACCGGCGCGGCGATTACCTGATGCCCGGTGCGCCCGTCGGACCGGGCGTGCCGTCCGTGCTGACCGACGGCAAGACGCCGTTCGATGTACAACCGCCGTGGCCAGGTGCGAAGCAGACCGGACGCCGGCTCGCGTTCGCGCGCTGGATCACACGCCCCAATCACCCGCTGACCGCGCGCGTGATGGTGAACCGCGTCTGGAAGCATCACTTCGGCACCGGCATCGTGCCCACGCTCGCGAACTTCGGCAAGGCCGGCACGCCGCCGACGCACCCTGAACTACTCGACTGGCTCGCGTGCGAGTTTGTGGCGAAGGGTTGGAGTGTGAAGGCACTGCACCGACTCATCATGACGAGTACGACCTACCGGCAGGCTTCCGCGCTCACGCCCGAGGTGAAGAAGCTCGACCCCGCGAACGCGCTCTACTCGCGCATGCCGCTCGTGCGGCTCGACGCGGAATCGCTCTACGACTCGTTGCTTCTGGTCGCGGGCAAACTGGACGAAACCCGCGGCGGTCCAGCGGACATGGTGCAGGCGCGCAAAGATGGCCTCGTCACGCCCGTGGGAACTGCGAAGGGCTGGCGGCGGTTCATCTACGTTCAGCAGACGCGGAAGCAACTGCCGACGCACGCGGAGACGTTCGACTTCCCGCAACTGAACCCGAACTGTATCGAGCGCCGTGATTCGACCGTCGCCCCGCAGGCGCTTCATCTGATGAACAACGGGATGGTGGAGCAACTCGCGACCGAGTTCGCGAAGCGCGTGAGGCGCGACGCCGGCGGCGACCGCGGCAAGCAGATCGACGCGACGTACCTGATCGCGTTAAGCCGGTTGCCGACCGACGAGGAGAAGGCGCTGGGCCGCGACGCGCTCCGCGAACTGTTCGCGGTGTGGGATAAGCAACTGGCCGCGAGCAAGCCCACCAGCGACGCGATCGACCTGAAGGCGCTGACGACTTACTGCCACGCGATCCTGAACTCCGCCGCGTTCCTGTACGTGGATTGACCGTAGTCATCACGTTCCGCGTGATGTCCACATTGCAAACGACGATCGCGTTCTGCGCTGTGCAGGCGACATCACGCGGAGCGTGATGACTACGATGAAAACTGCTCCGCGTGATGTCGCACTTGAAACGACGCTCGCGTTCTGCGTTCTGCGTTGTGCAGGCGACATCACGCGGAGCGTGATGACTACGATAAAACGAAGCGACGATGAGATACGGTCTGAGGTGATCGCCGATGGATGCCATGCCACTTGCGATTCAGTTTTTCGACCACGAAGCGCAGCGGCTGATCGTGGATCGACGGCTCCCGCACTGGTCGCAAGCGGGCACCGTCAGTTTTATCACCTGGCGCACGTCGGACTCGATGCCAATCGCGGTGTTGGAACGGTGGCAGTCCGATCGCGACCGATGGTTACGAGAGCACGGAATCGACCCGGAGAACCCAGTTTGGCGCACGCAACTTGGGCAACTTGACCACAGCGCCACGCGGCAGTTTCTGGACACTTGCTGGAATCGGTGGCACGACGAACTCGATTCCGGGCACGGAGCCTGTGCATTGTGTGCGCCTGACTTGGCCGAGATCGTCGCGAGCAGCCTTCATCACTTCGACGGTGATCGCTATTTGCTCCTCGATTTCGTCGTCATGCCGAACCACGCACACGTGCTGGTCGTGTTTCCCGGCGAGGAGAGCATGTTGGCGCAGTGCGAATCGTGGAAGCGCTATACCGCGACGCAGATCAATCGCCGGCTGAAACGGAGCGGTCGTTTTTGGCAACAGGATGCATTCGACCACTTGGTTCGGAGCGAGGCCCAGTTCGAGTACCTGCGGAACTACATTGCCAATAACCCGGCGAAAGCCGGTCTGAAAGCCGGGGAATACGTCCACTACTCGAAACCGTTGTCTTCATCGTAGTCATCACGCTCCGCGTGATGTCCGCTGCACAACGCAGAATGCGATCGTCGTTTCAAGTGCGACATCACGCGGAGCGTGATGACTACGATGAAAACCGCGTGATGTCTCTACCGTAGTCATCACGCTCCGCGTGATGTCCGCTGCACAACGCAGAATGCGATCGTCGTTTCAAGTGCGACATCACGCGGAGCGTGATGACTACGATGAAAACCGCGTGATGTCCGCTGCACAACGCAGAATGCGATCGTCGTTTCAAGTGCGACATCACACGGAGCGTGATGACTACGATGAAGACAGAGGCGACCTGATGCTTCCTTCCGCATTCACCCGCCGCGATCTGTTCCGCAGCGTGCCCGGCGGCATCGCGTTCGCCGCGCTCACGTCGCTGCTGCGCGCGGAAGACGCCGCGCCGCACGCGGACTTCAAGCCGCGAAAGCCGCACTTCGACGCAAAGGCGAAGGCGGTCATCCATCTGTTCCAGAACGGCGGCCCATCGCAGATGGATCTGTTCGACCCGAAACCGGCACTCGACCGGCTTCACGGGAAGACCTACGCGGACAAGCTCGCGGGCGAGATCGAGTTCGTGCAGAACGCCGGCGCGATCATGCGCAGCCCGTTCAAGTTCGCGCGTCACGGCAAGTGCGGAGCGCCGGTGTCCGACGCGATGCCGCACTTCGCGGGCGTGGTCGATGAGGTCGCGTTCATCCGCTCGATGCATACGACGAACATCACGCACGAGCCTGCCGTGTACATGATTCAGTCCGGCAAGATTGCACCCGGTCGGCCGACAATCGGCGCGTGGGTCACGTACGGCCTCGGCAGCATCAACCAGAACCTCCCGGCGTACGTCGTGCTGGACGACCCGAAAGGGCTTCCGGTGAATGGCGTCGAGAACTGGCAGGCCGGGTTTCTGCCGCCGATGTTCCAGGGCACGCGATTCCGCTCGACCGGTTCGCCGGTGCTGAACCTGAAACCCGACACCGAGCGCCCCGCGACCGTCACGAAGGCCGAGAGCGAATTGCTTTCAAAACTCGACGCGATGCACAAGCGCGAGCGCCCCAACCAGCCGACGCTCGACGCGCGAATTGCCGCTTACGAACTCGCGGGCCGCATGCAACTCGAAGCAACAGACGCGCTCGACATCACGAAGGAACCGCTGCGCATTCAGGAGATGTACGGCATCGGCCGCGAGCCGACGGACTCCTACGGACGCCGGTGTCTGATTGCACGCCGCTTGATCGAACGCGGCGTGCGGTTTGTGCAGCTTTACATCAACAGCCACATCTGGGACACGCACTACTCGATCGCGAACGAACTGAAGTCCGCGTGCGACCGCACCGACCGACCAACGGCGGCACTCGTTCGCGACCTCAAGCAACGCGGTCTGCTCGACAGCACGCTGGTGGTGTGGGGCGGCGAGTTCGGGCGGCTCCCCATTTCGCAACTCCCGACGGACAAGGACGAGCGGAAGGCCGGTCGCGACCACAACAAGAACGCGTTCTGCACGTGGATGGCTGGCGGCGGCGTGAAGCCGGGCATCACCTACGGCGCAACGGACGAACTCGGCCTGAACGCGGTGGAGGGTCGCGTGAGCGTCCGCGACTGGCACGCGACCATCTTGCACCTGCTCGGCATGAACCACGAGCAACTCTTCATCGAGCAACACGGCCTGAAGGAGAAGCTCACCGGCGTCGAGGAAGCCCACGTCGTGAAGGGGATTCTGGCATGATACGACGCGCAAGAAATGCAGAGACGGAGTGGCGCACCTTTCGATACACAAGACCGTGGTTGCACTGGTTAACTGGGAAGGCGAGTGAACGACAATTGCGTTTATTCGCTGTGGCTGCGTGTAGGCTCGCGTGGCCGAAGTTGTCAGACGCACGGAGTCGGTGTGCGGTAGAAGTCGCCGAGCGCTTCGCGGATGGATTAGCAAAGACGGAAGAACTCACACAGGCGCGGGAGGGTGCGACGGACGCCTTCAACGAAGTTCGCGGGGACAATGATGATAGTTTAGCACTTGCTCCTGCGCGATATCGACGGAGTGCGCGGGTCGGTGTCCGGTGGGCGTGCCTCGCTGCTTGGGTTGCGACGGGTGATGCACAACAGGGTGCGTTTACAGCAGAATCGGTTGCAAACAGCAAAGACCTGTTGGCTCATTGCGGTTTGTTGCGCGACATCTTCGGGAACCCGTTCCGGCCGGTCGTCGCCGATCACGCGTGGCGCACTGACACCGCGATGTCACTCGCGCGGCAGATGTACGAATCGCGTGACTTCAGCGCGATGCCGATCCTCGCGGATGCTCTCCAAGACGCCGGCTGTGACAATACCGATATCCTCAATCACTGTCGCGACGCCAACGCGACGCACGTTCGCGGGTGTTGGGTCGTCGATCTCGTGCTGGGTCTTTCGTAGGGTGGGTCGAGGGCCGCGCCTCGCGGGCCGAAGGCCCACCATAACCGTTAACGTGAAATGGTGGGCCTTCGGCCCGCGAAGCGCGGCCCTTGACCCACCCTACAAGACGCGACGCGAGGGCGCGAATTGTAAAATGTTCCACGTGGAACGTCGATACTCGTTAGAATGTCGCGCCGCTCCGTTCCACGCCCTCCGGCCTCTCCCATGCCCACCGACTGCCGCGACTTCGGTTACACCGCAAACGACCGCTGGGCGAAATTCCCGACCGGCTTCGGCTGGAAGGAAGTCGCCGCGGTCGCAACCGACTCACGCGACCGCGTGTTCGTGTTCAGTCGCGGTGAGCACCCGCTGATGATCTTCGAGCCTGACGGTACGTTCGTCGCGGAGTGGGACGCGACGATGTTCGTCCGGCCGCACGGCATCACCATCGGGCCGGACGACGCGGTGTATTGCACCGACGACATGGGGCACACCGTGCGGAAGTTCTCGCCAAGCGGCGAGTTGCTGTTCACGCTCGGCACGCACGGAACACCGTCCGACACCGGCGCGACCAGCATCGACTTCCGCACGATCAAGCATGCCGGACCGCCGTTCCACTACCCGACGAACCTCGCGATCGCGCCAGGCGGCGAGTTGTACATCACCGACGGTTACGGCAACGCTCGCGTTCACGTGTTCACGCCCGACGGGCGGCTCCTCTTCTCGTGGGGCGAACCGGGCAGCGGGCCGGGTCAGTTCCGCGTGCCGCACGGCATCGCAGTGGATCGCAACGGCGTGGTGCACGTCGCGGACCGCGAGAACAGCCGTATTCAGAGCTTTACGCCGAAGGGCGAGTTCCTCTCCGAATGGACCGGGTTGGCGCGGCCGTCGCAGGTGTTCATCGACCGCGCCGGGCGGTTCTTCGTCGCGGAACTGGGCTACCGCGCCGGGATGTGGCCCGGCACGACGGCACCCACGCCGAACGCAACCGGCGGCCGCGTGAGCGTGTTCGATGCACAGCGAAATCTCATTGCGCGCTGGGGAGGCGGCGAAAACCCGACCGCGCCCGGCGACTTCTTCGCCCCGCACGACATCTGCGTCAATTCGCGCGGCGATGTGTACGTTTCGGAAGTGACGTGGTCCGCGGGCGGCAATCGCGGACTGGTGACCCCGGACTGTCACGCGATGCAGAAATTCGTCTTCGGGGACGTCAAATGAAAGCCTGGCGATTCCATGCGTTTGCAGACATACGACTCGACGAGGTGCCCGAACCCGTCTGCGGGGCCGGTCACGTTATCGTTGAACCCATCTGCGTTCAGCCAAGCGTTACTGAGGCTCAACTCGCGCAGGGCATACCCACGCTTGCCTACGATCGCGTGAAGCGGCGACTCGAAACGGAAGCCCCGCTTCAACTCTTCGGACACGAGTTCTGCGCGAGAGTTCTGGAAGTGGGGCCGGGCGTGACTCGCGTGAAGGTCGGCGATCGTGTCGCGGCGCGGGCAAAGTTGCCGTGCGGAACGTGCCCACTGTGTCTCTCCGAGCGAAGCACGCTCTGCCGTAAAGGACCAGTCATCGGTTTCGACCTACCGGGCTGCTTCGCGGAACGGGCACGCATCCCGGAGATCGCGCTCACGCTCGTGGACGAGCGCATTTCGGACAGCGAAGCCGCGTGCCTTCAGTCGCTGAGCGACAGCGTTGCGGCGGTCGAAACGGCCGAACTGCAAATGGCGGATACCGTGGTGATCTTCGGTCAGGGCAGCATGGGGCTGGAGTGTTTGCAGATCGCCCGCATCAGCGGCGCCGGCCGGATCATTACCGTGGACGTGCGCGAGGAGGCGTGCGCAATGTCGCGTGAACTCGGTGCGGACCATGCGATCAACGCGAAAGAGCACGACCCCGTGTCCACCATACGCGACCTGACCGAAGGCAACGGCGCGGACGTAGTATTCGAGTGCGCCGGCGGCAGCCCGAAACAGGGGTTAGCCGGGAATCAGTCGCTCCTGAACGCGTTCGACGCGGTGCGTTCGGGTGGGAAGATCATCGGGGTGTCGTGGTTCGGTGTGCCGCTCGAAGTGAACCTCGACTTCCTCCGCGAGCGCAGCCTGCGCTACCTGTTTCCCGACATCAGCACGCTTGGGCACCTCGAGCACACGGTGCGATTGGTCGGGTCTGGGCGTGTGCGACTCAAGCCCACCATCACGCACATACTGTCCGGCATCAACGCGGTACCCCAGGCGTTCGAGATCACCGCGAACAAGGGGAGGTACAAGGCGATCAACCCCGCACAAGTGATGATGCGAGGGTGACGCGAACGCTGCCTCCCGGAACACGCCTCCTAATCGCGTCAGGTCTGCACCGCCTTCGGTCGCGGCTGTATAATGTCCTGTATCGTTAGAAACCGCGAGGTTCGCCACGCGATGACCGGCTCCCTGATTCAGAACATCCACCACTATTGCATCGGGCTCAGTTACCTGTGCGCCTTCCTCCTCGAAACCGCCCGACTGCTGTGGCCGGCGAAGGGGTGGCGGATCACGGGGTTGGGGTTCGGTGCTGCGGGGCTGTTCGCGCACACCGCGTATCTGCTCGTGCAGCAACCGTCGCCCGCAGTGCCCTACGGTTCCGTCCTGATGCTCGCGTGGGTACTCGCGATCTTCTACTTCTACGGCACTGTTCATTTCGCGAACGTTGACCGGTCTGCCAAGTGGAGCGATGCGTTTCGCCAAGCACGACCGGGAGCGGCGTGGGCCGTGTTCGTGCTGCCGGTCGTCATCGGACTGGTCGCCCTGTCGCGTGTGTTGCTCACCGCCGCGCCCGATCACGCCGCCTTCAACTTCGCGGGGTGGGCGAGCGGCGATCGCTTTTGGGGCGCCATTCACGGCCTCCTGATCCTGTTCGCATCGGGGGGCGTGAGCGTCGGTTTCCTCGCGAGCATGATGTACCTCATCCAGGCACGCCGGTTACGGCGGAAGGTCGCACCGGCAACCGTCGTGCCGTTGCTCAGTCTGGAGCGACTCGAAACGATGAACCGGCGGGCGATTAACATCGCGTTCCCGATGCTCACGGCCGGATTGCTCGTGGGGACACTGCTCATCCCGCACGGACCGTCTCTGAGTGACAACTGGTTATCAGTGAAGGTGCTTTCTACCACCGGGCTGTGGCTCGTATTCCTCGTACTCCTCTACTTGAGGTACGGGGCGCACGTCCCGGCGCGGCGGCTCGCGTTGTTCTCCGTCGTGGCGTTCTCGCTGTTGCTGGTAGCGTTGGTCGCATCGCATCCGTTCGCGCTCGGAGATGCGAAGTGAACCTCCGCGCGATCGGCTGTAATGTTGCGTCAGCCGCTGTCGAGTTGCGCGAACGGCTTGCGTTCAACCCAGACAAAACGCAAAAAGCACTGACCGAACTGAACGCCCGGTTCACGGCCGAAGCGGTCATCCTCGACACGTGCAACCGCGTCGAGATCTATGTCTCGCGACAGGACACTGTCGCGCCGCTGCACATCCCGCTGATGGCGGAGTTCCTCGCGGAGGTTCACGGCGTCCCCGCGGCCGAGATCGTGCCACACCTCTACGAACACGCCGACGCGGGCGCCGCGAAGCACCTGTTCCGCGTCGCGTCCGGCCTTGACAGCGTCGTTGTTGGCGAGGGGCAGATCGCCGGGCAAGTGAAGGACGCGTACGAAGCCGCATTGAAAACCACCGCGACCGGTCCGCTGCTCAACACCCTCTTTCCAGCGGCAATTCGCGTGTCAAAACGCGTGCGTTCCGAGACCGGAATCGCACTCGGACACGTCTCCGTGCCGAGCGCCGCGGTGGACTTCGTGCGACAGGTGTTCGACACATTTGCTGACAAAACCGTGCTGGTGATCGGGGCGGGCGAGATGGGCCGACTCACCCTGAAGCACCTCGCCGAACTGGAGCCAGCCGCGATACTGGTAACGAACCGCAGTCCAGAGAACGCCGCGAACGTGGCTCAGGAGTGCGGTGGTCAGGTCATCCCGTGGCAACAACTCGACGATGCGCTGGTGCGGGCCGACATCGTGCTAAGCACGACTGGCGCCCCGGAACCGATCGTAACGCGCCGTCGGTTCGACGAGAAAGTTCGCCGCCGGCGCGCCGGGCGCACGCTTGTGATCTTCGACATCGCAGTGCCGCGAGACTTCGACCCCGCGATCCACGACGGTGAAGTGAGCGTGTTCAACGTGGACGACCTCGCACGCGAAGCCGACCGTTGTCTGGGCGAGCGCAAGCGCCATCTCCCTGCTGCGGAAGCCATTGTCGAGGCGGAAGTGACGAAGTTCGTGGGCGACTGGAACACGCGTGCGAACGGGCCAGTGATCGGCCAGCTCCTCTCCGAAGCAGACAAACTCCGTGAGTCGCTCCTCGTCCCACTGCTGGCACAGATGAACGGCAAGTTGACGGACAAGGAGAAGGCGGACATCGAGAAAGCGTTCCGCCTGTTTCAGGGGCGGTTGTTGCACGGCCCGATCGCGGCGCTGAACGAGGCGAGCCGCGACGGTCATGGCGGTCTTCGCGAAGCGCTCCGAAAGCTCTTCGGACTGAAGGGGTAGCCGAGGGGCTTGCGCTGTGGACTTGTAACTCAGCCGCGTTCGGCCGAGTTCGCGTCTTCCCCGTCGATGAGTTTCTGTAACTTTTTGGCGATGGGTGAGAGCTTCATTGTTCCGAAGGAACCCTCCTGGCGTTGAGCCTT
>SXGR01537637.1_pt1 | contig 30338 bp, 34 predicted proteins | sample 3174711 | NCBI WGS metagenome assembly SXGR01 (sample SAMN11356860, study PRJNA531348) | freshwater metagenome | isolation source: freshwater sample F1-60 | place: China: Fuxian Lake, Yuxi | collected 2017-12-25 | reverse complement strand
GGTAGGAGTGGTGCTCGTGCGGCTGGTGATGGGGAAAATAGAGCGGTCATCGGCGCTGGTAGATAAACAGGTAGGGGAGAAAACTGAATACAAGCAGAGAATTTTAGCATATCTTGATACGGCCGAAGGTAAACGTGTGACAAATAATGATGTGCAGAAATTACTCACGGTTTCTGATGCCACAGCTACCAGATATCTCGAAGAGATTGAAAAAGAGGGTTTGATCAGACAGGTGGGAGTGACGGGACACTACACTTATTACGAGAAAATCTAGTTAAAAAAGGCTAAAATTGACTCTCTAAAATAGCCCTCAGTAGAGCCATTCCAACGGCTCAACAGGCCTGTTGAGCCGTTGGAATACATGCAAAGTCATATATCTTTATTGGTAAACCTTCTGATCTACTACGTACATGATGTCTGTAAGCCCTATTCCAGAATTTGGTATCAAACGTGAAAATGAAGAGCGGCGTGATGGTGGCTGTGCGGTAGTCTTTGATCCAGCTAGTCAAAAATATGCGGTGGGTAAACATGACGGCGATGGTTTGTTCAGATTATTTTCTGGAGGGGTGGATGCGGACGAAGGTATTCAAGAGGGAGTACTCCGCGAGGTAGTGGAGGAGAGCGGGCTACATGATTTCTTGCATGTAGAGCAGATATCTGAGGCGTTTACTCACTATCATAATTCTCTCAAGAATGTAAACCGTGTGGCAAAGGCTACTTGTTTTCTCGTTATTTTAAAAACCGCTCATGTGGTGGAAACTGCGCTCGAGGATCACGAGAAGTTTGCTCTGCACTGGGCTACGTCAGATGAAATTCTATCAAACTGGCAATCCAGAAATGAGAAAAAAGATTTTGACCACTGGGTATATTTTTTGGATAAGGCCGTCGCTCGAGCGAGGGAGTTGGGGTATGACAAGAAAAAATATGTCTAAAAAAGAAATTTCGGGAGGTGTGGTACATAAAATCCCGGAGGATTTGAGAAAGGCGATTGTTTCACTTTCTAAAGTGGAAGCTTTGTGGGAGGATATCACACCCCTCGCGCGCAATGAGTGGATCTGTTGGGTCACATCAGGTAAAAAAGAGGAAACGAGAAATATTCGCATTCAAAAGGCGATCTCAAAACTCAAGGGCGGAATGCGTCGGCCGTGCTGTTGGGTGGGATGCACGCATCGTTAGTGAGCTGGTTTGTTTGTAATGTGTGATTATTGCTATAATAAACCCATGAAAAAACCATTTTTATACGCACTTGTTGCCGCAGAATATATCGTGTTTCTTGTGTTGTCGGTAAGTACATTTGGTCCTGCTATTCCAGAGCCAAATATCGTTATTCCGATAGGGATGCTCAGTCTACTTGTTTTGTCCGTAGCAGTGATGGCATTCCTCTTTTTCTACGAACCAGTACAGCTTTTGATTGAAGGGCGACAGAAAGAAGCACTCGCTACTTTTTGCAAGACGGTAGGCTTTTTCATTTGTTTTGCATTGATTTTTGTAGGTTTGCTTTTTGTCTTTAATAAGTAAACATCTAAAAGGTTGCTTCGCTCTATCGGTCTTGACCGAAGAGAGTACTTCGGTCCGATCGATTTATATAGTCGCTCCGCTCTTTATAAATTGGCGTATTCCCTGTATACTTATTGCATTAGTAATTAATTTTTCAACATATGGAACGAGGTGCACATGATATTGGAGGCAAGAAGAGAACGACACGGTCAAAAAAGACCGCAAAGCGTCGAGCGATAAAACACGCGAGACTAGCAGCGAAAAAGAGTAAGGGTAAAAAGGGTAAGAAATAAGTGCAAACAAAAAAACCGCCAAAAGCGGTTTTTTTGTTTGCACCGTTTTCGAAAATGAGTATACTTGGTTTTTATAGCACATACCTATGTCCCAAGAATTTTCGCCAATACAGAATCATATTTTAACAAGATTGAAGAATGCTAAATCACTTCGGTACAGTGAGATCATGCCTGAAAAGATTGCGAACGATCTCTATAACTACCACCTCCAGTTTTTGGTCAAGAAAGGCTTTGTTCTGAAACAGGATGACGGATACTCTTTGTCAGAAAGCTGGATAAAACACGTAGCCGACCCACATCTCGAAGATGATGCGACAAAGATTGCGAGCCTGTTTAAGGTTAATGTGATTACGATTGTTTCTCGAGTGGTGGAGGGGGAAATTGAAATACTCAATCAGATACGCAAAAGCCACCCCTCATATGGCAAGGTGGGTGTGATGGGAGGAATTGTGCGCAAGGGCGAGCTGACAGTAGATGCGGCGAGTAGGAAATTGAAAGCAGAAACAGGTCTCGAGGCCAATTTTCGAGTGCTTGGTGTAGAGCGACGACTTATGTATGTCAAAGACAAGCTTTTTTCGGATGTGCTTTTTCCGATTGTATATTCAGATAATTGCAGAGGTAAGCTTTTGGCGGATACTGAGTTTGGTCACAACATGTGGGTATCGATTGATGAGGCGATAAAAAATGATTCGGGGGAGTTTGACTCGATCTGGAATATTGTACCGGTTTTGAAAGCGATTCGTGATGGCGAGATAAAAGATTTTCCTTATTTTTATGATGAGGTGATACAGAGTGGGGAGGAGATGGTGTTATAACTCTAGATTACAAAATCTCTTTCTCGACATATCTTTTGAGGAGCACGAATATTTTCTTGGTAGAAAATTTCTCAGTCTCGGCTACCCGCCTTTGAAGTCTCCTCAAAAGATATGTCTTCGAAGAAATTTTGCAATTTAGAGTTGCATGGTGGTGGAAAAGATAAAATTCGGGGGATTTCCTTTACCGAGGGAGCCCTCTCTTTTTTGTTTGTATATGTTTGGTATGCTCGTTATGGAAAGCATAATCATTCACTACTATGAAAAAACAAACATCAATTCAGGATCTGGAAGAAACTGGTTTTGTGTTGGTCTCTTGTCCTCCCGAAGTCAGTGCAGGCATAACACGAGCTTTTACGTGGTGGGAAGCATTTTGCGCTCTTTCAAAGGAGAAGCGATTGGAATTTCCATACAAGGATGGGGTTGGGTATGAACTCAAAGAGACGCCAGGTGTCGCACGTGATCTAAAAGAGGATTTTCATTTTACGCAGGATGGATCTGAATGGCTCAGGGTTACTGCAGAAGAGATGGGTGAGGTGTCGGCAGTGAAATTTGTTGAGAATACAAAATCACTTGTGCCACTGATTCGCCCGATGGTAATGCACTTTGCTGAGACGGTAGAGCGTGCGCACAAGCTCACTGGTTTTGCGGACGAGGTGGCGGATAGTCAGGGTAAGTGGATTATCCGGTTTTTGCACTATTTCGGTGACCGTGTTGTCGGTGATGAGACAGCGACTGCTCATGCAGACAAGAGTGGGTTTACCTTGAGTTTCCCGAGCACGCCAGGACTTGAAAGATTGGACTACTGTGGGGGATGGCATCCCATGTTGGTTTCGGAAGGGCAGACACTGATCCATCCTTCAATGCAACTTCAGTATCGTTCGAAGAATAAACTCAAGGCCCTCTGTCATCGAGTGGTGGCTACACCGACTACGGCAGTTACGGGGCGTTTCTCGATGGTTTGCTTTATTCCGCTGACTCAGACGGCGTCTTACAACAAAAAGGGGGCTGGAAGACTGCAGGAGTTTACCCCCGGCTTTAATTACACGATGCCGTTTGAGGAGTTTGAGAAATTATTTGTAAAGGAATAGTGTCGACACGGTGGACAAGTGATCACCGTTTTTATTTGACAAATAGTGTATTTATATGTTACACTATGTTTCGGTGTTCTTCTACACAATCTACTCATGAAAACCACGATCAGTCAGTTTCTGTTGGTCACGCTCGGCCTCCTCTTGGGGATTGCCGATTCTAGCTCACAGGTTTGGAAGGCCTATACCTACGATCAGATGTTTGGTCAGACAGTCATCTCAAACGCACTTTTCAGTGCCCCGTCTGCTTATGCGGAACTTATGAAGCAGGTCACCACGAACAAGGTGTCTGAGGATTTGAGTCCCGTTCATCTTTACTCGTGTGCGAATGATCGGTTTGACTGGCTTGCTTCAGGCACGCATTTTCGAGAAAACAACAAGGACTACATCGTCACTGCCGGTCACATCTTTGCCAGGAGTCGTGGTCCCAAACTGGTCTTCTATCGGAAGATTCAGGAAAAGGGTAGCCATTTCTATGGCATTCAGGTGGTGTTTGATTCAAACCACGTGACTCGGGATAAGATTACTAACCCGAGCACCGAGCTCGATGTCGTCACAGCACTGCATGGTCCGGCACTCGTGATCAATCCGTTTTCTGATTTGCAAAGCGAAGTAACACAAAAAACAAGCTTCGCGTATCTCACGGACACCAATTTGGTGCTGACTTCGCTTGTTGATGGCAAGAAATACAAACCGCTTTCGGTGGGAATGAACGGCACTCCTACCAGCTTTACCTACAAGTTCCTGGTGTTTGATTACCGGGCCACTAAAGGTGAGAGCGGAATGGGTTTTTTGGGTAATGACGGATTCTTGTATGTTCTCATGGGATCCTTTTTGGACAATGAGGAGAACAGGAATAATTTTAAGAAAGCTGGCATTACCTACACCAATGGTCTGGCACGAGCGATGACGGTGAGGGTCGGTAAAAAGTAGTCACACAACAGGGAAGTGCCCTGTTTTTTATTTTTGGTAAGGGTAGATTTCCATCAAAATAGCTAATTTCCTGTATAATTTTATATGCCTCAACCAAGCCATTCCAACGGCTCAACAGGCCTGTTGAGCCGTTGATTTGTGTGGGTTTTACTCCGTCTTCCTTAAAATCCTTACCGCATTATAGAGCCGATACAAAAGGGGTCGTATTGGAATGTCGATGTTGCCAAGGTATTCAAATTCTCGTCCTCGAAACTGCCGTTTGAAAGTGGTGATAGTTGGCCAGCGTTTTTCATCGATGCCACCAAGGTCGTAAAAAAGCATTCCTCGTCTTTTTGCTTCCTTCATGGCAGTCCAATGTAGATAGGTGGTGGCTTTTGAGTTGAGTCGGTCATTGTATGAAGCTCCAAAAAGATAGGTGGCAGTTTGTCCGAATAAAAAAACAAAATAAGCTGTTGCGACTTGACCATCTTGATATGCAAACCAAACACTGAGCCCTGTTTTTCCCGCGTGATCTCTCGGGGTGACCAGAGGTACGGTTTTGAGAAGCGATCTAAAATATGATTCGGACGGGTAGACACCTTTACCGCCATTTCTTTTTAATGTCTCGGCAATCATATTGAAAAAATGCTGGTAGTCTGCCTCTGTCAGAGTGCCTTTCATTTCTACCGTGACCACCCGTCGTTCGGCGCGAGATATGTTTGATCGAGTAGAGGGATGGAGGGATGAGAGTATTTCTGTCTCGGTATGGTCGAGCGGAATGGCGAGATTGTGTTTTGGTTGGGTGTAGTAGTGTGGAATGAGTAGACCTTTTCGAACAGACAGTAGAGCTGAGGGGGTAATCGGTGGTTCAAATCGTACAAATAGTAAGTGAGGTTTTGTAGTTTTTGCCCACATGCGAATCGCCTCAAAAATCTCACTTTGTTTTTTGTTGTCGAGCACACTATCAAACACTGGCCCTCTCGGACTGTATGCATATTGCAGAGAAAGAGGAAGGTGATAGTAGACGAGTACGAAACATGCGATAGTCTTTTTACTTTCTGTGACGAGGTAGCGCTCGATCGGTCGGCCAAGTGCCTTTTGAAATTCGCTCCATTCGAAACTCTGCATAAAGCCACCGACTGGTGGGTAATTTTTCTTTACAAACTCATTCCAGCTTCGTTCCTGTTGTTCGGTAGCGAGATTTATTTCCATGCAAGTATCAGATGTTATTGAATGTCACTCGGTCTCCGACGCGGATATTGTGTCTTCTTGCAAAGCCGGCATTTACTTCGATGACAAATTGTGCGGGAACGGACGGGCTATAGTATCTCGGATTTACTGGGTCAAAATTATGCGACATATTTTCTTCAACACCGACGACCATCCCATTGTTGATCCAAAAGATGTCTATCGGGAAATTCATGTCAGGCATCCAGAAGCGATAGATGCTTGCTTTAGGAAAAACAAAAAGCATGCCATTGTTTTGGTCGAGATACGGTCTGCCAGAGAGACCTTTTTGAATGGATTGATAGTCACGAGCTACTTCTACCGGTACGATAGTGTTTCCGAGGGTGACTGAAGGCGCGGTGTTTGCGGTAGTAGATGAGTAGGTATTGCTGGTAGGGGTTGGATTTCCGATAATAGATTGTTTTAAGTATGAGAGGTATTTTCCAAGATAGCCAAACATTGCCACGAGGATGACAATGAGGATGATTACGATTTTGAAAATGGTCATGGATAGTATGTTGAAACGGTCTTTGGTGGACAGCTTGATTTTACTCCTTTCGTAGATGTTTGTCGATGTATTTTTGCAGGAAATTTGTAAACACTATGGATATGTGATATAATTAGTCTATGGAAAATGAGGATAATATACCAATTCCAAAGCGGTCATTTCTCGGTTTGCGAAAGCATCTCGCGATACCGCATTATCATGGACATATTGTTCGTAGACTCTTTGTGCTCGCGGGGGTAATCATGCTTCTCGGACTGCCTTTTTTTGCGACGGTGGTAAAGGGTGGCGTCTTCATGGCTATCTCGGGGATACTGGTGCTTGGTCTATATGCTGGACTCACCACACCAAAACATACCTGGATCATGTGGGGCGATGTCGTACTCTCGGCCCTTGGAAGTTTTGTGTTTGAAGTACTGGCGATCGGCTTGTATGATTCGAATACCTCGATTACGGGCTACTTTATTTTCAATCAAGCCTTAGCGATTGTCTTTTTTCTCGCCCTTTATTTTAGCGTCAAAACATTTCGAGCGATGCTTTTGAAACAGAGTCAGTAAGTTGTTTCATTGACATTTCTCTTGCTTAGTATAGAATACAGTGTGTAAGTTTCTTCCAACAGTATCGTGCTTTTCTTGGTTTCGCCGAGAGGTGTCGTAGAGCTTGGGAGTGTTAAAATAGGTCGCCTTACATTTTATTCATAAAATATATAGACGTATGGCAAAGAAGTTGTATGTTGGTGGTATCTCTTATGGTACTAGCCAGGACACTCTTAAGTCACATTTCGCAGCAGCTGGAAACGTTGCATCAGCTACCATCATCATGGACAAGATGACTGGCCGATCAAAGGGTTTCGGTTTCGTTGAAATGACGACCGATGAGGAAGCACAGAACGCTATTTCTATGTTTAACGGAAAGGAGCTCGATGGTCGAACTCTTACCGTAAACGAGGCTCGCCCTATGGAACCACGAGCACCACGAGATGGTGGACGAGGTTTCGGTGGTGGTGAGAAGCGAAGCTGGTAATTAAATCAAAACCGCTCGACTGAAAAGTCGAGCGGTTTTGATTTGGTTAAAGGTGTTGCCCCCGAAAATCAGTAGATTTTTGGGGGAATCTTCCAAAAGTATTAAAAAATGAAAATGCCTTAGCAGAGCCACGCTAAACGGCTCATTAGCTTAATGAGCCATTCTGGGTATCTGGTGTCGATGGGAACGAGAAATAATCTCTTCCCATTTGGTTTTCTGGGAGGTTCGTCGTTCATAAAAAAGATTCCTTCTACATCTCAGGCTACGCTTCTCCTTACGGTCTGTCAATTTCCATTCTTATTATTTCGTGTTAGGATACGGCATGGCAAAAATCACATTATTTGGATTGGCGGGTACTGGTACGAGTTCGGTAGGGAAACTTCTCGCCAGAAAGCTCAACTATACTTTTATGTCTACGGGAAATATTTTTCGAGCCAAAGCGGATTCGCTTGGCTTGACACTGCATCAGTTTGAAGAACTTTGCAATCAAAATCCTGAACACGATAAAGCGCTCGATCAAGATGTAAAGATTTTTGGAGAAAAAAACGATAATTTTGTAATTGAAAGCCGTCTGGCGTGGTATTTTATTCCCAATTCGATAAAGATCAAATTACACTGTGATTTCGATGAGCGTATTCGTCGAGTGGCAAAAAGAGATGGGGTGACAGTGGATGAAGCGAAAAAACTCACCATAGCGCGAGAGTCTTTCGGTGCACAGAGGTATAAAGATTTTTACACTATCACTGATTTTGCTCCGGACTCAGCTTTTGATTTGTGTATTGATACGACCACAACACCGATAGAAAAAGTTTTGGAGAGGATACAGTCCTATCTTGAAGAGAAAAAGTAAAGAGATTCTTTATTCATGAATCGTAAATCTTGATTCTATTCAATCTCATACACCATATCTTTTCGTTCTACTACTACTTTCCATTTATTCAATTTAGCAAAACGGTAGAGTTTTTTATTTGGATTAAAGCAGATGGGATTTTCTACGAGCTCGAGCATTGGAATATCTCCTTCAGTATCTCCCACAGCCACCGAGCCTTTCAAAGAAAGTTTTTCTTTTTCAACCACTCGTTTGACGATATTGGCTTTGTTGGCGATGAGATGGAGCTCAGCTATTTTGCCCGTAAAATGGTCTTCGGCATTAGTCTCATAAAATCTCCCGTATACTTTATCAAAGCCAAGATGTTTGCAGAAACCATCGAGAATACCTTTTGGTGATTGTGAAATGGCGAGTAAAAAATACCCCTGTTTTTTCAACTTCTTCACTAATGTTCGTGTATACACATATGTCTCGTCTTTATGTCTGTCTACAATCTTTTCGCTGATCTCTGCAAAATCTTTGTAGGATACCCCACGGATATGTTCAACGAATACTTTTATGACAGCTTCGATATATTCATCGTACGTTCCTTTTCTCTCAAGCCACAGTCGGTACTGTGTCGCATACATTTGTTCCGCGTGACTCGGAAATATTTTTTCCAAAATAAATGCTTCCACGAGTTTTATGAGTAAACTTGAGCGAAAAATGGTGCCATCGACATCAAAAATAGCTACTTTTCTCTGTTTTTTAGTAGAAATTGCCATAAATCAATACTAGCATATTTAGATAAGATTTTCTTCTCGGCAAAAAGTAGTGTGGTAGACTATATCTATGGCGCAGGATAAATATAAAGCGGTCTGGGTTTCGCATTCTTCGATGGGCGATTTTCTCAAATGTCCTCGTGCGTACTTCCTGCATAATGTCTATAAAGATCCAAAAACAAAACGAAAGATAAATCTTGTCAGCCCAGCACTTGCTCTCGGTGTTTCGGTGCATGAAGTTGTAGAAGGTCTCGCAAATTATAAAGCAGAAGAGCGTTTCAAACAGCCACTTCTCGAACAATACGAAAAAGCGTGGCAAAAAATTTCAGGTAAGGCTGGAGGATTCAAATCTGAGGCCGATGAGCTCGAGGCAAAAAATCGTGGCAAAGAAATGATTTTGCGGGTGATGAAAAATCCTGGCCCACTTGTAAATAAAGCCTTGAAACTCAAAAACGGTCAAAATGATATGCCACCAAACTTTTTTCTCTCGGAAGAAGAAAATATTATTCTGTGTGGCAAAATAGATTGGCTCGAATATGTGCCAGAGGATGATAGTGTGCGAGTGCTTGATTTTAAAACAGGAAAAAATGAAGAGAGCGGTGAGTCGCTCCAGCTACCGATATATCAGCTTCTTTTGAATAAATTACAAAAAAGAAAGGTTTCGGGTGCAAGTTATTGGTACCTTGATAAAGATGATGTTCCGATACCGGTCGCGCTGCCTTCAGTAGAAGATTCGTATAAGAGAGTAATCGAAGTCGCTCGGCAGGTCAAAAAGGCTCGCGAAGCCGGTGTGTATGCTTGTCCTCGTGGAGAAGGCGGTTGTTTTGCGTGTAAACCATTTGAAAAGATCTTGAAAGGCGAGGCTGAGTATATCGGCGTGGGGGAGTATAATCAGGATTTGTATATGATGTAGTCTGGTGGACTAAAGTCTCTTTTAGAGGTATACTTTGAGTATTAATCTGTGTGTAGATTATCAAAATAATAACACTATCGTATATGAAGAACTTTGCCACAAAAATATATAACCCAAATGTAGGACTATTGCTTATCCGTATCGCCCTTGGAGTTGTGTTCCTCTATCATGGATTAGGGAAGTTTCAAGATATGGAGGGAGTTGTGAAATTTTTCTCAGCAATCGACCTCCCTGTCTTTTTGGCGTATCTTGTTGCGATTGTCGAATTCTTTGGCGGTCTCGCTCTTTTGCTCGGTGTGTTTGTAGAAGTTTCAGCGTCGATTCTCGCTATCGTGATGTTTATGGCTATTGTACTCACAAAGTATGCAAATGGTTTTGCGGGTATGCCTGGCAGACCTGGGTATGAGCTCGACTTTGTGCTCTTTTTTGCATTGCTTGGAGTCGCATTTCTCGGTTCTGGAAGATTTGCATTCAAGAAATTTTGGGCAAAAGAAGATCCTGTAATATAATAAAATATTTCTATGGCGAGCGATACCAACAAAAATAATCCTCTAAAATTACTCCAGTTTGCGCCATATACCATCGGTGCGAGTCTTGTCTTGTGTGCGATTATTATTTCTGTCACTTATTATCGTGCACAGTCTTTGGGGGATAGTCTTTCTGTCACAGGCTCGGTGCGTACGTCGGTAGTATCTGACACGGTCAAATGGACGGGTGTGTTTAGTCGTACGGTAAAATTGAGCAGTCTAAAGAGTGGATATTCAAAAATGGAAAGCGATCTTGCGCAGGTTAAAAGTTTTCTCAAATCAAAGGCAGTAAAAGATACTGAGGTAGATATTTCACCAGTGTTTATGGATCAGGTGTATGATTACAACTCTTCTTCTGGTGCCGAAAGAGAATATACTTTGAGACAAAGTATAGAGATAAATTCCAAAGATGTGGCGCGTATTACTGGTGTGGCAAAAAATATCCAAGAGCTCATAGAAAAAGGGGTAATTTTCTCAACGGGCGGTATTGAGTATTCGTATTCAAAACTTAGTGATTTGCGAGTTTCGCTTTTGGCTGATGCCATAAGAGATGCCAAAGCTCGGGCGAGAGCTATTGCAGAGGCAAGTGGAAAGAGGATCGGCTCTCTGCGGGGGGCTTCCAGTGGGGTGGTCCAGGTGTTGAGTAAGAACTCAAACGAGATCAACGACTATGGGTCATACGATATGTCCAAGATCGAAAAGGACATTATGTTGACGGTAAAAGCGTCTTTTTCTCTAAAGTAGGGACTTATTTGTATGTTTGACTTCCACTCATTGGTAAATAGTATTTCACTTGATACATTGGGGTACGGAGCGTACACAGTACTTTTTTTGATTGCGGTGACGGAAGCATTGCCACTTATTGGTACTTTTATTCCGGGACATTCGCTTGTGATTTTGAGTGGATTTTTGGTACGACTTGGGACGCTTGATTTGTGGCCTGTACTGATACTTGTTTCTTTGGGAGCTATTATTGGTGATGTTGTTGGGTATGCAGTCGGCAAAAAATATGGGTATGACCTCATCCGTAAGTTTGGTAGATACTTTTTTATTACAGACGCTCATCTACAAAAGGCAAAGGATGCGATGAATCGACATACAGGCAAAGCACTGATCATCGGTCGGTTTAGTCCGGTCACTCGAGCCTTTACTCCTTTTTTGGCGGGGGCGGGAGATGTACATGTAAATAAGTTTTGGTTATATAATATTTCTGGGGGGATTTTGTGGTCTGTGGTTTCGGTAGCTATCGGATATATTTTTGGTGCGAGTTATGAGATTGCTTCGCAGTATATCGGTCGATTTGTCGGTATCGCGGTCGTTCTGAGTATCTTGATTATTTGGGCATATCGATTTGTAAACAAACAGAAACATATTTTCGCCAGGTATCACTTTTATACGCTCCTTATTAATATTGCATCGCTCTATATATTTTTCAAAACAATGCAGGATGTGTTTAGTCGAGAATCGTCTTTTGCAGAGCTTGATGTGTGGGTCAATCTAAAAATGTTTGATATACAAAGTTTGGTAGGGGTAGATGTATTAACTTTTATTACAAATATCTTTAGTCCGGTAAATTTGATTGTCGCTGGGTTGGGCATTGCTTGTTTTTTGATGTGGAAAAAGAAAATTCATCAGGCATTGGTGCTTTCTTTTGGGCTATTGGGCGGAGCTTTGTTTCAGGGAGTGCTCAAAGAGCTCGCCCTGCGTGTGCGACCAGAAAATGCAGTGATTGTTGAGACCGGTTTTAGTTTCCCGAGTGGACATGCTACCATGGCGGTACTTTTTTTTGGTGCACTGATCTATGTATTTTGTGGCAAGATACAGAGCAAGATTTGCCGAGAATCTTTTGGAATACTTTGTTTGATACTTTTTGTATTAGTCGGATTTAGTCGGGTGTATTTAAATGTGCACTGGGTGTCTGATGTGATTGCGGGGTTTGCGCTCGGAGCTTTTTGGTTGACGGCACTTATTCTTTTCTTCAAGTTTGCTTCTACGGCGATTGAGGGGAAGGATGATGCTTCGGTGTAGGGAGGCTAAACCAAATTTACGCGACCGAACGGTACTCCGTTTTAGGTGTAGATTTGGTCGCCCGAACATTTTAGTAAAAATGTTTTAGGGGGGGAAGTTTAAAGTTTGAAATGCAAAGTACCCCCGAAAATCAGTAGATTTTCGGGGGTTGATAGTTTAAAGGCTCAACCGTCACCGGTTGAGCCTTTAAAAATTTATAAGCTCGTACTGAGCCATTTTATCGTTATTTTACGATTTTTACCGATTGTCCATATTTACTTATTTTACTGTGTTAAAGGCACATCCCATCTTGTAAAAATCGCTTGTGTTGAGAGTATTCTACCGAGTGTTTCTATCTCGCCTTTACGGACAAATGTCGGAATACCGAGAATGCAGTTTTTCTCGGTCGACAACGCGATACCACCGGAGTTGCCGTGCTCTATTTTTGCAGAGGTGATATAAAAGTCGCTATCATATCCGGAAATAATTCCTTCGGTTGCAGTGATATCTCCCACAGTACCGATGGTCGGATAGCCAAGGATAGCTACTTTTTCACCGAGTGATGGGGTATAGGCACAGAATGATTCGGTGAAGACTTTTTTGACAGAGGTAATAGATTTTACATACGCGTCGGGACTGACGATTTCGATGAGGCCAACATCTAGGGGGTCGATAGTGCGGTAATTGCCCGAACTAAAGAGTACTTCAAAAAGAGTCTCGTCACCCGGGAATTTGATAGTACAAGAATACGGGGTGTATCTGCCTTCGTCGAGGAATAAGTGTTTGTTGGTCATGACCCACGTGTGCTCCACTTTGTCGATATTTTCTCTGAAAACAAAACCGGAACCACCGCCAGTCGCGTAGACTCTCCCGGAAGTATTTTTCCAGATGCAGGTTATTTTTGCGACGCGAGGTTTCCATTCTTGGATGACGGAGATGAGGCTCTTGGGGGTATTGGCGAGGGTGGTTTCGAGCGCGAGGATTTTCTGATTGGCGATACCTTCGCTGAGTTTGTTGATCTGATCAGCTTTTTTTATTTTCTCGGTCAGGGCGAGATTGTTTTTTGAAAAAGTATTTTCGACTTCAGTCACTTTTTTATTTTGCGCTCGAGTAGTGTTTTGCAGACTGGATATTTCTTGGGCGTATTTTTCCAAGATTGCCTGTTGTGTTGAGATTTGTTTTTGGAAGGAAAGTGACTGAGCGTTGCGATTTTGCTCCAGATGAATACCTCCACCGATAACAAGTGAAAAAAGTACTATCGGCAAGGCTTGCTCTTGAATTTTCTTGATGCGGATGTGCATTACTCTATTATTGTAGCAAACTTTTGCCGGTCATAGATTTTGGCTGGGGAATAGACATGAGTTTGAGGATGGTCGGAGTAATGTCGGCAAGAGTGCCGGGGGAAAGTTTGTGAGATGAGTCAGTGAGAATGGCTGGTACAGGATTGATGGTATGCGAAGTATGCTTTTCTCCGGTCACTAGGTCGATATTCACTTCAGCGTTGCCATGATCGGCGGTGACAAAAGCGGTACCCCGAGCTTTTTCAAGAGCATGTAATACTCGACCGAGTTGTGTGTCGACTTCCTCGAGGGCTTCGATGATCGCGGGTACATTAGCGGTGTGGCCGACCATGTCTGGGTTGGCAAAGTTGATAAAAATAAAATCCACTCCTTTTTCTATTTGCTCGACGGCCTTATCTGCGATGGCCTCCGCTCGCATCTTTGGTGCGAGGTCGTGTGTTTTTACATCTTTTCGACTGGCGAGGAGGACATGCTCTTCACCAGGATACGGGTCTTGTTTTCCACCGTTTAAAAAGTAGGTGGCGTGGGGAAATTTCTCGGTCTCGGCGATGTGGGCCTGGGTTTTGCCTACCGCAGAGATTTCTTTGGCGAGGGTGGTCTCTATCTCAATAACCGGGAAGGCGACGTCCGCTGGGAGTGACTTTTCGTATTCAGTCATGGTGACAAAACACAGATTTTCCGCTTCTTTTTTCTCGGCAATTTTCTTTGAAAGCATGCGCGCACGATCGGCTCGGAAGTTGAAAAAGAAAATTCCGTCATTTTTCTCTACTTTGTATCCCTTGCCTGTTTCATCGAGGAAGATGATCGGTTCGAGGTGTTCGTCGAGTATGCCATTACTGTGGAGGCTGGCGATGATTTCCGAAGGTTTTTGTGTCTGATGGGTTTTGCCCTTACCGTGAAAAAAGACTTCCTCAGCCTTGGCGAGACGGTCCCAGTTGGTATCTCTATCCATAGCGTAAAAGCGTCCTGATGCGGTGGCGATAAAACCAATACCGACATCCTCGATACATTTTTCAAGCTGTTCCAAATATCCCTTTGCGCTTTGTGGAGGAGTGTCTCTGCCATCGGTAAAAACATGGATGGCGATTTTTTCTATACCAGCTTCTTTGGCAGTTTTCAAAAAAGCGTGCAAGTGTTCGTGGTGGCTATGTACTCCGCCGTCTGAAAGCAAACCCTTGATATGAAGCGTCGAACTATATTTTTTGACATGCTCAAAAAGCTTTTTAAATGCTAAATTATCCTTAAACTCATTATTTTCGATAGCTTTGGCGATGCGCACGAGATCGGTGTCGATGACTTTGCCTGCACCGATTGTGGTATGGCCGATTTCGCTGTTACCCATTTGTCCGTCGGGAAGTCCGACATGGAGACCGGAGGCTTCGAGTAGCGTGTGTGGATATTTTTGCCATAGAGCATCAAACACCGGCGTCTTTGCCTGTGCGATGGCGTTGTGCGTAGGGTCTTCTCGATAGCCCCATCCGTCGAGTACGATCAGTACGGTGGTTTTTTTCTCTGCGGTTTTCATGGGAGATTAAATAACGTTCGGTTTGTAATTGGCTGGGGCTTCGGCGAGATATTTTTCGAGGGTGGCGCGGTCGAGAAGGCCTTTTTGTGCGCCGACGTACTGGACGACGGACATCGGATTGATCGGTGCCCACATGAGTGCCTCGAGTGGGGTTTTGCCCAGTGAGAGAGCTGTGACAAAAGTAGAAGCAAAGGCGTCTCCACAGCCGGTGCGCTCGAACGGTGGTTTTGGGTCAGGATAGATAGGCATAAAATACTGCGCGGTGCCGTCATCCATGTACGCACCTTTTGGACCATCGGTAATGAGCACTATTTTTGGTCCAAGTGCGCGGACGGCGGTGAGTAGATTTTTAATATTGGTTTCTGTAGAGCCGAGGATTCTCTGTGACTCTTCAACATTACATACAAAGACTTCTGAAAGGGCGTAGAGCTCGGCGAGTTTTTCTTTGCCGAGTTTCATCTGGAAGGTACCTGGCTGAAAGGCGAGCTTGGTCTCGGGGTGGGCTTTGAGGAAATCGATAATCTCGAGATGATAGTCGAAAGAATTTTCGGCGAGAGAGCTCAGGTACAGCCACTTCGGTGCTTTTACTTTTGGTAGATGATACGGATATTCTTTGTGATTGACGAGGATGGTGCGCTCGTTTTCGTACCAGAGGACATAGTGGTAGTTGGTCTCCATGTTTCGGTGAGTTGAAATGTATTTGGTGGAGACTTTGTTTTTTGAAAGCTCAGAGAGACAGCCTCGGCCGTTTGCATCGTTGCCAATGTCGCTCACAAGAGCCGAGCGGAGACCAAGTCGGGAAGCGGAGACTGAGGCGTTGGCGCTGTTGCCCACGGCGCGCACTTCGGTCGCTGATTCAAACGGCACCTTATCGGCAAATTTCATGCAGATCTCACATTTAGTATTGTCGATGGCACAGGTGACATGTGCGTCTTTTATTTTTATAAACGCATCAGTCGTAATATCTCCCACCGCCACAAAATCAAAGGGTGTGTTGAACATATATTCTGGTTAAAGATGGAGATAAGTATAACATATAGTGTTTAATATAAGACAGTCTATATAAGTTTCTCGATTCTTCTTAAATACGCTATACTTATTCCCATATTAACCGTAACAGCGTATAAGCTATATTTATGGAATTTATACTATTTATTGTGGTGATCGGTGTCGCAGGGTACCTTGTTTTTAGAAGTCCAAAGAATACGGGCACAGCCGACTCAGGACTGGTGGCAAATCGCCTCGCATCGCTTCTCATTCAAAAAGGCATCATCACAAAAGAAGAGCTGTATGGAGCGGGTGGCACACCCGCTGGCGCATCAGTATCTGCTCCCACACCTGCTCCGACTGCAAGTGACCTGGCTCAGCCGATCGCTCCCATAGCTACATCCCAGTCCGCACCTATCGCACCCGCACCAGGAGGTAAAGGTGCTGCGACCGCAACCGAGTTTGCCTTCAACACTCGCTGGCTCATGGTGGCGGGTATCATTGCCATTCTTTTTGGCGTCGGCTTCTTTATTAAATTCTCTTTTGACAACAATCTCATCGGCGAAACTGGTCGTGTCATCCTTGGCCTTATCATCGGCCTCGGGTTTGTCGGTGCGGGAGAATGGTTTTACCGAAAATATCCAAAGTATGCTTTTTTCCTCACTGGAGGTGGTATCGCGATTCTCTACCTTTCACTCTATAGTGCGTTTGGCCTGTACCACATGGTAGATCAACTCACGGCATTTCTCGGCATGATTTTGGTCACCCTTTTCTCGGTGGTACTTTCGGTCAGATACAACTCAGTGGCAATCGCTGGTATCGCCCTTCTCGGTGGATTCCTCACGCCAGTACTCGTTTCAAGTAGCACGGTCAACGACATCGGATTGCTCACCTACATTGCATTGCTCGACCTTGGACTTTTTGCTCTGGCCTTTTTCAGAAATTGGAAACAGCTCGTGTGGGGTACCGCAGTCGGTACGCTCATCCTCGTCGGCTCATGGTTCTTTGGTCACTATGACTCGAGTAAACTTTTCATGACAGAGTTTTACTTTACGCTCTACTGGGCAATATTTACTGCCTCGACTCTGGTCTTTTGTTATTTCAATGATCGCAAGCCGACCAACAGAGATTTTGGACTGATGCTCGTCACGGGCCTTCTCTATATGACTGCAAGCTATGGTATCTTAGACGCTGACTACCACGCGTACATGGGTCTCTTGCCACTTTTCCTCACAGCTGTGTATACACTCATCGCGCTATTTGGCTCGTATGTAAAAGAGGGGACAAAGGCACTCGTATATTTGCCAGCAGGTATGGCGGTGCTCTTTTTGACACTTGTATTTCCGATCCAGTTTGATGGATATTGGATTACGATTTCGTGGTTTGTGGAGGCAGGAGTGATCGCGTGGGTGGGGCATTTGCTTCGTTCAAGAATGGTGTCGTATTCGATCCCTATTTTTGCGCTCGGACTTTTCCGACTGTTTGCGTTTGATACGTATCTATCGCAGGAAAATTTCTTCCTCATTTTCAACGAGCGATTTGTGGTGTTTGCGGTAGCGGTGGTGCTCGCTATTTTTGTCGCCTATATTTTTCACACCTTCTTTCTCTCGACCAAAATCAGGGAAGATTTGCACAAGGCGGCAGCGTTTATGGCGATTGCGAACATTCTCATTATCTGTGCCGGAGTGTTTGAAATTATTGACTGGTTCCGCTTCGTCTCAGCGACCGACAGTGTAGTACAATCGACCAGTCTCGCAATATCCGTGTTCTTTATTATCTACGCTCTTGTGGCGATAGTGCTGGGAATTATTTCAAAAACATCAGTGTTGCGTATTTGTGCGACTGTCGTTTTTGGCATCACGGTGCTCAAAACATTTCTCTACGACATCTGGTTACTCGAAGCGGTCTACCGTATCATTGCTTTTATGGTTCTCGGTATTGCGCTCGTGGTGGTGGGTTATCTTTACTTCCGCTTTTCGGCACGCATCAAAGGTTTTCTCACCGCGTCAGATAGTGCGACAGTTGTATTAAAATAATAGAGTAACTATCCATCGCATGAATACATTTTTTTCTTTCTCAAATTTTAAAATAGTAAAAGCGTCAGTGCTCACCATTTTTGCTTTTGCTGGGCTAGTCTCGACTGCTTCTGCCGACTTTTCTCAAAAAGAATGGCGAGCGTACAAGGAAGTGCGTCTGCCGAGCGACATCGATGCGACCACACTCCTCCGAGTATCTCTTGATGCACAGGTTTTTGCTACTTCGACTTCCGATCTCCGCGATTTGCGAGTGGTAGGGGTTGATAACAAAGAAGTGCCGTATCTTTTGATTACCAACAGAGATGATGTTGTGTCATCGCTTCTTGCACCAAAGATTTTAAATAAAGGTAGTGTGGTGGGAGAGTCAACGAGCTTTGTCTTGGATTTTGGCACTTCGGTATTACACAATCAAGTCACTCTCGATATCGATGCTGAGCTGAAGAATTATCGAAAGAAGGTTCAGATTTACGGTAGTGTCGACATGGGCAAATGGCAACTTCTCGCAGACAATCAAATCATTTATGACTATAGTAAAGATTATCCTGTCCGAAATACGACGGTCTCATACCCTGAGTCGACCTATCGATATGTGTTGGTAAAAATTATTGATACTGAAAGTGCATCGGTCAGGGTGCTCGGCGCCTCGGCTCGGCGAGATGTATATACCAGTGGTAGTCGTCTTTCGTACACACCTGCTTTTGAAGTAGCTGAAGTTGGAAAGAGTACCGAGATTGTCGCCGATTTTGGACAGCAGGGAATTTTGGCTGACCGTGCACTCATCACGACGGACTCTAAGAATTTTGAGAGACCCGTCAATGTGTACTCGAGTACTGATAAAAAAACATGGAACTATGTTGGTGGTGATGGAATATACAGATACAAGACGAGAGAATTGTCGGGGGACAAGACGTCAGTCGCGTACGGTGGATCAGGTGCTCGATATGTAAAGCTAGTGATTCTCAATCAGGACAATCAACCTCTGCATGTCACGGGCGTACTGTTTTCTGGGTATACTCGCGCGGTAGCATTTCTCGGTGAACCGCAGACTTCTTACAGACTTTTCTATGGTAATGAAAAAGCGGGATATTCTTCATACGATCTCGCACAGATTTATCGGAATTTTAAAGCGGATGAATTTATGTCTGGGGTGCTCGGTGCAGAGCATTTGAATAGTGAGTATGTTCCACCGGTGATCCCACTCTCTGAGCGTAAACCGTGGATACTCGGGGTGATGCTCGGCATTGTCGCGGTGCTCCTCGGGCTCGTTATTTTCCGAGTGGTAAAGAAGACGGCGAGTGTGACGGAGGTGTAGGGGATTAATTCTCCCTTTGTAAAGGGAGTGGTCCGAAGGCCGAGGGATTTGAGATTTAAAAATCCCTCCACGCCAGAGTACCAGCGGTGCTCCCTTTACAAAGGGAGAATTAATACAAAACAAATTACAAATGAAAACACTCAGACAGTATATAAAAGAAGCACAGGAGAAGAGGGTTGCAATAGGTCATTTTAATATTTCCAATATGGAAGGTGTGTGGGCTATTGTAAAAGCTCGCGAGGTGGTGTCAAAGGAGCTTGGATACGAAGTGCCAGTGATTATTGGTGTTTCAGAGGGCGAGAGAGATTTCTTTGGTGTAAAAGAGATTGCGTCAGTGGTAAAAAGTATTCGTGCTACGGGTGCGCCAGTTTTTTTGAATGCCGATCACACGTATTCTTTTGAACGGGTAAAAGAGGCGATCGATGCGGGCTACGACGCAGTGATTTTCGATGGTACAGAATTGCCGTTTGAAGAAAATATAAAAGTGGCAAAACAATGTGTCGCCTATGCAAAAAGCAAAAAGTCATTTTTCGGCGAGCAGGTAATTGTGGAGTCCGAGCTCGGCTATATTGGTAAGTCTTCAAAAGTGCTTGAGGAGGTGCCGGAAGGTGCTTCTATTTCGGAAGAGAGTTTGGTCAAGCCAGAACAGGCGAAAGAATTTGTGCGAATGACCGGAGTGGATATGCTGGCTCCGGCAGTCGGGAATATTCACGGTATGTTTGCAAAGGGTAAGGATCCTGCGCTCAATATTACTCGAGTAGAAGAGGTGTCAAAAGCAACCGGGGGTATCCCACTCGTGCTCCATGGTGCTTCGGGTAATACTGATGTAGATGTGCGCTCTGCGATACAGGCGGGTGTGGCTGTGGTGCATGTAAATACCGAGCTTCGCGTCGCTTTTCGAAATATTCTCGCCGAGACCCTCTCTGCCAATCCAAAAGAAGTCGCTCCGTATAAATATCTCGCTCCTGCCCGTCTCGCGATGCAAAAAGTGGTGGAGGAGAAGCTGAAGGTGTTTTTGACCAGGGGTAAATAGTAGATTTATGTTCAAAATCAGTTTAAAGGCTCAACAGGCACCCGTTGAGCCTTTAGGCTAAAAGAGCTCTCAATACGGCTATTTAATCATTAAAAGTAGGCTTTTGGGTATTTCCAATTATGTTATAATCTTCTGTATGAAAAAAATTTACGTTACCAGAAAGATTTTGGATGAAGGGATAAAAAGATTGACTGATAAGGGCTACGAAGTGGACGTCAATCCAAAAGACCGACCATTGACCCAAAAAGAGCTCATCAAGGCACTTTCGAAAAAGCCCTATGATGCAGTACTGACTCTTTTGACTGACCAGGTTGATGCAAAAGTATTTGAAGTCTGTCCTACGGCGAAAATTTTTGCCAATTATGCGATTGGTTTTAATAATATTGATCTAAATGAAGCCAAGAAGAGAGGTGTGTATGTGACCAACACTCCCGGAGGAGGAGCTGACCGGGTAGCTGAGCACGCGTGGGCACTGATTCTCGCCCTCACCTGTCGGGTGGTGGAAAGTGATGAATATATGCGCCGAGGAAAGTATAATGGCTGGAATCCGATGATTTTTCATGGTATGAAACTCGCCGGGAAGACATTGGGGATTATTGGTACTGGTAGAATCGGCGCTGACGTGGCTCATCGAGGGGTCAATGGCTTTGGTATGAAGCTGGTCTATTACGATGTAAAGAGAAATGAGGAGCTCGAGAAAACATACGGTGCTGTTTTTTGCCAGACGGTGGACGAAGTTTTAAAAATCGCCGATGTAGTTTCGATACATGTGCCACTTTTGCCTACCACGCAACATCTTATAAATACAGAGCGACTGGCGATGATGAAAAAGACCGCATACCTCGTAAACACTTCTCGCGGTCCAGTGGTAGATGAAAATGCACTCGTCTTAGCTCTTAAAAATGGTGTCATTGCTGGAGCGGGTCTCGATGTGTTTGAATTTGAACCAAAGCTCGCCAAAGGCCTCGCGAAACTTCCGAATGTCGTGATGACTCCACATATTGCTTCCGGTACCGCCGAAGCCCGGCTGGAAATGGCGATACTTTCAACAACAAATATCATTCAAGCGATGGAAGGGGGAGTGCCACAGAATAATGTGGTGCAGTAGGGAATAGTACGTACTCCGAATTACAAGATGCTTTCTTCGGTTGTCGTTAGGCAAGACCTAACGACACTTCCGAAGTCTCTCAAAAAGATACGTCTTCGATGAATTTTGTAATTCGGGGTACCTGGTTTGATAATCTGATAAATAAAAAACCGTCCCAAACGTATCTGGGAGCGGTTCGCGTAAACTTGGAGAGAAGCGCTAGCCTTCTCTCAGGTTGGGTATCTGCACCACGACCCAGTGAGGGATGAAGGCAGGGCTTGTCCCTTTGTAGAAATCCACACCGTCCTCGGTGGGGATCATGAGCCCTTGCTTGGGGTCTCGGATTGCCCCGAAATCCTTGCGGTAGCTGATGTCGGCGAAGTTTCCGGAGTAAACCGGAAAAAACCGCGCCTCAATCTTCTGCCAGCGGGCCTGTTCTTCGGCGGTGCTGAGAAAGATGTAGCCCCAGCCGGAGCCGTTTCCGTTTTTGCGGACGAACATCTCGAGGGTGTTCGAACGGTGGTTGGCGGGAACTTCTCTCACTGAGCGATAGTTACCATCCGAGTCGGGCACGATGGTGCCGACGGTGATGATCTCGACAGTCTTGGAGATCGGTTTGGACACAGCATTCTTCTCAGGAGCATCCACCTTGATCAGGAGGCGTCCCCCACAAAGACCGAGGAAGACTCCGATGGCGACAGCGAGACTGATGATGAAGGGACCGGGATACTTTTTCATAACTTACTCCATTTCAACGAACATGTGCATGGGCTGTAGCCCTTTGTTTTGTGTAAGAATTGCACGATTCTCAGGAAAAGCTAAATGAGCCTACTCCATCTCTCATTATACACCCAATCAGGATATTTGTCAATAGCTCTAAATACGCCATATCTAAAGGGTTTTTGGGTAATGGTCGGTTCTTGCGCGCGGGTAGTTGTTTATCCATTCTGCACCCTTCCACTCGTGAATCTACCCCCTAAAACACGAGTACGTGTTCGGGCGAACATTTTGAGTACAAAATGTTTTAGCCAAATAGTTGATTTTTTTCACAAGGCAGTATATACTACATCCTCATGATTACATTGAATATACACAAGCGAGATTTGAAGGAAAACCTTGATGCACTACGCACCAAAGGGATGGTTCCTGCGGTCTATTATGGTAAGAAAGAAAAGTCTACTCCTATCCAGGTTTCTTTTTCTGATTTTATAAAAGTATGGCGAAAGGCCGGCGAGTCATCTGTCGTTACTCTCCAGGGTGAAGGTGTCGAGCTCGACTCACTCATTCACGATGTTGATGTGGATCCAGTCAAAGGCACTGCTCGACATGCGGACTTCTATGTATTTGAAAAGGGTCAGAAGATCCAGGTCAATGTGCCGATCGAGTTTGTGGGCAATGCTCCTGCGGTCAAAGAGCTCGGTGGAAACCTCGTAAAGGTGCTCCGAGAAATCCGTATCGAAGCAACTCCAAAAGATTTGCCACACACTATCTCTGTAGATATTTCAGGACTCGCAACATTCTCTAGTGTTGTCGTGGCAAAGGATATCAAACTACCTGCTGGCGTGACTCTCGTGACCGGTGCGGATGAAGTAGTGGTCTCAGTCTATGAGCCAAAAGAAGAAGTGGTAGAGGAAGTGACCGCGGTAGATATGTCTGCAATCGAGGTAGCAAAGAAGGGTAAGGAAGCGAAGGAGGGCAAAGAAGGTGCTGAGGGAGATGCTCCAGCAGCGGCTGAAGCAAAGCCAGCAACGAAGAAGTAGTAGGGTAGATTTAAGAATTAAGATTCACGATTTACGAATAAAATCAGAATCCCCCGAGGCTTTGCCTCGGGGGATTCTGATTTTTCATGAGTTCCAAAAACTGATATACTAGCCACATGCGACTCACTAAAGCTATTCGAGTTTTCCCATTGCTGTTTTGTCTGACCCTACTATTTCCTATGCACAGCTTTGCCCAGACAGTAACCGGCGCCGATGTAGCCAATCGCCGTGCTGAGCTCCAAAAACAGCTCGAGGGTATCGAATCAGCAATAGCTCTCCAGGAGACGATTTTAAAAGATCAACAAAACAAAAGCGTCAGTCTCGAGCGAGATATCGCTATTCTCAATGCAAAAATTACGAAAGCAAAACTGAGTATCAAAGCCCGAGATATTGCCATTCAAAAACTGACGAGCGACATTGGTACCAAAAAAGTGGTGATTATAAAATTGTCAGACAAGATAGATAGGGAAAAACAGTCGGTAGCACAGCTCGTGAGAAAGACAGCCCAGCTTGATGATGCTTCTCTTTCTGAGGTACTACTTTCAAATAAGCCTATCTCGAAGTTTTTTGAAGATGCGGATTCTTTTGCGTCTATCAACACTGCGCTCAAACAGTCTTTTGATGATTTAGAAATTACTAAAGTAGAGACGAATGCACAAAAAGAAGCACTTGAGGATAAGCGTACCGAGGAACTCCAGCTTCGGACCCTACAGCTTTTGGAACAAAAGAAAATAGAGAAAGATGAAGCGGAAAAGAAAAAGATTTTGAGCGAGTCCCGAGGTATCGAGAAAAATTATCAAGCTTTGCTCAAAGAAACTCAAAAGTCTGCCGCCGCTATCAGAAGCGCTTTGTTTTCTCTCCAGGGTTCAAGTGCGATTTCATTCGAGAAGGCACTGGATTATGCCAATATCGCTTCTGCCAAGACCGGTGTGAGGCCGGCGATCATTCTCGGTATTATTGCTGAGGAGAGTAATCTCGGACAAAATGTGGGGACTGGAAGCTGGCGAGTGGATATGAAAAATCCTCGAGATACTGAGCCGTTCAAAGATATTACTAGTCGTCTTGGTCTGGATCCAGACAAAATGCCGGTGTCGAAAAAGCCATGGTATGGATGGGGAGGAGCAATGGGTCCAGCCCAGTTTATTCCGTCGACCTGGATTCTCTATGAAAAGAAAATTGCTGCAGCGACCGGACATGCACTACCCAACCCATGGGACCCATACGATGCCTTTATGGCCTCAGCGATTTTAATGAAAGAAAATGGTGCTGCGAAAGGCACTCGTGCAGCAGAGCGACTCGCCGCTCTCAGGTATCTGGCTGGCTGGACCAATGCAAATAAGCGTGAGTATGCTTTTTATGGTGATGATGTGATGGAGCTGGCAGATAAGTATCAAAAGCAGATAGATATTTTGAAGGGTCAATAGAGCTATATTTTAAGCCATTCCAACGGCTCAACAGGCCTGTTGAGCCGTTGGAATCTTGCGTTTACAGTGTTTATCTGCTACACTTGCCCTTATGAAAAAAGAAATACATCCAGCATATTTCCCAAAGGCAACCACTACCTGTGCGTGTGGTCATGTGTTTACCTTTGGCTCAACTCGAGAAAGTATCGCGGTGGAAATTTGTAGTGTGTGTCACCCATTTTATACTGGTAACGAAAAGTCACTCGACAGTGCTGGGCGAGTAGAACGATTCAAGACTCGCGCAGCTTCAACGGCTCCAAAGAAGGCGACCAAGTCTAAATAGCGACAGCACAGAAACCCGAACCGTAAACGGTTCGGGTTTCTGTGCATTCTGTGTCATCTATACATTTTGAACTTAAAATTTTATGCTACGCTCTGGTGAGCTCAGCACGCCCGCCACCAGTATGGCTCCTGAATTTAACCAATACATATGACAGACCTTACGCAATATAAAGAAAATCACAAAACCAGTTATCTGGTAGAAATGTACGAGAAACTCGAAAAGGAGCAAGCTGAGCTACGAGCTCTGTCCGCTGGCGACCCGAGTCTTTTGGCTATGGCAGAGACAGATATCAAATCTCTCGAAGAACAGAAATTGGCACTTTTGAAACAGATGGAAGAAATTGTCGCGTCTGAGGAAACTGTCGCCAACGAATTACCGAATGAAATTATTCTCGAGGTTCGTGCAGGTGCGGGGGGAGATGAGGCAGCACTTTTTGCTGAGGAGCTCGCGACTATGTATCGCCGGTATGCCGAAAATCGTGGCTGGTCCTTTAAGGTGATTGAAGAATCAGCTAGCTCGTCTGGTGGATACAAAGAAGCTTCGTTTGAAATACGAGGTCAGGATGTATACAAGCTTCTCAGATATGAGACTGGTGTACATCGGGTCCAGCGTATTCCTGCGACAGAAAAAATGGGACGAGTACATACCTCGACTGCTTCGGTTGCTATTTTGCCTATTCGAAAAAAGTCAGTGATTGAAATAAAACCGGCGGATATTGAGGTAGAATTTTCCCGATCTGGTGGAGCCGGGGGACAAAACGTAAATAAGGTGGAAACGGCCGTGCGTATTGTTCACAAGGCCTCTGGTATCGATGTGCGTTCTACCTCTCAGCGTTCTCAGCTCAAAAACCGAGAAATGGCCATGAGTATCTTGATCGCCAAGCTTGAGCTTTTGAAGGAAGAGGAGGAGGCAAAGAAGTTTAGCGCTGACAGAAAAGATCAGATAGGCACCGCTGACCGTTCAGAAAAGATCCGTACATACAATATTTTGCAGGATAGAATCACCGATCACCGTATCAAAGAATCGTGGCATAATATCGAGAAAATCTTTGCCGGAGGCCTTGACCCTATCATTGAAGCCATGGATTTGCATTCCAAGCAGTAATCTGGTAGACTTCGGAGGATATGACAGAACAAAACAAAGACACCGTACGAACCCCTATTATTGACAGCATGTTCAAGGCTGGCGCTCATTTTGCATATTCAAAGAGCCGACGACACCCTTCGACCAAGGCCTATATTTTCGGTGCCAAAAACAAAGTAGAAATCTTTGATCTCGAAAAGACCCAGACTCTCCTTGCAAAGGCACTTGAGTTTGTTGCGTCTCTCTCTCAGTTCAACAAGCAAATTCTCTTTGTGGGAGGTAAAAGTGAAGCAAAGGATGCGATCAAGGCTGCAGGTATCGCTCTCGGTATGCCGTATGTTTCAGGACGATGGATTGGAGGTACCTTGACCAACTTCGATGAGATCAAAAAGCGAGTGGCAAAACTCGAACAGCTTACTGGTGAACGAGAACGAGGTGAGCTCGTAAAGTACACAAAGAAAGAGCGACTTTTGATTGACCGAGAGATCGAAAATCTTGAAATCATGTTCTCAGGCATTGTGCCAATGAGAGAAATGCCAAAAGCAATGTTTGTGATTGATCCAAAGCGAGAAAATATCGCGGTACAAGAAGCTCTCGACAAAGGTATCCCTGTTATTGCGCTTCTCGGATCAGATTGTGATCTCAAAGAGGTTACATATCCTATTGTGGGCAATGATTCATCTCTTGCAAGTGTCAAATTCTTTATTGATGAGGCTGTCAAAGCATACAAGACTGCAAAAAAGGCTCCTATTGCTACTCCTGCTCCAACTGTTGCTGCAAAATAAGTTTTCTCCGTTCGTTTTATACACTAAGCTCTCCACATTATGATTACCACAGAACAAATCAAAGAATTAAGAGACAAGACCGGTATATCAGTTATGCAGTGCAAGAAAGCTCTTGAGGAGTCAGGTGGCGATATGGCAAAAGCGCTTGAGGTGCTCAAGAAAAAGAGTCAGGAAATGGCGGCAAAAAAGGCTGACCGTGCTTTCGGCGCTGGTACTATCGCTTCGTATGTACACTCAAGCTCGACAATGGGCACGATGGTAGAGCTCGTTGCAGAGACCGACTTTGTGTCTGGCAATGATGAGTTTAAGGCACTTGCTCGAGATATCGCCATGCATATTACGGCGGCAAATCCTGAATCTCCGACAGCACTCCTTGAACAACCATTTATCAAGAATCCAGAAATGACTATTCGCGCGATGATCGATGGCGCGATGCAGAAGTTTGGTGAGAAGATCGAGGTTTCTCGTTTTGTGCGTTTTGGTGTGCTCGAAAAATAATCTATGAATTTTGAAATGATCGTGTTTTGGGTTGCGCTTGTAGCCATCGCTTTGATAGTGCAGTCCAAGCGGGTCGAGATACGGACTGGCAAACTTTCTTTTTTGGGTAAGTTTGGTGTAAAGACAAATGACAAGCTTCGATATTGGTATCGGGGCGTACGGCGATTTTTCTCGGCGAAGACGGTGTCGCTTATTTCTGTGTGGTTTCGGACAAATCTTGCCAGGGCCTTCTCAAAAACTGAAAAAGTTTTTGTGGGGGTGTATACGTCGGTAAAGAGGCATCCAAAGGTGGTCAAGGTATTACGTGGACACACCGAAGTAAAAAGCAGTGGAGAAGCTTCACTCTTCTTGAAAAATATCAGTGAAGATGATAATGTGAAGTAACGGGGAAGTTAGACCCGTTTTTGTTTGAGTGATAGTTTTGCACTTTAAACTTTAGATTTCAAAACGCCACCTTAGCTCAGTTGGTAGAGCACCCGTTTTGTAAACGGGATCGCGTCAGTTCAAGTCTGACAGGTGGCTCCAAAAATAAAATCGCCCATTAATGGGCGATTTTATTTTTGGAGCCACCTGTTGAATAAAAGGTACCAGGTACCTTTTATTTATGTTCAAGTATTTTTTTTCGGCCTACCTCTTTGTCTAAAAGTCGACTCGAGTTTAAATGCCAAAGTTACTTTTTTCCGCCAGGCGTCTCTACCATATGGTTGGCCACGATTAACTGATATTCTAATTTGTTCGATTTCTGTAATACTTAATGGCAAGGTAAGTGATTTAAGATAGTCTTCGGGTAATTCTACGGGTAGGTATGAAAGTAATTTTTTCGATTTTTCTGATCCATATAGTCTTCGGTACAAACCCGACCACTGCCACGCCTCAGGTTTCTGTACCAATCTTGCCCGAAGAGGATTTTGTTCGATATATCGAAATACAGAAATAAAATAGCTATCAGTATCAATCAAAAAAGATTTATATCGACCTTGATATAAATGACCAGAGCCAACTGTTCCTTTTTCGGCATGCCATCTCTGGGTGTGGGTAAGTGTAAGTAAATGCATAAAAATACTTAAATCACCATCGTGTTTGGGGTATAACAAAAGATGGAAGTGGTTTGGCATAATACAGTAGGTTAGTATGCGCACATCAGTTCGCGAAGCTGTTTCTTCTAGGACACTTTCGAACAGCTTGTAGTCTGCCGCGTTCTCAAAAAGAATCACTCGGGCAACAGCTCGATTGAGGACGTGATACATGTAGTCCCCGACATCAATTCTGGGTGGACGAGGCATATATCAAGTATAGCACACAAAAAAGGTACCAGGTACCTTTTATAGTCGTCACCACTGAGCCGTTGAGGCATTTTTTCTTACTTTCTGCTATCATATTCCCATGCACTGGATTCTCGCCATTTCACTTCTCATTCTATTTGAAATCTTTGCCGATATCTTTGCCAAGGAGTATTCACTCAAGCAAACCGCTCTGTTTTGGGCACTAGCCCTCGGCTCATATATGGTCGCCAATGTTTTTTGGCTCGTAGCAATCAACAACGGCTCAGAGCTTGCTCGCGGAGCGATTATCTTTTCTGTCGGTTCGGCGATCGCGGCGATCTTTGTGGGCTTGATAATGTATGGCGAGGAGGTAAACAAGATTCAGGTAGCTGGTATGATTGTGGGCATTGTCGCCATCGGCCTGATCTCGTGGGGTTCGGAGATGTAATATAAAATTAATCACATGAGCCATCTACCCAGTTTTAGCAAGGACGGTCCTTGCTAATCACTAAGTTCAAGTTAGAAGCGACTGTCCGGCATCGTGGGAGGCAAATCAAAGGTACCTGACCCCTTTACCCCCAGAGTAGTGAATGGTGGCTGACCCCCCCATTACTTTATCCTAATATTTAAGAACTGTGATATAATCACAATAATGAATCCAGTAACAAAATCAAAAAGAATTGTTATTTACCCAAGCTGGCAGACTTGGCTATTTGTTTTAATGGCTCCGTTATTTGTTCTCATTCTAGATACAATTAGCGCTATCTGGACTAAATCAGAGGTGTTTTCAACCGGAATATTAAATGTAACAATTTTATTTTATTTGATTTTGGTTATTGGTGTAGCAAAAATAATAATCATCTCAAATGAATCAATAATATTTGGGTCACATTTTATTTTTATAAAAAAATTGCCGATTGAAGATATACATAGAATTGATGCAAAAGTTGATTATCACTATTCAATCAATACGGGTTTAATGCCGATTGCTACTCTGCATTTTTTAAATGATAAATCTGAAAATTTATATAATTTAGGATTTGGAATATTCAGTAAAAAAGATACCAGTATTTTTTTGAATAAGATAATTCTGTCTAGGCAAAATATTGTTTTAGACAATAATGCAAAATTGCTATTAACTGAAAACGATAAAAATATTCAGTCTGAAATAAAGAAAGTTTCTATTGCAGTCTTGTCTAGCTTATCTATAGTATTATCTGCTACGCTAGTTATACTTGGAATTATTTATCTGCTAAAAAAATAAACGATTCACAAGAACCGTTCTTGCGAGAGTTAAAATTTGAGTACGTCGCATTATTATCCAAATAGTTCATTTACCTCACCACTGCATCAAATTGCTTCTTCGTCACCTCCTCAAGATTTTTGTGAATAGTGTCAATCTCCGCTGATGTGAGAGTGCGGTCAAGTGAGCGGTAGGTCACGCGAAAAGCGTAGCTGATTTTGCCTTCGCCGAATTTCTTGGCATTTTCATACTTGTCGAGAAGCTCAACTTCTTCCACTAGTCC
>SXGR01226072.1_pt1 | contig 30344 bp, 32 predicted proteins | sample 3174711 | NCBI WGS metagenome assembly SXGR01 (sample SAMN11356860, study PRJNA531348) | freshwater metagenome | isolation source: freshwater sample F1-60 | place: China: Fuxian Lake, Yuxi | collected 2017-12-25 | reverse complement strand
GTGGAGAGAGCAGAAAGTGATATAAAACGGTGCCGATAGTCAGCTGGCGGAGTCCACGGGTTTCTGCACGAACCCTCGCGTGTTTGCCGGATTTCCCAAAGAAAATGCCCAACGGCTCCGTTGGGCATCAATTTTTGGTGGTGGAACACGGACCCGAACCCGCGTCCGCATCCCGAGCAGGATAGCAAGGTTTTGATCTTGAGGGCGTGGGTTTTGGCATTTGGCCATTGCAAATTCAGCTTCGGTTTTCCAAAGTCGACGTCCCCCCGGATTTGAGTAGCGTCTAAGCTTGGAGTCCAATCCCATAGACAGGAGATTGGACGTGAAGAAGAGATTTACCGAAGAACAAATCATTGGCTTCCTGCGCGAAGCAGAGGCGGGCCTGGCGGTTGCCGAGTTGTGCCGAAGGCACGGCTTCTCAGAGGCTAGTTACTACCTCTGGCGCAGCAAGTTTGGCGGCATGAACGTGTCCGATTCCAAGCGCCTGAAGGAACTCGAAACGGAAAACGCACGCCTCAAACGGCTGCTGGCCGAATCCATGCTGGAGAACGAGGTGACGAAAGAAGCCTTGAGAAAAAAGTGGTGAGCGCACCGGCCAGACGCGAACTGGTGCGCTACATGATTGACAAGGGACTGCGCGAGCGTCGCTCGCTACGCATCGTCGACATGAGCGCCAGTGCCTACCGCTATGAGCCAGCTCAGGACCGCAACTGCGTGCTCAAGGACAAGATCATCGCCCTGGCCCAGCGACATCGACGCTATGGCGCCGGCATGATCTATCTGAAGCTGCGCCAAGCCGGAGAGGTCGTCAATCACAAACGTGTCGACCGCCTGTACGCCGAGGCGGGTCTGCAGGTGAAGAAGCGCAGGCGCAAGAAGATTCCCCTTAGCGACAGACATCCCTTGGAGCGCCCAACGTCAGCCAATCAAGTGTGGTCTATGGACTTCGTGTTTGACCGCACGGCTGAAGGGCGCAGCATCAAGAGCCTGACGGTGGTGGATGACGCAACCCCTGAAGCGGTGCGATCGTGCCGGAGCGTGCATTGGGCGGAAATCAACTGGTGCGAATCCTGGAACAACTTGCCAGCACCAGAGGGCTGCCTAAAGCTATACGGACAGATAACGGCAAAGAGTTCTGTAGTCGTGCCATGCTGACTTGGGCCCATGAGCGCGGTGTGCAACTGTTTCTGATCGAGCCTGGAAAGCCCAATCAGAACGCATACATCGAATCATTCAACGGTCGGTTTCGGGACGAATGCCTGAATGAACATTGGTTCACAAGCTTGCAGCATGCCCGCGTTGTGGTGGAAGCATGGAGAAAGGAATACAACGAAGAGAGACCCAAACGATCTCTTGGAGGAATGACCCCGATGGACTACGCCAAGACACTTATTCAAAAGCAGTTAAATTAGCCCCCGGACTCCAAAGCCAAGTGCTACTGAAAACGGGGGGACGTCGAAGTCTGAATTCGCTCCAACACCTTAAGCGTCAGCTGCTGCAAACCTTCACCGTTATTCAGATACTGAATGTGTCTGAGATGTCGTAAATCGAACGGCACGTCGTCAGCTGATTGAGTGATAAGAATGACATCTTTGCCAAGACAGTGGGCTATACCCGCCTCGTAAAACACATTGGCATTCTTTCCAGAAAGGTCACAGATGACCACACTGGATTTACAAATCAGGGATACGACGTCCTGAATGATGGCGTCGTGGTTCCAGATATTGTCGGGACGGTTGCAGCGCTTACCAAGTTGCGTTGCTGCAGCAGTCAACGCAGCATACACATCGTCAAATCCAGGATGAAACGGCATCATCACCGAAATCAGTTTATCGCTGACCGGCTTGTAATCCAGATGGAATACCTTGGGCGTCGGCCCCTTCGTGGCCTCATTGCGCAAAAGCACTTTGAACAGGTCAACACTCTTTACTGCCCAATGTGTGCGACTGAACTCTAAGTTCTCGATCTCAAGTTCGCCAGCGATCTTATCCAGAACTTTGTTTGGTATGGGCGGGATAGCAGGATCAAACGCATATTCAATCTGGTATTCCGACCCGGCCAACCGAAGTTGGGTGATTGTTCCAACCCGGGCAAGCTGATCACCAGCCCCTGTTGTTTCGGTCACGAACAAAGTTGGTAGTTTGGAAATGGCATCAATATCCATCTGCTCTTTGGGCTTGAAGCGCGTAACAAGGGCATCGGCTGTATATTCAAAAACGCGCCCACGCGAGAATGTGTCTCGACTGGGGCTCCAGCCAGCGCCGGAAACGATCAAGTTAAACATTCGCCCCTCCCTAATTCGCCACCTTGCATCGAAGACAGGTAGGGCAGCACATCAGCCAGATGCTGAATTGGGATTGCGGGGCTATCCGCTGATGAGCCTCCCAAGTGCAGCAAAGTACCTACTCCTGCAGCCTCTCCAGCCGCCATATCCGAAAGGGTGTCACCGACAACAATTGACCTGGCAAGGTCAATTTCCATATCGTGTTTGGCTTGAAGCAACATTCCGGGTGATGGCTTGCGGCAATCGCTATACCGGCGGTACTCGCCAATGCCATGCTCTGGGTGAAAAGCGCAGAAATAAACGGCGTCGATCAAACCTCCATGTTCGATGAATCGCGTCTTCATCCAATCAGTTAAAGCGTGAAAATCCGCTTCGCTGTAGTAACCGCGCCCAATACCCGCCTGATTGGTAAATACTATGACAAAGTAGCCGAAGCGATTTGCAAGCGCCACAAGCTCAAAGATGCCCTCAACAAACTCGAACCCTTCAGGCTTATGCACATACCCATAATCAATGTTGATCACTCCATCTCTATCAAGAAAAAAAGCAGGACGAGTCATGAAAATGGCTCACTCTCTTCTCGTCAATCAGGACTAAAACTATGCGCATAGTGATGCTTCATACTTGACTTCTGTTGGTCTTTGTAGAGAAGGCAATTGCCAATTGCCAATACGTCAATATCAGTGCCCATGAAGCATCGGAAAGCATCTTCAGGTGTATTCACTATGGGCTCCCCTCTCACATTAAATGAGGTATTTACCAGTATCGGGCAGCCAGTTTGCGATTTGAATTCAGTAATCAATGCGTGATACAAAGGGTTTGTCTCCGCGTGAACAGTCTGGATCCGCGCTGAGTAGTCCACATGGGTAACCGCTGGAATTTCAGATCGTTTGATATTCAACTTGGCGATCCCTGATAGCGCACTCTCGTTTTCGCTTATTAGCACGCGCCTGTTTTTGGCGACATTTGCCACCATGAGCATGTATGGACTGTCCGCGTCCATCTCGAACCAATCTGAGACGTCTTCGGCCAAAATACTTGGTGCGAAAGGGCGGAATGATTCCCGGAATTTTATTTTCAGGTTCAACTGCTTCTGGGCAATTGGAGATCGTGGGTCCGCGATGATGGATCTCGCACCTAGTGCTCGGGGACCGAACTCCATACGCCCTTGGTGCCATCCAACAGCCTTCCCCTCTGCTAAAGCAAATGCGGTTTTAGAGATGAGTTCATGATCGGCAACGATGGAATACACTGCACCAACTTCCTGAAGGCTGCGTTCAATATCAGATTGCACATACGCTGGCCCAAGATAGGCGCCTTTCATTGCATCTATTGAATTGGCCACCCTGGGTTTATTCAGCATAAGGTAATAAGCAGCCAATGCAGCTCCAATTGCTCCCCCCGCATCACCGGCGGCAGGTTGAATCCATATCTGATCGAAAATTTTCTCGCGGAGAAGCTTCCCATTGGCGACGCAATTAAGTGCCACCCCCCCCGCCAAACATAGGTTTTTTTGCCCGCTGGATCGGCGGATATCGTGGGCCATTTTGATTACCACCTCCTCCGTCACCATCTGAATCGATGCGGCTATATCCATTTCTCTCTGAGTCAAGGGTGATTCACTGATTCTAGGAGCGCCGCCGAACAGAGCGTTGAATCGTGAATTGGTCATGGTCAGACCTGTGCAATAGTCAAAGTAGCTCATGTCGAGTTGAAATGAGCCGTCGTCATTGATATGTATCAGGTGATCCTTGATCAGTTGAGCGTATTTCGGCTCACCATAGGGCGCGAGACCCATGAGCTTATATTCGCCAGAATTGACCTTGAAGCCCGTGTAGTAAGTAAATGCGGAATAAAGCAAACCAAGCGAGTGCGGGAAACATATCTCCTTTTGGACGGAAATAGTATTCCCAGAGCCTATGGCCAGCGAAGTAGTAGTCCACTCGCCGACGCCATCCATGGTTAATACAGCAGCATCCTGGAATGGAGAAGGAAAGAATGCAGAGGCCGCGTGACTTAGGTGATGCTCGGAAAAGCGCAGACGAGTAGACCAATCAATCTCCTTCCCCAGTTCCGTCTCTAGTGCCTCAATGATGAGCGTTTTCTGAAACAGCTTGTCTTTAAGCCACACCGGCAGTGACTTGGCAAAACTACTGAAACCGCGGGGCGCAAAAGCCAAATACGTTTCAAAGATACGTTCAAACTTCGGGAATGGCTTGTCGTAGAAAACGACGAAATCCAACTCTGCTGCACAGATGCCCGCTTCTTGTAGGCAATACCTGATTGCATGGGCGGGAAAATCGGCATCATGTTTTATTCGGGTGAATCGCTCTTCCTGAGCCGCTGCGATGATAACGCCGTCAGTCACCAAGCAGGCAGCCGCGTCATGGTAATAAGCCGAGATGCCGAGGATATTCATGATTCAGAACAGCGTATAGATAAAGGGAGCGATTACCGAACCTTGTGCCGCGATCAGGAGACTTCCGATCAGCACCAGGATCAGGATGACTGGCGCCAACCAGAGCTTTTTTCTGGCCCGCAGGAAGTGCAAAAGTTCTTTAATAAAGTCCATGGCTATCTCAATACTGGTTTTTAAAGGATTCGGAAGTAACTTCTGCCTGTTCACGCGGAACCCAAGAAGATCCGCCTTCCAGCTTACGCAAGCGCAACTCATCGCGTCCGAACAAACGCGTCAACACACCGATCGGAGTCAACAAGAAAAAGAAAATAACCAGCAACACCACTGGGCTGACAACACGGCCCAGTATTTCTCCCAATAGAAACCAAGCCCGGTTTAAGGGGCGCAGAACTTTGGGTGCAGCGAAAGTCACTGCCAGTAACAAAACTCCAGACAACAAAAAAATCCACCAGAGGCTTGGTTTTTGATTGGCTAAAAAAACGTACAGGCCAGCGCAGGTTGAAACGGCTGACGCAAAAAACCCAAAAGCACGATCTGAAGGCATCAATTTCACAATTCGACATCCATATTATTTGAAGTCTCCAAGGCAGTCATATTTCCGACTTGGATGTTGCCATTGAGCGGGCGACTAATAAACATGATTTGATTTCTGATGTCTTCTTTGGATTGCCGATTATTTTTAATGTCTGTGAGGTAGATCACTTTAGCACCCTGCTTTTCATATAAATCACCAAGGGAGGAAAAGTCGAAACATATGCAAAGTTCAACATAGGGATGCCAATACAAATCATCAATGAGTACAACTCGACAGTCAAGACGCTTTTTGTATTGCGCCAAAGATGAGCCTGGATGAGGTCTGACAAAGATGCGCGAGTCAACTACTGTTTCCGCCAGATAGTTGGCAAGCTCGCATTCCTGCTGTAGATGGACACGCTGTCCGATGACCAGGACTCTGACTGCGGCCCGATCATCTAAGTCAGGCGTCCCCTGAATCAACCATCCATCTGAGCAAATAAAACTGGGATTGCAATCTTTTGCGATTACCAGGCTTCGATAATTGCGCTCAGACTCCTTGTCGAACAAAACAATCTTGTCAATGTTCTTCAAACGCGTCGGGTGGCTTGCTGGATTTCTAAATCCTGCACGATTCGACGGATCACATAGCAAACCGTGCTGGACAATGATTTTTTTTGCACTGGTCGGCAATTGGTCGACAAGAACAGCCCATCGGTCACTGTCGTTGCTGATCCAGACAGAAGTTAATCCACCTGCGCTTCGATGCAGGACAGACCAAGTCATGAACCATCCGAAAGCGGCATAGACTTGGAAAGTTGTTCCAGGTATGTGACTGGATTGTCTTAAGAGGAGTAGTGATCGTGCTGCGTACAGAAACGCACCAGCGATATCAGATAGGACTATGTAATCGGCAATACTGCCAATCGAATTTTGCGGAGGGCAAGATCGTTCCAGCTTCTTCGATACGCAAATATGCGCCCCCTCAAAACCACAGTTCCTAGCAAAAATAAACGATGTCTTTGATGTTGCAAAAAAAACATCTCCCGTGATCCTTGTTTTGCGCAACCTAACGTGCCTGAGCGTCAAAGCTACCTGAAGCAACAGTAATGCCGGGTACAACAACAGGGACCAAAGCGCCGATGACAAATACGCAACGCAGGCAAGCGACCTAGGGAACTTCTTCGCTACATATGTAAGCTTTTCCAGCCGGGGAATGACTAAATTGGTGTACCGACTGACTGGATATTTATGAAATACATAACGGTCACGATTCATCTCGTTGGCAACTGCACCAACGAATATTCTCACTGGGTCTATTTCCTCTGTTTTACAGTTAGACACTATTGCACTCATATTGACTCAGTTGTGCGATGCCAAGGACGGCGTCACGCGTTTCAATGCACTGGCAATTAGATTTGTACAACGCAGTAGCGGATGCACCCAATCCCTGAAGTCAGTGTTCTTGCAACCGACTACAGTCGGGTTATAAGATCCGACAATGGGAATCCCATTAGTGCTGGCAAATTTGCGGTAGGTTGTCTCGGCTAGGAGGAAGCCACGGCTGTCGTTTTCCGACTTCCATTTTTCGTATGAAAATGGATGCACCGGAACCAGTACATAGGTCACTGCGGTGCCGTTGCGGACGTAGAAATCGGTAAGCTGCTTCAGCAGTTCTAGCGCATTACCGTCAATCGACTTCAGAGGCACCAGCTCATCATCAATCGTTCTCACGATGTTCTCGACTTTTCCCGAATCGTAATTTTCATCTAGGGGCCAAGGAGTACTGCCATCGCTGCAGAATATAAAGTTGTTCCCGTCTGGTAGACCTGGTAGACACAGCAGCTTAGCTTCAATGTTCGGAGCCGCAGATCCCCCCTTGGCCTGCAACAGAACTTTCAGGCTTTGCTGAAAATACGCAGGCGATAACATCTCCTTTGCTATCGGGATGTATGTCTGATAACGGCTGGGTTGCAGGAAATCATTGCAGTTTAACCAGCTCTTGTATTGTTGCGCAGCAGGGTTATCGCACTTAACTTGGACTGAAAAATTCTTAGCATTGTATTGCTGCACCCCAACACGAACGGTTGCTCCCTCGTTGTTGGCATGCGCCATTTCCAGGGTGAAGACATCGCCAGCCTTGGCTTCGAGCAGTCTGGTGACAACCGTTCTGGCTTGGTGTGGCGAGGGGGAGCCCTGGAGGTTGTCCATGTAATTTCCCTCATCCACCGAAGCGCCATTTACCAAAACTCTCCATGCCCAGTTGTAAGTGCCTGTCTCGATCCAACCGTCGAAACTAATCTGGAGTGGCCCTGCAAAAGGCAATTTGCCAATGGCTACAGCACGGTAATCCCCTGTCACATGCTTGCCGATGACGACATCCGTCATGGGTACTCGCATTAGGTTCTTGTCATTACCGGCTAGTTTCTTATAGATCCTGGCACTGCCTTCGGGCAAACTGAACCGGAAATGTTCAACGGCCTTGACGAAGGCATCCGGATAGGACATCTGGACTAGTCGCGTGTAGCTGTTAGCCTGCTCAATCATCCACGGATCGAGCGCAATGTACATCTTTTTAGGAATCTGTTTTTGCTGGTCGCGCAGATAAGTGACAACTAGCAGGTCCTCCAGAGTGGCGGCATTCACTGCGTCCACAAAGTGCAGTTCGTCATCAAATGCTTTCTTCGAGAAATACCGTACCCGCGAACTGCCAAAAATCACGCTACGGTCAGTCTTGGATTTTTGCTCAAGCCACATTTGCCTCAACACCCTCTCGTCAAGAGAATAAATTTTCTCTTTAAGCACGACTGCCTGCTGATCGGCCAGCAATATTCCGGCAACACGCGCCTCGTCACTTTGGCGAGCATCAGGCTTGAGAAGGTATACCGGGTCGATACTCAGGTTTATCCCAAGGATGATGCAGACTATCGACGTACATATAAAAGCCAGTTTTTTCATCATTTCCTAGCGCTCAGAATTGGAAATAAATAAATGCTGAGCGGCCAAAATTCCCTGCAACCAGCGTGACCAGCAACAATACATACAACGCAACAACCCCGGTCCTGCGCAGATGCACAGCGCTAGCGATGCTGCCGTTAACGCTTCGGCTGTTGAAGTATTCCGCCGCGAACATGAATAGGGCTGCACCGAAACCGATAGCCAAACTGTTGGAATTCGGAGCAACCGCATTACTCCCCGTGTTGATCGCACCCGCTGGCCCGTGCAAAGCATTGGCAATAGTCTTCAAAATGTAGAACCCATCGCCAACATTTTTGGCACGGAAGAAAACCCAGCCAACCATGACAATGCCCATCGTCACCAGCCATTGCATGATGGACGCCAGCCCCAAGCGCACCGGTTCATCAGGTCGTGCGGTTCCGCTCACTTTCTCCATGACCAGAAAAAAGAGATGTATCAAGGCCCAGGCAATGAAAGAGAAGTTCGCACCGTGCCAAATACCACTGATCAGAAACACCGCTGTAAGGCCGAAGTACATGCGCGCAACGCCACTTCGGCTGCCGCCAATCGGCAGGTAGACGTAATCACGAAACCACGTCGACAGCGAAATATGCCATCGGCGCCAAAAATTAGTTATCGAATTTGCGAAATACGGATTGTTGAAATTTAGCGACAACCGGATGCCCATCATTCGGGCGACGCCAGTGGCGATATCCGTGTATCCGGAAAAATCATAATAGATCTGGATCGTGAACGCGAGCACCGCCACAGCCAAGGATAGCGCACTGAAGTTCTGCGGATTTGCAAACACAGGATCGACAATGGAGGTTAGGTTGTCCGCGATGACAAGTTTCTTAAAAAATCCCCAGGCCATCAGTGAAAAGCCGGCGTGTAGGTCGGTATCGGTGGCGCGAAAGTTGTTTTTCAGCTGCGGTAACAAGGTGGTGACCCGCTCGATCGGGCCCGCCACCAGTTGGGGAAAGAACGATTTGAAATTGGCGAAATACAGCAGATTCCGCTCGCAACGGGCCCGGCCGAAGTAAACGTCGACGATATAGCTGATGGCTTGCAGTGTGTAGAACGAAATGCCCAGGGGCAGCACCTGCGAATAGGTTTCGACATAGCTTGTGGGATCGCAACGGCTGCTGGACAACCTGATCAGGCAGACGATGAATGCCTGATATTTAAAATAAATCAGCGGGGCGGTGACCAACATGACCGAGGCGGCAAGAAATACCAGCGCCCCCTGCCGCCTTTCCCTAAAGTGCTCAATCAGTATCCCTGCCAGGTAACTGGTGCCAATTACATAAACCATGAAAAACGAATGCTGGATGCCGAGTACTTGCAGAAAAAGGATGTTCCCCGCAAGCAGGATAGACAGTTTCAGCCAGCCATCTGTCCAGCGCAAAAGCAACAGGATGACAGGGAAAAACAATGCGAACTGCAGGCTGTTAAACGACATTACGGGCCTCGGGGCTATTGGAATTCAGCAATTTTTTCAATTCCAGGCTCAGGCGCTCGCCAAACCTTTGGATCGGCGGCTGGCGTTCGGCCCCGAGGAGCTGATTCCGCTCACACTGCAGGCGCTCGCGGGCAGTTGCCAGCTCCGCGAGGAATTGTCCATAGCTGGTGACGTGGAGCACGCCTTCAATGGCAGAGTTGAACCACAGGTTGTAGCCGTAAACATCGTAGTCGATCACGTCCAGGCCGGCATAGCGCGCCCAGCGAGCGGTACTCGAGGAATCAACCACATACAGGTCGGCTACTGCTAGCAACTCCTCCAACGGGCGCTGCAAGAACTTCCCCCCCGTTTTTTCCATAAAAGCAACGTCAGCTGGATTAGTCAAGGGATGCAGTGAATAAATTAGATTGCAATCTAGGCTTGTAACTAGTGCTGAAGACCACTTTTCCAGCAGGGTGCGGTAGTTCTGGAATTCGATTTCGGTCGTTCGTTGCGAAACCTTGTTGGGCGGCACTGACGCAATGACAAAAGGCTTGTCAGGGTCGAAGCCAAAACGGGAGCACAGTTGGGCCCGTAGCCGGTCTCGTTGGCAGAGCATTTCATCAATGTTGTCCATGTAAGGGGCGCCGACCACAACCAACTGGTCTGGTGGTGCTCCATTTTTCAGGAACAACTGCCGATCCTCCTCTGTCTCCAGAAAGATCTGGTCGCAACGGCTATTGTTGTATCCCCAAGGATTGGGGGGCGCTAGGTTGAGCTGCTCGATAGCGTAGATGGTTGCGGGAGCGACGAGCAGCAGCGCTTGATTTTCGTGGGTATAGACCCAAGCCGGAAATTTTTTTGCAACTTCCCGAGCCGCATGTGAGCGGATGACATGGTTGGGATGCCCGAGTCGGTCCTTAGCCAGAGTCACCGAGTCCGCTCGGTCATACGGTATGACCACGCTCGGAATCCCCAGATTTCTGGCCGCTTGAACAAAGGCCGTGGTTGAGTAGTAGGCCGAATCCTTCGCCAGGATAAGGATATCCGGTGTACGCGCCGCAAAGAAACGGCCGGCGGCATCTATGTATCCCCTGAGTCGGCTTTCTTCACGCGCCTTCTCAACCATCAAATCGTATTCAGATATCCATGGAATTTTAAACCAAAATGACTGAAAGGCTAAGGCTTTATCTCTAAGCACGTTATAGCGTGCAGGGTGTTTCGAGCGTAGAAATTGTTTAACCTTCTGATACACCTCTTGTATCGGTTCGTTGTTTATGTCCTCAGTATAAAACTGCCCCTCAGAACTGGAGTAATGACTAATGCCAATGGCATCAAAATCGGCCACTATGGAGCTGTCTTTGGCTAGATCGTGCAGCAGCAAGAAACCACACTCCCAGTTTCCTGAGGTCACAAGTATTTTGGCAGCTCGGCCAAGGAAGGCTGTTTCGGATTCCGAGAAGCTGACCAGCAGCAAGCGGCTTTTGCTAGACAGAGACGCGTCATGGTATTGAGGGCAAAGATGGGAAATCGGCACTTTAGTTCCAGTGCAATCTCGGGCTGACACATCCCGGTGGAACCAGCCCATAGTCGGACCGCGCACTGTCGCCTTCCAAAGGGTCGATGACCTGGAAATAGAGTGCCTCGTTCTCCGTGAGATAGCAGTTGCGCGGTGCGAGCGAGGACAGGGATGTGTTTACCGAATACCGACCTTCATTCAACGTATTACCCTCCACCCAGCCGGTGGAGGTATAAAGCCCCGGCTCACGAGGGGTATGGCCCCATGCAGTCCGGTTTTCGATGGATGTGAAAAGAACATCGCCCGCCGCATTAACCAGCTGAAATTCAGGCAGAACAGTCCGCCCCGGTTGCAGAATTTCAAAGCAGATTTCAACACCGAACCGTTGTCGGATATCGACAATTTCAAGCGGCTCACGCTCAGCATTAACGATGCGAACCGAAAGCAGCCTGACCAAGCCCTCCGCACAGGGGGCTAGCGCGGGTTGCCATATCTTGGTCGCCTGGGTATGCACGGTGTTTCCGAGATACAGCTCGGTAATCTGCTCGACCGAGCCGCTGGCGGCGATAGAGCCACCGGCGATAAATATGGCTCGATCGCAGAGTCTGGCGACTGTACTCGTGCTATGGCTGGCGAGGACGACTGTTCGGCCATTTTTTACAACGCTTTCCATCTTTTGCATGGACTTCTGCGAAAACTCTGCATCGCCGACCGACAGTACTTCGTCAAGCAAAAGGATATCTGGATCCAAGTGAGCCGCAACAGAAAATGCGAGCCGAACGGTCATGCCACTGGAGTAGCGCTTGACCGGGGTGTCGATAAACCGCTCGACGCCCGAAAAGTCGACAATTTCGTCGAAAATTCTATCAATTTTGGCGCGCTGCATACCTAAAATTGACCCATTGAGGTAGATGTTTTCGCGGCCTGTCAGTTCGCCATTGAAGCCCGTACCGACTTCCAACAGGCTTGACATCGTTCCTTGATATCGAAATTCCCCAGAAGTCGGCGTGATGATGCGGGAAAGTATTTTTAGGAGAGTACTTTTACCCGCTCCGTTCGCACCCATGATGCCCAGCATTTCACCGCGGCGCACCTCAAAAGACACGTCCTTCAAAGCCCAAATAACATCATGCCCAGAATCTTTTTCGTTGAAATTAGATAGGTTTCTAATGTTTTTGAATCGCTGGACCGGTTGTGACAAGAAGCTCACTACCCGCCTCTTTACGGACGAATCTATCTCAGATCTTGATCCAATACGATATCTCTTTGACAGCGCGGTTGCTTTCAAAATCACTTCGTTTTCAGCCATTGTTATCCCACATCCGCAAATTTAGCTTCTGCCGACTTGAAGTAGATAACACCGAGAAGCAGGCTGCTGCCGGCAACAATCGCTGACATCGTTATCAGATCCCAAGGCATCGGTCGTGTTGACAGGAGCGCTGATCGAAATCCTTCAATAACGCCAACCATCGGGTTGAGTCCGTAAAAAAATCTGTACTCGGCAGGCACCAAGCTCACTGGGTAAACAACAGGAGATGCGTACATAAGCGCCATAGTCACGTAACCCATGATGTGCAGGATGTCGCGAAAATGAACTGCCATGGCCGCTGCAAGCATTCCGAATCCAAGTATAGCAACCATGATTATCAGAATCAAAAACGGCAAGAAAAGAACATTGATGTTGAAAGATGCACCCGAGAAAGCCAGCAAGATCAGTAACAAACTAAAGGAGATGAGGAAGTCGAAAAACTTGTCAAACAAGGCTGCAATAGGGAGTATTAGGCGTGGAAAATATATTTTTTGCAGGAACGAGCCTGCGCCGTAGACCGAGGACGAAACTGCATTAAGCGCTTGTGAAAAAAATAGCCATGGAACAACTCCCGACAGTGCAAACAAGGCATAGGGGGCGCCATCGGAATCAATACGTATAAGTTTGCCGAATACCACGGTATAGATCAGTACTTGGGAGAGCATCGGAAACAAGGACCAAACCACTCCCAGTGCAGATTGCGCATATCGGACCTTGATGTCACGCCATATCCAGAGCATGAGCATTTCCCGGGCGTCCCACAACTCTCGGAACGACGCCATCGATAGTTGGCTGGACTTCGCGTTAATGACGGTTAACTTCTTCATTGCTTAAACCACATAGCCTGCCATTTCACTGTAGATTTTTGCGTGTACAAGTTGCGCCTCCACAGAGCAAAAATGGCTTTCGTCTTGACTGAGGAATGCCTGGGTTTGTCGGTAGAGGCCCGGCTTGAACCGTATGTCAAGTTCGTCATCCAGCAGCACCTTCTCCACTGCGACGGATGCAAGCGAGGTAACCTGCAACTGCTCCATGGGCCGGAAAATAAGTCGCCGTTTACGGGTGAGAACCTCCACAGACCATCTTCCTGGCGCCTGCCAGTCTGCGTGATACGAAAACAAAACATCCTTGTCAGTGATACCTGCTCCGGCAAAACGCGCTCCAGCCTCATGCCACACCATGCGCCCAGAATGCCACCCCTTCCATTCACTGGGCAACCCGCACAGGTGAAACGCGAGATCGATAACGTGCGACGAATTGGCAATGACCCAAGCGTTCTTGACTTCCGCTGGTAGGGGCATGGGCTCGATCTGGTGGGACCACTCGGTAAATTCGAAATTGCAGCTCACCGGTCCGCCGTCCTCGACAATCATTTCCCGCGCTGCCGTGGTGGCCGCATAAAAACGGCGGCTGTAGCCCACCCATACTTGGGCACCGCGACCGCGAGCGGCCTGGGCCACGTTGGCAAGTTCAGCCACCGTGATGCCACCTGGCTTTTCTAGCAGGATTCTTTTTGTTCCGGCGTGGATCAGCGCAAGGGCAGTGTCAGCCAATTGTTCGAAGCTCGCGGCAATGATCGCCGCGGCAGGTGCGGCAGCTGTTTGCAGCGTATTGCCCAGACCACCGGTTATTACGGATTTGCCGGTGTTGGCCTCAAATGTCTGTGCTGATCCCACGCCGCGTCCCACGACCTCGAAGGGAACCCCGAGGTTGGCTAGAACTTTTGCATACTCTTGTGCGTGCGGGCCTGCACCAATAAGCCAGAGAGACATTGGAATCCTTGTTATTCAGGTGATTGGAACTTCTGTAGCGTACGCATTTACATGGCGCTGCCAGTGGGATAGTAGAGAGCGCAAGAACACCGAATGCATCTGCGTGGACTGATCCAGCGTCGGCAGTAAGCAGCTACCCGTTTTGAGCAAGGTCTCAACCAGACCGCCTGTTACCTCGCTCTGGGATGGTATGCGACCGGGAATGGCGAGGCCGTCCATGCGTGAGGCGCTGCCGGCCACCTCATCCATATGCCAGACATGTTCGCCGTCAGTAAATTCAAAGGCATAGGCCACATCGCCAGGCAGTGCTGTCAACTGCGCGCTGGAACCTCCGGAAAACCGCGCCTCCAGCGTGCCCATCACTTCCATATTGCCGGGTCGTTTGCCGGCCCCCCACTGGGGATCAAGGCCATCCGTACGGATATCTTCGAGCGTCTCACCGGTCAGCCAGGAAAACATGTCAAGAAAGTGAATGGAATTGCATGCCAATCCCCAGTCACCACCATCCACCCGTAATTCCATCGGTCGCCCCGGAACCAGTGCGTCCTTGATAGCCTGATGCCAGGGCAGCGCGCGACGAGGGGTATTGACCCACGCCTGACTGGCGGTTCCTACGCTGTTACGGATTTGCTGTAAAGCCTCCACGCTGCGCGCAAGAACCTTTTCGAGTATCCAGTAGTTAACCTGAGACTGTTCGGTGATCCCCGCAACAATTGCGGGGCGAACATCCGCAGGTGTGGCAACAATGGCCACATCCACTTGGCGCGGCAACTCGGCTAATGATTGGCACAGATTGAGACGGTGCTGGGTTACACCGGGTACCACTACGTCCAGCCAGCGCTCCTGCGACGTATTTAGCGAACTCTCGCTGGGATCCTGAATATAAATGTCGAGCGGCAGTGAACACGTTGACAAGCCCTGAAGGTGACGGGAGCCGAGTTGCCCCGCGCCGGAAATCACGACAGTAAAACGTTTCAATTGGTCACCTTGCAATTGCGTTTTAACACGGAACTGGTCCGTATCAGTCTGGAGGCCATGAATTCAGCGAGCATGTTGTACCCGCGGTCTCCAAAATGGACATTGTCAATAAACAAGTCCTTTTCCTCACCCTGGATCGCGGGGTCGGAATCGACAAAGTTAACCACGCCCCCCCGCAGTAGTGCATCCTTCAGCCTTGAATAACCTCGGCTGTGGAAATTGCCAAATTCTTCGTCCGATTTTCTGATGGCTATTTCGTTAGTGGTCAGTCTCTTTCCGGTCGAGTAAATGGACGGCTGCAGGACATAAAAGAACTCATAGCCATAATCCTTCGCCCAATTGGAAAAAATCCGTGCAGTCCGAAGGCTCGAATTGATGGTCACATCCGTACTGACAGCGCGGCGATTGATGGCCTCGGCAACACGGGCGGGGTCGTAAGTTAACTTGAAGTACGCAAGGCTCGCCAAGTACAAGGTCCGAAGGAAATAATCTTCCGGTTTGGGAAGCCCGGGAATAAAGTCATCCACACCCCTAGCACCAAAATGCTTCCCTACCTCAAAATAATCCCGGTTCTGGTGAGGCAACAGTCCAGTGTAGGAATTGTAGATATCGTTGAAGCCTGTGAATGCGATATGAATATCCGGCTTTAGTGGCAATATATCGGTCTCAAAGCGGCGACGCTCCTGGCCTGATGTTTGTGCAGAAATTGCCGCATTCCATACTACGGCGTTACTGCCCTGGCAGCGGTCAGTGAGCAATTTTTGCAACACAGCAGGCAAGGTTTGGTCATCGGCTACACCAACCCCCCAAGCTGTTGACCCACCTGTGACAGCAATTCTGATTTCTGGGCGGGGTGCGCCCTGCCCCGACTCCATTCGAATTGGGCCGTTATTCCTGAAGCCATGGACATCGGTACTCCACCCTCTTCCACTGCTATTTGACTCAGGGGTATAGAGCAAGTCACCAGAGAAGCGCATTGCACTTAACCGATCTTGGCTGGTGGGACACTGCTTAACTGTATAAGCCGGATGGCCCTCCGCAACACAAGGATAGGACTTGACCTCATGCTTGTATAAGTTGCGAAGCAATATCTCTGCGACCGTGCCCGACAAAAGCAAGGCAATCACGACCACCAATACATTCTTTAACATTAGGTTCATTTATCCTTGAGGTATCTATCCATAAGATGAGCAAAAATGACTCTATGGGCATAGGGTGTCCAGTGCCCATCCACAGCGAAGTACATTGAATTTTGCCCCCCCCCCGCCAGTGGCGCGGTCAGATCATCAACAGCCAGACCGTGGGCTTGAAGGTAATTGAACAGGCCTTTGTGGGAAACCACGGTGCCAGTCTGGAATTCGTAGTCGCTAGCCATCCTTCCGACCGTATTCTGGTCCGGGAAGGCCCATCCGGCGGGCACCAGCAGTATGTGGGCCACTGCTCCACGTGCCTCAAGCGTTGATTTGAACCGCTTCAGCATGGCGAGATTCAGGTCCACGCTGTCAATCATGAGCTGACTCCAGCAGTCACTGCTTTCGCCCAGCATGACATAGTCCTCGGCAAGGTCGGTGATAGCCAAGGGTACGGAATCCGGGCTGCCTGGGCAAACCTTTCTTCGGGGACGGTCCTTGGCCTCGGTAGAGGCTTGTGGGTTTGCGTTGAACAGATGGGCGAAGATATTTTTCAGGTCAAAATAGACACGGTTCAGAAAAAAAGACTGCCTTGAATAGTCCCGCCAGAACTCGCCATCGACCACCTTCGTGCTTTCATCCTTTGTCTTTTCGAATTTGGTCAGGGATTTGATAGTCGAGTTGCCATAGTGCGGGGTGTAATCATTAGTCATGGAGAAGACAAATACATCATCTCCCGGCTTGGGATTCAGCGTCTCGCCAATTCGTTGGTATTGCCAACTGTTCCAACTGGAGTATCCATGTGCTTCTACATCAAAACCCGTATCACGAAGAAGATGCTCAAATCTTTCTTCAATCCAGAGTTCGTCGGCCTGGATGAATGAATCCCCGAGCAGGTAAATTTTCGGGGTCTTTCGGACCGAAGGTATCAGGCTGGGGTGGCGATAGGTCGATCTCCCGTGCGCATCAATGTAGTTGTAGACCGGGAAAATGCGGTCCCGTTTGTCCATGTAATTGACCTGCACAATCGACTTGCAGTAGTCATACCCCGTCTGTTCAGACGCGCAGGTCAGTTCATCCTTGCCATAAGACCTTGTGCCTTTCTCAAAATGGATAAGGGTAACGCCCATATCGAGAAGCAAAATCAGTATCGCGAATACCGCGATGTTGATTGAGAGAGTTTTGCATAATGACTTACAAAACACTGCGACCACCATCCATAACGATGTTCTGACCGTTCATATAAGCTGAGGCCTCCGAGCAGAGAAATTGCACCGCAGCCCGGTACTCGTCCTTGCCAGCCATCCGACCAAGTGGGATCAGCGAGGTTAGCCGCTGGACGAACTCCTCTCCTTGGCCGTTGAATACACCACCAGGTGAAAGAGCATTGCAGCGCACGCCTTGAGTCGCCCAGTAGGTTGCCAGATAACGGGTCAATCCGATCAGCCCTGCCTTGATCACCGAATAAGTCACCGGCTTCACGGGTTGTAATTCATCGGGTAGACCATCCTTGCGGTAGAGTCGTTGATCAGGGGCGAAGACCGAGAGATCGGAGGCGATGTTCAGGATGACTCCGCCCTTTCCCTCCCGGGCCATCACGCTGCCAAAGACCTGGCTGCACAGGAATGCGCCAGTGAGCCCGACGGCCACCTGCAGATTCCATTGGTCCAGGGGAAAGTGCTCAAGGCGCGAAGTCTCAACCACGCCCTGATCGCCTTTGACCTTGGGGTCGATGGCTGCGTTATTAACCAGAATGTCCACACGAAACCCCCGTCCGGACAGCATTTCCGCGACAGCGCCTATGGCCGCCGGATCGGTCACGTCCATCTCCGCAGTAAGTATCCGCGCGCGGTCATGGCGCTCACTCAAGCGTTGCGCTGCAGCATCAAGCGCGGCGACGCTCATGTCAGACAACACGACTGTCGCGCCGCTCTCAAGCAGCGCCGCTGCGTATTCCATACCAAGCAAACCGGCAGCGCCGGTGATCAGGGCGGTTTTCCCGGTCAGATCGAATTTCTCAAAAGCCATCTTTCACCCTATCCGTTTCTTAACTGTGGACTTGCCCGCCGTCCGCGACAAATATGCTGCCGGTGCAAAACGATGCCGCAGGAGACGCCAGCCATAGCGCGAGATTGGCGACATCATGGGGCGTGCCCAGCTTTGCCAAGGCCACATCGCGTGCCAGCATTTGCTCGACTGCAACGGCATCCTCGTTCATCTTCCTTTGCCAGACCGAGCCCTCGAACAGGATATTGCCGGGGGCAATGGCATTGATCCTCACCCCGTCTTTGCCCAGAGGCCGGGCAATGCCGCGAACGTACGCGTTGAGCGCCGCCTTGGCGGCCGAATAAGTCAAGGGCGCACCCGGTACCAGCTCCTGGCCGCAAACGGAAGAGATGCACACGATCGCGCCCCGGCTTGCGGCCAGGGCGTGCCTGCAGGCCTCGACCATGTTGGTCGCGCTCCACAGGTTCAGTTCGAAAACCCGCAGCCATTCCTCATGGGTTTCCGCACCAGGGGGCACCGAGCGACCGCTGCCGACATTGCAAACCAGCACGTCCAGTTTGCCAAACGCCGCCAGCACCCGCTCGACCACTCCGCAGGCCTGGTCCGGCTTGCTGACATCGCCGTCAATGGCGATCGCTTTGCCCCCGGTCTGCGCCGCGACGACGCGCGCCAACTCATCGGCTTTGCGGCCATTGAAGGCGACCGCGGCGCCTTCGGCAAGAAATGCCTCGGCGATGGCACGGCCTATGCCCTTGGAAGAGCCGGTGACCAGAACAGATTTACCCTGCAACTGGAGCTGCACGTCAGGCTCCCTTCGCCCAGGCCTCGATCTGCCCCATGTACTGGCGCAGGGCGCCGGCATGGTCGTCATCCCTGGCACGGGCTGTTTGCATGATCAGGTAGCCACCGTAGGCGGCATCGCGAAGCAGGCGAAAGACAGTTGAAAAGTTAGCATTGCCAGTACCTAAAGGAACAGTGGTTCCACCGAGGACTCTATCCTTAACATGCACATTGACGATGCGGGGGCCATAGGCAGCAAACTCTTCCTCGGGCTTGTACCCAAGCGCAGCGCTGTTGCCGATGTCGTAATTGACCCCAAAGGCATCTGCCGGCAGGCGGCCGATGAAGCGGGCCAGTTCGGCGGGGGCGAAATCGCTTTCGAAGATGATGCGCAGGCCTAGCTCACGGAACAGGTCTGCCTGGGCTAGCATGAAGGCGAGGAGCGCTTCTTCTTGCTGTTCGTTTTCCAGCCTGCCGTTGTCTACCAGAGGCACAACGATCATCTCAATGTCGACTTCAGCGCATGCACGGGCTATCGCGATGAAGTCCACCTCTAGCGCTGCCTTGGCTTGCCCTTGGGCTTTCCAGAAGGGTGCTTGCATGAAGCAGTCCCCAGTAAGGGACGATATGGCAAGCTGATGCGCTTGGCACAGGCTGCGAATCTCCTGCTGGCCTTGGAGTGTGAGCAGGGGGTTCTGATATAGCCGATCCTGATCTAGGGTCCATTCCATCAGCCCCAGCCCCAAACTCTCGGCCGCTGGGAACTCTTGCTGCCAAGAATCCCATGGAAACGCCTGGATTTTTCCGTCCACTAGTGAAGAGAGGCGGCCTTGCATGAAACCGATTTTGTTAGTCATTGCGCAGTTTCATCAGCATGTTGGAGGTGCATTTCGCCGCGATCAGCTTGGCAATGTATTTTCGATTCACGGCCCGCATTTCCTCGGTCAGCCAGGCCGCGATCTCCTGGTTGGGGCCGCGCAGATTTATTTGGCTCAGGCCCACATGGCAATCGGCCTGGGGACCATCGTTCATGATCCAGTGCAGGTGATTCAGGACGTTGTAATCTTGGGTAAAGCTGATTTCTATCTGGTCGGGGCGGAAGCCGTCATCACGTGCCACCTTGCTCAAGGAGGATTGAGTAAAGTAATGAAGATGAGCGCTGTGATAAAAGAATTTTCGGTATGTCGGCACGTCCCAGACCGAAAGCAGGGGGTCGTGCAGATTGGGAGCCTCAATGAAGATCGCCCCGCCTTTCTTCGTGGCCTGCCGGAGAGTTTTGAGAAACTCCACGGGATTTTCGACATGTTCTATCACCTGAAAGGCGCAGACTACATCGTAGGTCCGGCCGGCAAAGCGGGAGTTTTCCAGGAATTCCGCATCCGCTTCGATGCCGAGCTCGTTGCCCAGGAATGCGCAGCATGCCTTGTCGAGTTCGATGGCATTCACCTCGCTCACCTTGTCCTTGATATGAATCAAGAACTGTCCTGCAGACGCGCCCACTTCCAACAGCTGTGAACTGGCAGTCAGATGGGGCGAAATGTGATGCAGGCGATCCTGCTGGTAGTCCTTGTAAACCCGATATATTTCCCGAGCATTGGTTGCGGCCGCCTCGGCATTGTGGGAATACTCCTGGCGATACAGTTCGCCGTAGTACTCCTTGGCGTCCACCGCCTGTTCCTGGACCAGGTAACCATGGTCACAGGCAGGGCAATAACGCACCATGCCATTGCCCCGCCGCAGCTGGTGGGCGAGGATCTCACTCGTTTCCGATGCGCAGAGGGGGCAGGTCGCCGTCGAGTATTCCAGTTGCAGGTCAGTTGTGTGGCTCATTTTGCTAATACTTCGACAAGTTCGAGGAGGACGCCTTCGGGTCCTTGGGCATAAATCACCTTCACACTCCCGTCGGGCGAGTGCTGGGGTGGCGCAGGAAAGCTGACGCCCTCCTGCGAAAGTTTCGAAACGAGCTGATCCAGGTCGCTCACCGTCAGGGCAATGTGCGTGAACCCAGTCGAATAGGGTTTGCCATTCCATCGGGGCTGTTCGGGGTGAGAGTTGAAGCGCAACAGCTCAATCAGATTACCGTCGGGTGCCGCAAGTTTGGCGGTGGTCACATGGACATCTGTCAGGCCCATCATTGCGTCGATATGTGCTCCCGATTCGTCCATCTGCTTCACCACCTTGAAGCCGAGAACGTCGCACCAGAAGTGCAGCGCTCGTTCAAGGTCGGCCACCACCAAGCCGGTATGGCGGATCGTACTGATCATTCCATCTCCACTTCCGCGATTGCTTCACCGAGTACGTCAATGCCTTCGAGCAAGGCCTCGTCAGAGATCGTGAGCGGCGGACCGATTTTGATCGACTCTCGACCGGTATGCACCACCAGCAAGCCCTTCTGCATACAGCGCTCAGCTACCCGGCTGGTAAAGGCACCATCTGCAGCGCCGGTGTTAGGGCAACGGAACAGTACGGCAGCAATCAAGCCCTTGCCAAGCAAGGCGGAAATACGGTCAGGGAACCGTTGCTGTAGCGCGGTCAAGGCATCGAACAGCATCTCTCCCTTGCGAGCGGCCTCGCTGACGAGGTCGCGCTGTTCCAGTTCCTCGATTACCGCCAGGCCCGCAGCGCAGACAAGCGGATTGGCGGAGTGGGTGCTGCTCATGTTGCCGATATCCGGCAAATCCATGACTTCTGCGCGGCCAAGCACGCCGGAAAGGGAAACACCTCCGCCCATGCCTTTGCCGCAGGCGATCAGGTCCGGCGTGACCTCGTAATGCTGGAAACCGAAGCGGCGGCCCGTGCGACCGAATCCCGCCTGCATCTCATCAAAGGCGAGCAAGATATTGTGCTTACGGCACACCTTTTCGATGGCCTGGACGAATGCCTTGGGATAGAACACTGCGCCCCAGCCCTGGAAGGTTTCCAGCATGAAGCCACACACATCCTGCTCGATGTCGATTCCCGATGCGGCTAGGCGCGCCAAGCCAGCTTCGAGGAAAGCCTCAGGACTGGCGCCGTTCAGGGCCCAGGCGTAGGGAAATGGAATGTGATGGATGTCCTGATCCTGATAGCCGATCCAGTCACGCTGCGCTAGATTGCTGCTCATCATTTGCGCGCCCATGGTGCGGCCATGCCAATTTCCTTCGATGCAGACGATGCCGCGACGGCGTTTGCCAATCTTCTGGCCATACATGCGCATCAGCTTCAGGGCTGCTTCGGTGGCTTCGGTTCCGGCCGACAGCAGGAAGGCCTTTTCAAAGAGCTTACCGGCGAACTCGATCAGCTTTTGCAGATACTCGGCGCGCTTGCGATTCGGGTAGGCGTAGCAGCTATAGATCGGCGCATCCATCATTTCCTTCATCGCAGCAGTCACACGGGAATTGGAATGGCCGACATTGGCGACGAAAATCGTCGATGTGAAATCGATCCAGCGGTTGCCGGCGATATCGAACACACTGGAATCCACAGCGCGGTCCCAGATCAACGGGAACTGGCCGTGCATGGAACGTGATTCGTAGCGATCCAGGGTGGCAAGTATCTGCTCGGTGCCGGGCGCAGGAATCGCTGTCTTGATAGTCCGGTGTTCGGTGCTTACAAACGGAACCTGCTGTGGGCTCCGAGAAAATTCATATCCAGCCATAAATAACCTCAGGCAAATAGTTTGTCGAAGAATGCACGATTGCGATCAAGTAAGAATTCAAGATGAACAAAATCGTCGATCGTGTCCACTTCAGTCACGGAAGGAGTGACGAAGGGCATGACCCAGTCGCCATGGATCAGGCCATTGGTTCTGATGAAACGGGAAGAAAGCACGTCCACGTAGCCGTTGGCCTGGTAGGTGGCGGGAAATTGCTGGCGGGCGTTATTGGCAGCGTCGAGTGAAGTGCTGTCGCTGCCCAGGCGCTTGAGCTGGCCTGCCGGCGCGATTTCGAAAGTCTTGTAGGCTGACTCGGACATTTCATGCACCGAGCGCAGCGCCGTGGCCCTGGGTTCGCTTCGGAAGGCCTTGATTGCCTCGTCGACCAGGGCCGGATTGCGGTATGGCGTCGTAGGTCGGATGTGCACCACATGCTGCGGTTCGCCGCCGTTGGCAGCGAGCCAGTCCAGTGCGTGCACAATGAAATCGTAATCGGTCGAACGGTCGGCGGAAATTTCCGAGGGGCGCAAGAAAGGCGCTTCTGCCCCCAGTTCTATCGCCAGTTCGGCGTATTCAGGTGAGTCCGTGGAAACAATGATGCGGTCAATCAATTGGGATTTCAGACAGGCCTTGATCGACCATTCAATCAGCGGGCGTCCTCCCAGGGGCTTGATATTTTTATGAGGAACCCCCTTGGAGCCGTCACGGGCGGGGATCAGGGCGACGATACTGCTCATAGGGCATTTTCCCCTTCTGGAAAATAAATCTGCTCGACCAGACCGCAAATAATGTGGCCGACAGTGATATGGGCTTCCTGGATGCGCGCAGTGTCATCGGACGGCATGCGCAGGCAATTGCACAATGCGAGCAGCTTGCCGCCAGAGCGGCCAGTCAGACAAGTCGTGGCGATGCCCAGCGCAGTGGCCTTAGCTACGGCAGCAAGAATATTCGCGCTGTTGCCGCTGGTACTGATGCCGATGAACACGTCGCCTTTCTTGGCGACAGCTTCCAGCTCACGTGAAATACCTGGTCATAGCCGTAGTCGTTTCCGATCGCACTTATGGCGGAATTGTTGGTGCCCAGTGTCAGCGAAGCAAGCGGCGCCCGGTCGAATTTGAAGCGCGACACGAATTCAGCGGACAAGTGCTGCGCATCGGCGAAACTGCCACCGTTCCCGGCAAAAATTATCTTGCTCCCAGCGCGCAGTGCCTCAACGCACTGCCTAGCCAGTGCCTCTGCCTGCGTTAACAGGGTCTCATCCTCAAGCAAGGCCTGTTTGACGGCAATGGACGCAGCCACTTCGGCGCGGATGTTCGAAAGCAGGGACATTACAGCTTGCCCTCCAGCCTTTCCATGGCTATCCAGAATCCCTCGCCGCTGTTTTTATGGCCCTGCCAGATCTCCGGGATGAATGACGCGTCTGGGCAACCCTGCAGGAGAATCGCGCCGAGGCGATCGAAGTCGATGGTGCCTTCGCCCACCTGTAAGCCCTCGCCGTTTAGTCCCTTTGCATCACCAAGGTGGAGATGGGCGGTCCACGGAGCGACTAGCTGGCTGAACTGGTAGAAATCGTAATTCAAATGATTGCAAGTAAGGGCGCTGTGCGAAACATCGTAGCACATGCGCAGTTTGAGACGCTCGCACCAATGGACGATTTCCTCGATCTTGACGAACAGGTTCTGATACCGCTGACCACCAAAATGCCACGGGAAGGGCGCCATAGTCTGCGGAATCAGCTCAACGCCCTCCAGGTCCAGCTCCGAAAGGCTGCGAGCGAAGCGCTCGTAGTAGCTGGGGATCACGTCGGCGGGAAGCAGTTTGTCCATTGTAAAACCGCCAATGTTGGCGACGATCATGGGTCTTTTCGTGTTCGGAAAAAATTGCTTGAATCCGCGCGTGATATCGATCACGCGCTGGGTTTCCCGCAGCGATTCGACGCGGTAGGCATCGTCTGGCGTGGCAAGGTCCATCAGGCGGCTGCCTGCAAAGAGCTCCGGTGCATGCACCACGAATCCGGCCTCGTAAGTGCTCTGAAGGAACGCCGACGGATCAAGATCCATATCTGAATAGGAAAGATGAAACTCCCATACGTCGGGGTTGATCCTGGAGGAATATTCGGCGAAGTCATGGTAGCGCACCGGCACTCCCCAAGGCCGGTCGAACCGGTATGGGCGCGGCTCGATGCGGCTTTCACTGAGGTCCGACGGGTAGAAGAAATTCTCTTCTTCCATGTCGTGCTGGAGCGTCTTGCCCAGCAGTTCCTCGTACCTTTGTGAAGAAAGTCCCTGGCCGGGGCTGCGAACCTTGATGTGTGCAGCGGTAAGCTTGGTGCCTTTGGACAGGGCTGTTGCGGCGACCAGGCTCTTCCCCAGGGTTTCGCGGTTGATCATTTCGCCTTGGGAGAGGACCCGGTTTTGTCCAACGCCAAGTGAAACCTCGATCTCCCTGATGCCTTCGATCAGGCGTTTAAGTTCGGAATGGGTCAGGCTCGCCGCATGGTCCGGGCCCTCCATCGCTCGGTCCAGAGTGAAATGGCGCTCGATAATGGTAGCGCCCAATGCCACGGCTGCCAGCGAGACATTGATACCGCGTTCGTGCCCCGAATACCCGACCAACGGGTGGATCTTGCGCAATTGCTCCATCCACTTCATATTGATGTCGTGCAGCGGCGCTGGGTAGGTGCTATTGCAATGCAGCAGTGCAAACTGCACGTTGCGCTTGCCGAGGAAGGTGACCGTGATTTTCACCTCCTCGGGCGTGCTCATACCGGTGGACAGGATCAGGGGCTTCGCGGTATGCGCGAGGTGGTCGAGCAAGGGGAGATTGGTAAGGTCAGCCGATGCCACCTTATAGGCAGGAACACCGAAGGATTCGAGAACGTCAACGCTGATTGCATCCCACGGCGTGCAGAGGTAGAGTGCGCCTTTCGCCCGACAGTAGTCGGCAAGCTGACGATGCTCGTCGACGGTGAGTTCGAACCTGCGCAGCAAATCGAGAACGTATTCCGTGCCCAGGTCTTCGCCGTCCTTGCGCAAGGTACGCTGACGGTAAACCTGATCTAAGTGCCGCATCTGGAACTTGACCGCATCGGCCCCCGCATCCAGAGCGAGATCGATGAGCTCGATCGCCCGCTCTAGGCTGCCGTTATGATTGTTGCCGATTTCGGCGATGATATAGGTACGACCGGCCCCTATCTCGTATTGGCCAATTTTTATCTTCATTTTCTCTCGAGTTCCATGTGATTTTTGCGCTCGCGCACGGTCCACGCGCGCAGCCCCTCCTGTTCGAAGCGGAAGGGCCTGACCTGCACCTTCGACGCATCGAGGTGTTGCATCAATTCGTGCTTTTTGAATTGCGGGACATAAAAGAGGAAGAAACCGCCCCCCCCCGCCCCCAGCAGTTTCCCACCCACGGCACCATGCGCCAGGGCCTCCTCGTAAATCCGGTCGAGGTGATCGGTGGAAATCTTGCTGCTGAACTGGCGCTTGAATTGCCACGCATCGTGCAGCGAATGGCCGAAATCTAGCAGATTGCCACGCAGCAGTTGATTGCGAATCTGGTACGACAACGCAACGTTGGTGCTCACATGCTTGCGACTCGAGTGGTCTTCCATCTGGCGCCGTTGATCCTCGTGTATATTACCCGAGTCGTGTGTCGTGCCGGTGTCGCAGAGAATCAGGCTTTCCTCGAGTTCGAGCAGGATGTCATGGTGAATGCGAAGCGGATGAACAATATTCTGTTCCATCCTGAACTCAATGAAATTAAATCCACCAAAGATCGTTGCGTACTGATCCTGCCAGCCACCGGCCACGCCAAGGTACAGCCGCTCAGCCTGAAACGCCAGTTCGGCCAGTTCGTGGGGATTCCATTGATCGAGCCGGAACTGGTTGAAGCATCCCAGGACGGCCGCCGACACCACGGCAGACCCACCGAGGCCGGAATTCATCGGAAAGTCGGAGTGTAGATAAAGATCAAAACCGAAGTCCGGCTGTACGATCCGCAGCAGGGCCTTGATCAAACCGAAGCGGTCTTTCTTTTCGAGCGCGTGCTTGAGGCTGTCGGCGTGCAGCGTTTCCTTGAGGTCCATTGAATGGATGTTGACTTTTTCGTCATCCCGTACATGCAGGGTCGCATGGCTATAGAGCGAGATGGTGGTGGTGATCACCGCCCCATCCTGGCCAGAGAAGAAATGGGTCAGATCCGAGCCGCCACCGCCGAAACTGATCCGCACTGGCGCTCTGGCACGGGCAAAGATAGCCTCTTCGGCCCGCACCGGCAAGTGATCGCGACTGACTACCCCGACCAGGCGACGATCAGTGTCAAGCAGGGGAATGACATGAATGCGGTGGTCAAGTTTTTTGAGCAGGGATTCGCGAGGCGTCGCCGGGTCTTCAAAGAGGAACTGGGAATTGATACAGGACGAGATCATGTCGTCCAGCGTACGTCCTGCCAGCAGTTCACGCCGGATGTCTCCATCCGTGGCCAAGCCGGTGACCCGCCCGATCTTGTCCACCGACATGATCATGCCATGATGATTGAGCTCGATGCGGGACAGTGCTTCCCGCAGCGTTGCGTTCTCTGCAATAAGAAATTTATCTATATGCATAATTTACTCTTGCGACCTTCTTCGATCCAGCGACAGAATCGCTGATAATCTGCTGGGATGCCAATGTCGATGAAATCCGGGCTGATGGCAACGGCCTGCAATTCGCCACGTTCAACCAATGCCGGAAATGTCTGTTTCTCTAGGGAAAACCTGGCCCCGTCCCAATTCTCGAACATCTCGGCGCGCAATCGGCAAAGTCCGGCATTGATCCAGCCAGACGCGCTCAGGGCATCTTTTTCTGTGAAAGCGGTGACCTGGTGGCTGTCGTCGAATTGCACCTGCCCATATCGGCTGGAATCGTCAAGCCGGATCACCGCCATCGCAGGCGCATGCGAAGCTGCCAGCTCCCCGATACCTGAACCGAGCCAGGTATCGGCATTCGTCACGAGAAAGTCGCCAGCGAGACCCAGTTCCCGGACTGCATATGCCACCGCCCCTCCGGTATCCATCGGCCTCGGTTCAACCAGGCTTTTGACCTCACAATCCTTGAGCGGTCCGCTCTTGATGCTGCCCAGGAAGTCGGTGATCTGGTCGGCTTGATGATGCAGGAGGAAGACGAAAGAGCGGATTCCCTGGGCAATCCAGTTCTCCAGCTGCAGCGCGAGGAAGGGCACTTCGCCTACCGGCGCCAATGCCTTGGGTGTGTCTGGAAACAGAGACTGCAGGCGTGAGCCAAAACCTCCTGCAAGAACAAGCAACTTCAACGGCACTATTTCAATTGCTACCGCACCCTGTACGTTCGTCTCCGAACCAGAGTTGTCACTTGCCACGCAAGTTGTATCTACGCCAATCGCGACCTTTTTGAGTTGATTTTTCAACCCGCCTCCTCCAGTAAAAACCCCCGCTTCAAACGCACAGATACTGACCTGTGGCGCCCAAACTCAGGGGGAGGGGGGAGGGTACATGGCAGCATCCCTTAGAAGCTACTGACACCCTGCACAAACTTAAAATATGCCAAGCCTAACATTTGGCGATGCCTTTCAGCAATGGCAAATATTCAAACAGAAACGCAGAAAAGCCCCCAGCCATTCCCAACATGGCTGGATGTCGAGAAAGGCTGGGGGCTAACGGGTTGGATGCGGTCAAGGGTGGCTATCGGTCGGCACCTCGCCACTTGTCGAAACTGCGTGCGCCGGTGTAGCCAAGGTAGCCTGCACCGAACAACCACCAAAGGTTTTCCGGGATTGCGCCGAGCAATTTACTCAGGTTTTCGGCCGCCTGAAACGTTTGCTGTGGCCACCAGATGCCAATGATGGCTCCGATCACGCACAACAGAATGATGCTGTAAATCACGTAGAGGAAAATTGGGCGTGCCCGACTCGTCCACGGGTCTGCAGAATTAGCCTCGGCCAGGATGGCCGACAAGCTCACCTGCATTTCCTGCAGGGCTTGCTGGCCTTCAAGCTGCAACAGTGCCAGTTTGGCCTGGTCACGCTGGGCAGGGTCTGGGATCAATCGATCAATCAAGCGACTACCGGCTTCAAGTAGGCCAGGGGCGAGCATTGATACAAGTGGCGTCATTGGGCACCTCCAAACAGTTTGATTTTGACGATGGTGCCAGCCAGCAGCACCATCACCAGGCCTGTGACCAGCATTTTGATGAGTGTGAGCCCGGCGGTTTTCTTGGCCTCATTAAAGGCGTCGAGCAGATTGCGTAGTTCAAGGATGTCGCGGGCGGCATCTGGGCCGTCGAGCCCGACATCGGACAATGCGTGGCGTGCGCCGCGCTCGGCAACCCGCTCCAGCAGTTCTTCAAATTCTTCGTGCGGCATGATCACCATGCCATCCATCAAGTGGGGGTCGGTCATTTTGGGTCTCCGTTAAATTTGGTCAGCCGTGTGGACGGCTGGGTGCTCGGCGACGCAGGTAATTTCCACCTGCTCGCCGCGTGGCCGCACGCTGATGACTCTGGCCTGCAAGCCCCAATCGTCGGTCTGGCCGAATGCGTAGTGAGTGCGTTCGCCGTTGGTGCCGGTTTCGATCACGATATCTGGCGCTGCGGTGAGCAGGGCTTGTTGCTCACCGATGCCAGGGCTAACGTTGAATGGGCCAGCGGTGGAATCGAGAAATGGCAGTGGTTCAGAGGTGGTGGCGGTCAGCGTGGCGGCATCCCACGCGACAATTTCGCCACCCGAGCCCCAGCTCGGCATGTCGTGACCGATGGCGACGAGGTCGCCATAGGTAGGGATCAGTCCTTCCAGCTCAGTGCGAAAAGTGATGATGCGCCGCAGGAATTCATGGAAGAGGCGCGCCGGGAGCGGCAGGCCCGCGAGTCAGCGCAGGACACCGCGCTGCTGCGCGCCCTCGGGCAGGCCTATCACTGGCAGCGGTTGCTGGATGAGCAGCGCGTGGGGTCGGTGGCCGAGATCGCGGAGGCCGAGGATATCAACGTGACACAGGTGCGCCGCCTGATGCGGCTGACCTTGCTGGCTCCGGCGGTCGTCGAGCAGTTGGTCGGTACGTCGGAAACGGCGCTGGAACAATTAATGCGCTGCCCGTGGCCCACTGTGTGGAAAGACCAGATCAGGGTGCTCGCGCCCACGGCGTGAACCGACACCCTTGTGCCAGCAGCCGCCTCCGGGCGGTTTTTTTACGCCTTCTTGGTTCTCAGTCGCCGCCGGTACAGCAGTTGCCATTCACAACCCGCACCCCGCAAACCCCCTTGAATACTGGATACGGGGTCGAAAGCGCTCGCGAGGCAAACAGAGAAAAGAGCGAGGAGAGAGGCTGAAAAAGTGCAGGAACTGGCGCAGTCGTGGGGGTGCCGCGCGCGAGGCAATGGCCCGGAACCGCGCCAACACTGGCGCTCCGGGCAAAAAAATCCCAACCGATAAGGGTTGGGATTTCAAATTATGGTGGAGGCGCCGGGAGTTGAACCCGGGTCCGAAGACCTTCAGCACAACAAATCTACATGTTTAGCCGATCGTTTTAATTTCGCAGCCACCCACGCCCACCGGCTAGCTTAGACTGGCCACTAGCCCAGTATTGTCTCGT
>SXGR01283843.1_pt1 | contig 30355 bp, 22 predicted proteins | sample 3174711 | NCBI WGS metagenome assembly SXGR01 (sample SAMN11356860, study PRJNA531348) | freshwater metagenome | isolation source: freshwater sample F1-60 | place: China: Fuxian Lake, Yuxi | collected 2017-12-25 | reverse complement strand
TGAGCACCTCGTGCGGGATGTTGTGCGACTTCTTGAGCATCTCCGCCAGGCGCTCGGACTTCTCCACGCTCGTGGTGCCCACCAGCACGGGCCGCCCCACGTCATGGCAGCGCCGAATCTCCTCCACGACTTCCTTCCACTTGTCTGTGCCCGTCAGGAAGACGATGTCCGCCCGGTCCGAACGCTGGATCGGCAGGTTCGTGGGGATGCTCACCACGTCAAGCCGGTAGATCTCGTGGAACTCGGTCGCCTCGGTGTCGGCGGTCCCGGTCATGCCGGCGAGCCGCGAGTAGAGCTTGAAGAAGTTCTGGATGGTGATGGTGGCCATCGTCTGCGTCTCCTCCCGGATTCGCACGCCTTCCTTCGCCTCCATCGCCTGGTGCAGGCCGTCGGACCACTGGCGACCCACCATCTTGCGCCCCGTGTTCTGGTCGACGATGACGATGCCCATCTGGCCGTCCTCGTCCGGCGCCACGACGTAGTCGCGATCGCGCTGGTAGCAGGCGTGCGCTCGCACGGCCTGTTCAAGGAGGTGGGGGAGGTCCATGTTCTCGCCCACGTAGAAGGAGCCAACGCCAGCGGATCGCTGCGCCTCCTCGATGCCCTCGTGCGTGATGTTGGCCTGCTTGCGATCCAGTTCCAGCTCGTAGTACTGCGTGTGCTTCTCCCGGGCGGCCTCGAGGAGTGGGATTCCCTTCCGGGCCGCGGCCATCTCCTGCTGGAGCTGGGGGACCCGCTCGCGCTCGCGCGTGTTGCGGATCTCGCCCTCGAGGGAGGCCACCTTGCTCTTCGCGGCGGACACGGCCTCGTCCGCGTCCTGCCACACCTTCTGCCTGGACTGGAGGTGGCGGGCAATCTGGTCGGCCAGGTCGTATCGGGGGCGGTTCTGGTAGGCCGGCCCGGAGATGATGAGGGGCGTCCGGGCCTCGTCGATCAACGTGGAGTCCACCTCGTCGACGATGGCGAACTCACGGCGACGCTGGACCTGCTCCTCCAGCCGAATCTTCATGTTGTCACGCAAGTAGTCAAAGCCGAACTCGGCGGTCGTCCCATAGACAACCTCGCACGAGTAGGCCGTCGCCTTGCCTTGCTGCGACTGCATGTGGAATGGGTGGATGGCGCCGACGGTGAGGCCGAGGGCGTGGAAGAAGGGGAACGTCCAGTCGCGGTCACGCTGCACCAGGTAGTCGTTCACGGTGACCACGTGCACCTGCTTGGCCTCGCACGCCGCCAGGTAGCACGCCAGCGGGCCCACGATCGTCTTGCCCTCGCCCGTCTTCATTTCGGCGATCTTGCCTTCGGCCAGGACGATGCCGCCGATGATCTGGACATCGAACGGGCGTGCTCGGAAGGGGGGAACGCGGCCATGGTTCGGATCGTTTGGGTCGGGGTAGGGGAGCGACTTCCGGACCTCCTCGTAGTACTCGTTGGGAATCTCCACCAGCTGCCAGCCTTCGACGGGTCCGCTGTTCCCGCGAAGCGCCTCAACCGGCTCGGCGGGGGGCAAGGCCGCGGCGGCCGCCGCGAGCGCTGCGTGAAGCTCCTGTCCTCGCGCCGAGAGGATCGACGCGTCGAACTCGCCCGCGGGGTTCAAAGTGCCTCGAATGCCCACGGCCCGGTCCATGGCCTCCCGCGCCACGGCAAACACTTCCGGGATGAGGTCGTACGTCTTCGCGCCAGCCTTGACGCGCTCGCGGAACTCCCCGGTCTTGGCGCGGAGTTGCTCGTCAGCCAGCTGACGCGTGGAATCCTCCAGCGCACTGATCTGGTCCACGATGCGGAGGTAGCGGCGCACCATGCGCTGGTTGCGAGTGCCGAAGATCTTCTTGGCCAGAGTGCCGAAAATGGGAACGCCCATGTGTAGTCCTGTATTGCCTTGTTCGAGTGTGATGGAAGGTGTGAACGCGAGCGGCGCCAGTCACGGCGCCTGGTGGGGGAGGCTGGCCATGCGGGCCAGCGCCACGGACTCACGCGTCCACTGGCGGCGGCGCGGAGCCGAGCCCAGAGGCAACGGACGCACGACTCAGGCCGCCGCGTGGCGCGGCCACCTTCGCGGACATGCCGGGCACGACCAGTTGGTCCGAGCCTGTCCCGGTTGGGCACGATCGCCAGACGGCCTTCACGACGGCCTGCCGCTCGCGCGCCACGCCCCAGTCGATCCAGCAAATCGCCTCTCCGCTCCGGGCCTGCTGTCCGGTTGGCAAGCCGCTGCCAAGGCTCCCCGAGAGGAGCAGGGCGATGAGGAATTGCGCGACGAACAACGCCATGGCGAGCGAACCAGTCTAGCACTCGGTCGCACCCATGACGCTGCCCGGATACCCTCCCGCGTTCGGGCTGATAGCTCAGCGGCCTAGAGCAGCCGACTCATAATCGGTACGACCTCGGTTCGAATCCGAGTCAGCCCACTCAGCCCCTCCCATGAACGAACATCCCGTCGCCACTTCCCTCCGTGCCGCGCCAAGCCCGCGCGTGATCCCATTCCTCGTGGGTGGAGCTCCAAGCCCCGCCGCATTCGAGGCGGCACTCCTGGCGCTCGCCGATGCCGGAGCCCCCGTCATCGAGATCGGGATTCCGTTCAGCGACCCCATCGCGGACGGACCCGTCATCGCCCAGGCGATGCACGAGGTCCTCGGGCAAGGTTCCACCGCACGAGGCGTGCTCGCCCATGTCCGGTCCATTCGACCACGCTGTCCGGCCCGCTTGGTCGCGATGGTGAGTGCCTCGATCCTGGCCCGACTCGACCCCACCGATCCAGCCCTGCCATTCTCCCAGGCGGGGTTCGATGGGCTCATCGTGCCTGACCTCGACCCCGCCGAGGCCTCGACGGTTGCCGCCAGCGCGGGAGCACTTGGGCTGGCCTTCATCCCACTTGTCGCGCCGACGACAGAGCCATCGCGGGCGGCCTCGCTCGCTGGCCTGGCCACCGGCTTTGCCTATGCGATCGCCCGGCGCGGCATCACCGGCGGAACTGGGCCCTCAGGGCTCGATGTGGCGACGATCTCCTCGAGTGTCTCGCGCCTGCGCGACGCCACGGCTGCCCCGGTCGCCATCGGATTCGGGCTGAGCACGGCGGAGGATGTTGCGATCGCCAACGACGTCGCGGATGCGGCCATCGTGGGAACCCCCTTCGTCAAGGTGGCCGGCAGCGGCGGGGACGTCGTCGCGCTCTACCGCAGCCTGCGTCAGCGATAGCGTCTCATCACGCCGATCACCACGCCCTGCACCGTGCAGTCGCGCACGATGATGGGCTCGAAGTCTGGATTGGAAGGCTGGAGGCGGATCGTCCCGTCCCGCTGCTTGAAGAAGGCCTTGAGAGTGGTTTCGCCGCTGGGAAGGAGTGCCACGACACGTTCCCCGTTGCGGGCCGTGGACCGGCGCTCGACGATGACGTAGTCCCCATCGAGGATTCCCTCGTCGCGCATGGACTCTCCCTCCACCTGGAGGGCGAACATCTCGCCCTTCTGGCCGCGCACGGGGCCAAACATCTCATCCAGGCGCAGGCTCTCGCTGTCCTGCGTCCGTTCGATCGGGTAGCCAGCGGCAATCCGGCCGATCAGCGGGAAGCTCAGCCCCGATTCCTCATCGGGCGGGATGGCGTCATTCGCGATGGCCAAAGAGCGTGCCTTGTTCGCCTCGCGCCTGAGCACGTTCTTCTCGATCAGGGCTTCGACGTGCTCGAACGCCGTGACCTTGCTGACGCCGAGCTCGTCCGCGAGCTCCTGCATGGTCGGCGAATAGCCGCGCGTCGATCGCCATTGCCTGATGAGTTGAAAGACGCGAAGTTGCTTGGGCGTGAGATTGATCGTGGACATAGGTGAGGTCCTCGGGCAGTTCAAGTCGCCGGATGCCGAGCAGGCGATCCAGCCAGTCGCGTGGTGGAGTCGGGAGCAGCCATGCGCCTGGCCAGGAGCGGGCGGGGGCCAGGGGCTGTGCGGCGTCGGAGGTGAGGCCAAAGACTCGGCGAATCGCCACCGCGACCCAATCGGACATTCGCCCAACGAGTGCCGACACACCAGCCTTCCGTCGTGATGGCTGGATCGTCGGTTCGCGAAACGGCCGATGCGTGCGATGGCTCAGGAGCAGGAGCGACTCGTCGTGGGGAACCAAGTACGTCGAGTAGTCCCCGCCGGGTCCCATTTGGACCAGCGGCATGGCAGCCTCGCGCCGGAGGGTGGCCAAGTCTTGGGGTGAGATGAGTGGCATGATGCAGTCTCATCGGATGGTCCTTGGAGCAAACTCGAACGTTTGTACGGTAAATGTTAGCCGTCTTTTCGTTTGGGTCAAGTTCTCGGACGTTGCTCATCCATACGATCCGCCAGCACAGATGCCTTCGCCACCCCCCGAGCGCCCTCTCGGCACTGACAAGATCGATTGGCCCTTGCGGCCTGACTTGGCCTTCCTGAACCATGGTTCGTTTGGATCGGTGCCAGCACCGCTCCAGAAGGCATACGACGGGCACAGGGCGGTTCTCGAGGCCGATCCCATCGAGATGGTCGGGAGGCGCTGCGAGGGGCTCCTGGCCTCCGTGCGGTCGCGGCTCGGTCATTTCCTTGGTGCCGACGCCGCTGCGGTCGGGTTGGTCACCAATGCCTCCAGCGGAGTGGGTGCCGTCATCCGGTCGATCCCGCTCTCCCCCGGGGCGCGCATGGTCACCACCACGCATGTCTACAACGCCGTTCGGATGGCGATGAAGCACCGGGCATTCGAGCTGGGTGGGACGGTGGAAGAGATCGAGTTGCCCCTTCAGGCGACTCACCCGCTTCACCTGACGCCACTCCTTGAGGCCATTGGGCGGGATGCACCGCCCGGCTTGGTGATCGTGGACCACGTCACCAGCCCCACGGCGGCAGTCCTTGACGTGGCGACCGTCGTCGCGGCGTGCCGCGAACGAGGCGTCCCGGTCCTGGTCGATGGCGCCCACGCGCCCGGCATGTTGGAACTCAACCTCGGCGAACTTGACGCGGACTGGTACACAGGCAACCTCCACAAGTGGACCTGCACGCCGAAGGGGTGCGGATTCCTCTACGCATCGGAGCGGGTCCGGGGAATCACCCACCCGGAGACGATCAGCCACAACCTGGGGCAGGGGTTTGATCGAGAGTTCGCATGGCAGGGCACTCGCGACCTTGCGGCGTGGCTCACGATTCCCGACGCGCTCGACTTCTGGGACTCCATCGGCGCCGACCAGGTCCGCGAGCACAATCACGCGCTGTGCCGGGCCGGCAAGGAACTCCTCGAGGAGGCGTGGGGGGTCGCACCCATCCAGTCGCCAGGCCGCGACGCAATGGGAAGCATGGCCATCGTCGCGCTTCCCGAGTCGATCCAAGGGCAGTGTGCCACGCCCGACGCACTCATGGTGCACCTGCACGACGTCCATCACGTCGAGGTCCCCGTGATCGAATGGAAGGGGGCATGGCACGTGCGCATCAGCGCGCATGTGCACAACCGCCTGGCGGACTACGAGCGGTTGGCTGGGGCGGTGCGAGCGTCGCTCATGGCACGGCGTGAGCAGGTTTCGAGTGTGCCTGCGCCTGCTTGAACGGCACGTAGGTTTGGTTGTACCAGCACGCCCAGGCATGGGGGTCCCAGCCCAGGTACGCCGTGCTCTGTCCCCAGTCCAGCGACGTCATGCTCACGAGCGAGTTGTGGACGTCGGTCCGGTAACTGAAGGCGATGGCGTTGGTGACGCGCATGACCACGCCTTCCATGATGGTGCCGATGACTGGCTGGAAGGCCCCCGACCCATCGCCAGTCACGGGAATGAGGTTGGCCACGTAGGACTGCTGCGTGCCGATCGCAATCCACGCGAGATCCCCCGTCCGCTCCACCGGGTCTTGTGCCACCTGCGCCATCATGAGCAGGGGGATCGCCGGCAATGCGCCGATGGCACCGGCCAGCAACCCGGCATTGTTGACGATGCGGTGATTCCGGCACCGGAGGCCTCCATCAAGCACCGCCAGCACCTCGTTGCAGGCTGGCCGTTGAATGCGGACCGTGGCCTCGTACCGGATGGCACTGTCGCGATCGTGGATGGCCACCCACGCGAGCGCCGCCTGCCCCGGAGCGGCGCAAGCCTTGAAGTGGTCCAGCATGCCAAGCCGTACGTCGTCCTGCTCCTTCGCCAACTCCTCGTGCATCGACTGGAACCCACGCCAGTCCGTGAGCTCCGAAATTTGGGCAATGCCGGCCTGGCGAACATCCTGCTTGGCCTGCCTCCCAAAGTGCTTCCGCTTCAGGGTGGCCAGCTGCTTCCGAAACGCGGTGTCGTCAAAATCGGGGGGTGACTCTGCTGATGACTCGTCGGCTCCCTCCGAGCGCGGGTCGCGATCGACCGTCTTGGGAGCCCTGAGGTCCTCGGAATCACGGTAGATCGGCGGGACACTGCCCGAGGGAGGGAGCGGTCGGGTGAGGTTCGCCGGGACGGTGGGGAGCGCCGCATCCGGCGGTCCGCCATGCACTCCCTGCGGAGCGGCTGAAGCGACCGCTGCGACGACGATGAGGAAGGGGAGCCCACAGGCGTGGGCCACGAATCGTGCGAGATGCGTGAGTGATGGCATTGGCAGTCTCCGTTGTCCCACGAGTCGCCATACTCTACGCCCGCATGTCGGCTGGACCACCTCCGAATCGACTCATTCCTGCTCTCCACTCGCAGCTTGGCGATGAGCCGTTCTGGCGCGTGGCGCGTGCCTTCTACGCTCGGATTGACCAAGACTCGGCCCTCCGGGGGATGTTCCCGGAGTGCCTGGAGGAGCCCATCCGCAACCAGGCCGAGTTCCTGATCCAGTACTTCGGTGGCCCGCAGCTGTATTCCCAGCGCAAGGGCCACCCAAGACTGCGGGCACGGCACATGCCATTTCGCATCGGGCCACGGGAGCGTGACCTCTGGCTTGGGCACATGCAAGGGGCCTTGTCCGATGCGGAGATTCCATCGCCAGCCCGCGAAGCGATGTGGGACTACTTTGTCTATGCGGCGGACTTCCTGGTGAACGATCCGGGTCCGGCGCACTAGACGCACGTGGTGTACGGCGTGCACGGCGTGCACGGCGTGCACGGCGTGCACGGCGTGCATGAGGCGAACGAGGTGCACGAAGCGCTCGCCAGCGCTCGCCGGCGCTCGCCGCGATCGTGGGGGATCAGCCCTGCTCAGCCTGGACGATGATGTCGTTGCGGCCAAGTTCGCGTCGGGCATTCTCGGCATTTTCACGAGTGGAGAAGATCCCGAGCACGACGCGGAAGGCCGGGCGACCCGACGCCTGGATCTCTTCGATCACGGGCGTTCCCAGCTTGAGGCGCGCACAGTCGGAAGCCAGCTGCGTCACTCGCTTCGTGGCGGACGTCCGTCGACTGAACACTCCCGCCTGCAGGACCCATCGCTCGGCCGAGGCCATCGGCGTGGTTCGCCCGGGGGCCACGACAGGCTTCGCCGGAGGGGGCTCTGCCGATTTCACGGTGGCGACAGTGGACGCCGCCACCCTCGAACCTGCTGGAGCGGACAGTCGCTGGAGTTCTCCGCGCACCCGTGAGGCTTCCGAGGTGGAGAGGAGCGGAAGCGCATCCTCGAGGTCCCGGCGCGCACCACCGACGTTTGACTGCGCTTCACGCACGGATGCCCTGGACACCAGCGCGCTGGAGCGAACGGCACGATCATTCGACTGCGTGGCGGTCGTGAGGAACAGCTCTGCGCGATCAAGCTCGCCCAGCCGTGCCGCCGAGGCGCCGGCGACAAGGGCGGCCCGCGCACGATCCTCCCCGCGGAGCGTCGCCTCCGCGGCCGTTCCTTCGTCGTAGGCCTTGAGCCAGGCACCCTGACGGTAGGCCTGTTCGGCCATGAGAAGCGCCGACGACTCGCTTGCGCCCGTGGTGGTCGGCGTCGATTCACAGCCCGGGAAAGAGGACGCGGCGATCAGGATCACCAGAAGGCACGCACTCCGCCAATGGTTCCGTGGCTTGGCATCCTGCATCGAGACCTATCGTATGCGGATGCCGCTCGCCCGTCGCCTCCAGCGATCGCTCCTCCTGAACCTGCGGCGGGACCTGATCGTCGACGACCAGCGGACATGGCGGGGAGTGGATCTGCTGCTGGCGTCATGGCTCTTTGCTTCTGCGCTGGACCGCAGCCGCGCGCCTCGCGTGGGAATCATGCTTCCGACGAGCGGCCTCTTCCCCGCCGCACTCCTTGCCTGCTGGCAGCGGGGCAGGGTGCCAGTGCCGCTCAACTACCTCGCCTCACGGGAGGAACTGGCCCACGTCTGCCTCGACGCGGGACTGGATGCCTGCTTCACGGTCGGCAAGATGATCGACGTGGTTGGGGGACTGCCGCCGGGTGTTGACCCGATCCTCGTGGAGCGGCTCCCCAAGCGCGTGCCGCGGCCCCGACTCTTGATCCCATCCTCGACCGACCGGGACCTAGCGGTGCTGCTCTACACCAGCGGAACCTCCGGGAGGCCGAAGGGGGTCATGCTTTCCAACGGAAACCTGCTCGCCAACGCTCGGCAGGTGAAGACTTGGGCACGATTCACCAAGGACGACGTCTTGCTGGGCGTGCTCCCACAGTTCCACAGCTTCGGCCTCACCGTGCTGACGCTGTTGCCCCTGCTCCTGGGGGCTCGTGCCGTGTACACGGCGCGGTTCGCTCCACGGAAGCTCCTCGAACTGGCCGAGCACCACCGCCCCACGGCGTTCATCGCGATCCCAAGCATGTACAACGCGCTCGCCTCCGTGCGGGACGCCCCTGACTGCGCATTCCAGTCCCTTCGGTACGTCGTCAGCGGGGCAGAGCCGTTGCCCAGGGCGGTGGCAGACCGTTTCCGCGACCGATTCGGCGTCCAGATCACCGAGGGCTACGGCCTCACGGAGACGTCACCCTGCACGAACTGGTGTCGCCCCGAGGAGTTCCGGCCCGGGAGCGTCGGCCAACCGCTCCCGGAAGTGGAGGAACGAATCGTCGATCATTCGACCGGGCATCCCGTGGCCAGGGGCGATGAAGGCGAGATCCGGATCAAGGGTCCCAACGTCACCAGCGGCTATTTCGGCTTGCCCACCGAGACGGCGGCGGCGTTTGATGAGGACTCGTACTTCCGGACGGGAGACATCGGGAAGTTTGACGCTGACGGGCACCTCTTCATCACGGGTCGATTGAAGGAAATGCTCATCATCTCGGGAGAGAATGTGTTCCCGCGGGAGATCGAGGAGGTCCTGAACCGTCACGAGGCGGTCAAGGACAGCGCCGTGATCGGCGTCCCCGACCCGTCGCGCGGGGAGGCGCCGATGGCGTTCGTGGAACTTCACGCCGGGCTGGCCGTGGACGAGCCGGCACTTCGATCGCACCTGCGGGAGCATCTCCCGCCATACAAGGTGCCGAGGGAGATCGTGACCTTGGAAGCACTGCCGCGGAATGCGACCGGCAAGATTCAGCGCCGGGCGCTGAAGGAACTCGTCGCCCTCAAGGGCACGGACCCCACGACGCAAGGATCGCCGCAAGATCCTCACCGTCGATGACGCCGTTGCCGTTGGCGTCGCCGCCGGCGTGGTAGTTCCCGCCCCAGTTCCCCAGGACAGAGGCCAAGTCCGCACCATCGACCGCGCCGCTTCCGTCCAGGTCAGCGAGGCAGCGGGTGCAGTCGGTGGCCTCGACCCGGATCACCATCGTTCCGGCGGTCCCTGCCACGATCCCGACGCGAAGCAGGAACGAGTCGCCGCAGAACGCGTCAAGGTTCAGCTCGGTGCCGAACGCGGCAGCGTCGCAGGTCCCGATGGCCTCCCGGGCGCAGTCCGTCATCACGAGCGCACCGCAGGAGCCGCTGAAGAGCGCCAGCGTGGGATGGACGATCCCGGGGCAGCTGGAGATCCGGACGGGACCCGTGACGCCCTCCACCAGGAACCAGACATCCTTGGCCACGTTCTCGGCGCCGCCGGGTGCGCATTGCCCGGGGAGGTCCGGCCCGTCGAGCGATGCCCCGAGATAGTCGACGGCATGGTCGCCTACGCCGATCCTCGTCGGGCTGGCGCACGGATCGTTGGACGGTGGCGGAACGGCACACGCGGCGGTCGTCGCCTTCACGCAGATCGCATCCCACTCGAAGTCGCAGCACAAGGGGTCCTGGGCACACACGGCCTCGCAGCACGTGGCGTCGGCACAGCCAGGGGCCGCGTGCGGGACGTCACAGGGTTCGCCCGTCCCACACACCGGAGCGCACACTTGATCGACCTCGAGGCCGATCTGGTACCTGGTATCCGGGCAGTAGCGATCCGCGTCGGTGGGGTTGGGAAAGAGGCCGGGGGCAACGACGATCTTCCAGTCGCCGGCTGGGACGCACTGGCGCACGAGCACCGGTCCACACAGTTCCGTCTGGGCGATCAAGATCGCTCCAGCCCACGACGCGCAGGAATCACTCACCAGCGCCGCGAAGGCCGGCCCCGCTGATTCGAGCGAGATGGAGGCGCGCACCAGCCCATCGCCGTCTGGGTCCGCCAGCGTGATGCCGAACACATCGACGTCGGCGATCCCGCTGATGACCGAGAGGTCACCGCAGCAGGTCGTCCCGGCCGGCAGGGCGGTCGGCGCCTGGGCGCAGTCGTTCATCAGGGAGTCGCACACTTCGATGTGGGTGGCGCCATCCGGGTTGCAGATGACTGGGCACGTCCCCGATTGGCACACGGAGCCCGCGATGGCGGCGCAGATGAAGTCCCACGAGTTCTCGCAGCATTCGGGAGCCACGTTGCAGACCACGGTGCAGCAGGTCAGGTCCGAACAGGCCGGCGTCCCGTGTGCGACATGGCAATCGCCCGCCGTGGGCTCGCCGCACGTCCCGCCTCCCGTCGAACATTGAGATCCGGCAAACTGCACGCACAAGCCATCCCATTGCGTCTCGCAGCAGAATGGGTCCATCGCGCATACGGCTTCGCAGCACACCGGGTCCGCGCAGCTGGCGGTTCCGTGGATGTCAAAGCAGGATCCCGTGAGCGTCGCGCCGCAGATCTCACAGAGGAAGTTTGCCGCCTCCACGCACGAGGCGTCCCACTCCACTTGGCAGCAGACGGGGTTGAAGCTGCACACATCCGCGCAGCATCCGGTGTCCTCACAACCCACGGTGGGGTGGGGGGCGAGGCAGTCACCGAAACCGCATTGGCCGTGGCTGGCGGTGCCCAAGACCCCGAATGCCAACCACAGCGCGAGCATCCTGGCCAGCAGGGGTGCACGGATACCGCTCGACCGTACGGGCTCGTGGGGTGGCGCGTGCATGGTCACGCACAGTATCGCTGCCGGGCAGGGGAAAGCAAGGCAATGTGCCAACATCGCCAAAAGAAAACCCCCCGGTCCGAAGACCGGGGGGTGTAAGAGCAGGGTTCAGTCACTTCCCCGAGGGGAAGCGCTCAGGAGGCGCGATCAGACGCCCCAGTTGCCCAGGAGCATGGCCAAGTCAGCACCATTGGTGGTGCCGTCGCCATCGACGTCGCCGCCCGGGCCGCCCCAGCCGCCGAGGCAGATCGCGAGGTCAGCGCCGTTGACATGGCCGTCGCCGTCAAGGTCGCCGTCCACGCCGCCGCCGCCACCGCCGCAGTCAACGCCGTTGGCCGTGGACACCGAGAGGGTGCCGGTGCCTTGGGCGGTCGTCGCGGAGTAGCCACCAAGCACGATGAAGTACGTGGTGTCGCAGCTGGCCTCGAAGGTGAGGAAGCTGCTGTAGCCAGCGCACCCATCGCCATCATCGTTGCACGCCACGACCGAGGTCGCGTCGCACGAGGTGAGGACGGCAATCTTGGAGTCAAACGTCGCCTGGTTGCAGGTGGACACGTCGTACGAGCCAGACTGGGTCGGGCTGAAGGCGAACCACTGAGCGTTGTAGACGATGTCCGTGCCGAATGGGCCTGGATCACAGTAACCAGTGAGGTCGACCTCCTCGGTCATTCCGGCGTTGCTGAACGCCGTGTCGCCGGCCGTGATGACGACAGGGTCGGCGCAGGACGTGCCCGCGCTGCCGCCGCCGCCGCCGCCATCAGTGATGGAGAGCGTGCCGGTGCCGAAGCCTGCCGCGCCGTACGCACCGACGCGGATGAGCACATTCTGGCCCGAGGTGGCCGTGAAGGTCACCAACGAGCTGAATCCAGCGCAACCGTCGCCGTCGTCGTTGCACGCAATCAGGTTTCCGCCGCACGCATCGAGGATGTCGATGCGCGTGTCGAAGGTGGCCTGGTTGCAGGTGCTGGCGGTGAAGTCACCGGCAGCAGGTGCGGTGAAGGAGAACCACACGTCGTTGTAGAAGTTGGCACCAAAGGCGCCGCACGACGCATCGGTCGGGTTGGCACCGTCGGTGGTGGCACCGTTGGTGTCGAAGGCGTGGTCACCCAGGCCAACGCTCTGCGCGTCAGCGCAGTTGTCGTTGGCTGGCGGGTCGCCACCACTGCCGCCACAGACCGCGCAACTCGCCACTGCGGCATCAGCGCAAAGCTGATCCCACTCGGTATCGCAGCAGAAGGCATCCGCAGCGCACACGGCCGAGCAGCAGTCCAGATCGGCGCACGCCGGGGTGCCGTTGGCGATGCAGCAGTCGCCTGCCGCAGGGTCGCCGCAAGCGCCGCCGCCGCCACCGTCGCAGTCACCGCCGTCGTTCGCGAACTGGTCACAGTTCAGGAAGATGGCGATGCCGTTCCAGGCGTAGGTGCCGTCATCGCAGAAGCCGTCGCCGACCCAGGTCTCTGGGCAGCAATTGCCGTTGCAATCCTGGATCTCGCCAGTCGGGCAGGCTTGGTCGCCCGCGAAGAGGATGTTGAGCTCGGTCGCGCCGGTCGCGCCGTTCCAGCCACCCACGAGGATCGTCACGGTCTGACCAGTGGTCATTGGGACGAAGACGCTCGAGGAGTAGTTGAGGCAGCCGCCGCCGTCGTCGTTGCACGCGAGAAGCGCGCCACCGAGTTCAGGGCACATGTCGTAGACCTCGATGCCCGTGTCAAACGGAGCGGAACCCGAGCAGGTCTCCAACTGGTAGTTGCCGTCCTGGGTGGCCGTGAAGGTGAAGAACACGTCGTTGAGGAACGGCGCGCCGCCAAATCCGCACGAGACCACGCCGACGTCGGTCAGCGCGAAGGTCGTGTCGAAGGCGTTGTATCCCTCGATCGCCACGCTCGCGTTGGCGCAGGTGTCGTTGGCCGGTGGGGTGGCGTCGCAGGCGACGCCGCTCACCTGGAGGACGTAGTCATTGACTTCGCCCGTGCCGCAGGCCATGCCATCGAAGCCGCTCGGGAGGGCAACCACGTAGTACGTGCCAGCGGGAACGCACTGGAACGAGGTGCCGGGGCAGGTGCCCACGGTCGCGCTCGAACCGATGATGCCGCCGCAGGCGAGGTCCACCATGGCAGCGAAGCACGGGGCCGAGGAAGAGATCGCGAGGGAGACCTCGGTGCCTTCCGCAACCGTCAGGGTGTACCAGTCGGTGTCGCGGGTGCCGCCGGTGGCCCAGAAGGTGCCACGGACGGAATCACCTAGAGCGATCGACTCGGTCTCGCCGGCCGCGTTGCAGCCGCCGTTGGTGTCATCGCCGCAGAGCTCGGCCTCCGTGATCGAGTTGGAGGGCAACGTGCAGGAGACCACGCAGGCCGGGCAGGCCGTGGCGGCCTGGTCAGCGCAAATCTGGTCCCACTCCGTGTCGCAGCAGAACGCGTCAGCGGCGCAGACAGTCTCGCAGCAGACTTGATCCGCGCACGCTGGAGTGCCGTTGGCCACGCAGCAGTCGCCTGCCGCGGGATCGCCGCAGAGCGCGCTACCACCGCCGCCGTCGCAGTCGCCGCCGTCGTTCGCGAACTGGTCACAGTTGAGGAAGATGGCGATGCCGTTCCACGTGTAGGTGCCGTCGTCGCAGTAGCCATCGCCAACCCAGCCCTCTGGGCAGCAGTTGCCGTTGCAGTCGGCGATTTCGCCGACGGGGCAGGTTCCGCCGCCGCCGCCGCCGCACAGGGATGCCTGCAGGTCGATGCATTCCTGATCCCAGGACACATCGCAGCAGAGGGGATTGAACGAACACACCGTGTCGCAGCAAGCCGCATCGACGCCAGCATCGAGACACGCGTTCTGTCCGAACGCGCTCCCGACGAGAGCGAGGGTGGCCGTGCTGGCAGCGGTACAGATCAAAGATCGGGTACGAGCCATCATGGAGTAACTCCTCAAAATTCTGAACTTTCTCAAGGCCTACGAGAACAAACGCCCCACCACCGGCGGCAGGGAAGCAGTCAAACATAACTCCTCGAGCGGCGATCGCAAATGAAATGCGTAGATCCAAATGAACATTTTGGTCGATAATCGACCCGGCTGGACTGGAAGATTCCTATTCAGGGCTCCCCGAAGCCACGGATCCGGTGCCCGGCGAGGACCCGCCAGCCCCCCAGAAAGGGCAGCCCGAGGGACCCCACGATGGGGACCGGGGAGGCTTAGTTCTCGCCCTTGGTCGTCAACTCCGCGGCCCCGACGACGGTGTCACCGATTCGAACCTGTTTCAGGGTGGCTCCAATCGGAACAACAAACACGGCCCAGAGTTTCTGGGTGCCGCCGCTGGAGAGGCCCGGGAAACTCCTCAACTCCTCTACCAGCCCCACCGGGTCGTACATCAACTGGACCTCGGTCCCCATGTCCCAGACGTAGCCAGTGGCTGAATAGGCACGATTGTCAGCATCCACCAGCCTGACGCGGGCTCCGGGTGCGAGCTGCTTGCGGAGCTCTTCCAAGTCCACCGTCGCCTGGCCCCGGGTCAGGTCCAGCCTGACGATTGCCGTCCCCGGTGGTTGCACAAACCCATTGATCCGCTGGCTCCGGCTGACGCTGAAGGTCCCGGCCTTCTTGTACTTGCCCTTGCCCGACTCCACCCAGTTGCCCTTCTTGTCCTCGACAAGGGTCAAGCCGCTGGCTTGGTTGATCCCCAATTGGAGCGGCTGCAGGCTGTTCCCTTCCGCCAGGTCGCTGGAGGAGAGTTCCGGTGCGCCGTCGGACGACATCGCGGCCACCCGTGATTCTGACTCCGCGGCGGCGACGAGCTCGCCGATCGACACCACGGTCGGCTGCGGCAACTTCAGCCGGAGGCCCTTGACCATTGCGAAGTCCACCCGATCCAGCCCGGCGGCGGGGAAAATGAGATCGACATCGGCCGACTGCTGTCCCGCTGGGTTCGTGGCGTAGTTCTGGATGCTGTCGAAGTCGAAGGTGCCGCGATCGCCGCCCGCCACTTCTTCGGCATACTTCCTCGGGTGCGTGACGACGGCAGCGCGTCCGCCGTTGGACTGCCCGATGAGCTTGGCCTGTGCAGCGGAGAGGGTCAAGCCCTGGCCGCGATCGAATGCGGTGACATCGAACGTGAGCCGGAGCGAATAGGCCCCGACCTCTGGGGAGGCTCCACCGACCGCGTCCCATTCGAAATTGGGGTCGTAACCAAAGCTCCCTACCTGCACGGAACTCGGGGCCACGCTGGTCTTGCCGCGCCCGCTTCCCCAGGAGTCGCGGTGGAGCGACAGCGCCGTGTTCGCGAGGTCGGGGTAATACTTCTTGAGCGGCGTCGCGGTCACGGGGCTCAGCGAACCAGCCGAGAGCAAACCGAAGAATCCCGTCGTGATCTCGTGCGCTGGCACCCACAGTGACTCCGACTTGAACGGCTGGCCTCGCTCCTCGGCCAATCGGGTCATGCCGTAGAACTCCATCAGCGAATTGAGGCTTTGGGTGAAGCCCATGCCGATGATCAGCATGCCAACCGTGAGGACGCCGGCCATCGCGCCGAAGGTCCCGCCGACGACGTAGTTGACCCACTGGGGGAAATTCAGGTTGCCCGGCACCAATCGATCGAACGCGACCCTGAAAACCAGCAGGAACCCGGCGAAGAGGCCAAGGAACACGACGCTCCAGGTGTGGTCGCCGAGCTTGGACAGGAGTGCCACGCTGATGGGTTCCCAGAAGGCCAGGGTCATGGCACCCGCCAGGATCACGCAGGTCAGGTGGAGCAGGGCGCTGAAGGCCCCCTGATTGGCCCACCAGTAGGCGATCAGGCCGATGAAGGTGATGACGAGGGCTTGAAGGATCATCGGTCAGTTCCCCATGGCAGCCGTGGCGGCGGCGGGCTTGGCGGATGCTGCCGCGGGGCGGAGCACTCGCTGGACTTCTTCGAATGAGGTCGTGCCGGCACGCACGTGCATCATGGCCGCCTCCGAGAGCATGATGCCACCGGCCTTGCGCCCGGCTTGCAGGACGCCCGCAAGGTTTCCCATCTCAAGGGCTGACTTGGCCTCCGCCGGGAAGGGGATCGTCTCAAACACCGCAATCTGGCCCTTGAATCCGGTGCCGCCGCAGTCGGGGCAATCCTCGATCCGGTTTTTCACCTGGACCTTGCCTCCGGCACGGAAGAGCTGGATGGGCTTGTCTGTCCGGATGCCCACCTTGGCCGCCTGCTCGACGGAGACTTGGATCGGAACGCGGCACGAAGTGCAGAGCCGGCGTACCAGCCGTTGGCAGACCAGCCCCCGCAACAGCTTGGACGCCATCTTGGCATCTCCGCCACATGACCGGAGCCAACTCTGGATTGCCTCCTGGCTGGTCGCGACGGGGAATCCCGCGTACGTCAGGAGCATGTCGATGTTCGCGCCGCTGATGGCACCGCCGATCCCCTTCTCAGATGCGTCCACGCACGTGATGACGTCCGGCCCGCGGCGAATGATGGAGCGGAAGGAGGTTGGGTAGTCGATCGCCGCGTTGCTTGGATCGAACTGGACCTGGTCGACACCCTCGAGCGGGGCTTCGATCTGGCGCTCGAAGGTCTTCACGCTGGCGGTGTAGGCGTCGTGCCGCGCGGTCAACGAATAAAGCGTCGTCACGAGGCCATGGCCGGTCGGCGCACAGACGAGCACGACGCCTCGGCGCTCGCCCTGGTCGCCGAAGGTCTCGAGGAACTCCCGCTGCTTTGGGTGGAAACCGAGGTCGTTCAGGCCAATGCGGTGTCGCGCGATCGAATTGAACTCGAGGCGGAGTGACTGGCCGGCGCTCCCGCCGCTGCTGAAGACAAGCGCATCGGAGTCGGCCTCCGGGCTCTTGATCTGGATGGATCCGCGTTGTGGGCGTCGGCGATCCTCTACGTCGAAGCCTGCCGTTCGGCGGAGGACGTCCATCGCGGGGATGGCCAACGCCGCCGGTGCCGGTTCGCCCTTCGTGCGGACGCCATCCCTGGTGACGACGGGAACCGCGCCCCCCGTGACCGGCACGATGTCCAGGCGCCAAGCACCGCTCAGCAAGGGAGCGACGACCCACGATTCCATCAGCGCGTAGGCGGGAGCAGCCGGGTCGTCCTTGCCAGGGATTGGCGAACGGCCCGAGCGGCCATGCAGGGTGATGCTGGCGGACTTGTTCAGCCGTGCTTCGCGCCGGGTGGCCGCAGCCTCGGCCATCCCGGCGATGGCCAGCTTGTAGCGCCGGTTCTCCGGAACCTGGTTGTTCCGCACGGACATGTAGCCGTAGAGCGTGGCCACGAGCACGATCGTCATGAGCGGCCAGCCGATCCAGAAGATCGGGATGAACAGCACGGCAGCGATCGCCAGCACCGCGGCGCCCAGGAAGACGCTGGCCCACTTGACGGCACCGAGGTTGAAGTAGGACGCGTCCTTCTCCAGCCGCGAGGAGGTCACCCAGGCGTACGGGAGGAGCACGATCGCGATGAGCACCGGCTTGTAGACGCTCAGGAGCGAGACCGGCATGGCCGAGTCGGCGAGAAAGATCTGCATCGTGCTGTTCATCGGAGGCGTGTCGGCCGGGGAGCGGTGAAGTGGCAGTTCATCCGTGGCCAAGGTGGCCGATGCCCTTGAGCCGCATCTTGAGCTCCTCGGGCTTGGGGGTGGACTGGAGGGCGACGTTCTGGTGGATGCATTCCCGCTCCACCAGGTCAACCAGGCTTGAGGTGAAGTCGATCATCCCCTCGTGGCGGGAGTTCTTGATGACGTCGAGGAGTTCACCCTCACGGCCCTCGAGGACGTACTTCTGCACGCCGGGCGTGTTCAGGAGGATCTCGATGGCGGGGATGCGGGCGATTTCCGGCCGCAGGGTGGGGAGCAGCTTCTGGTAGATGATCGCACGCAGGTTGTAGGCAAGCAGCTTGCGGATCTGGTCGCGTTCCTCCTCGGGGAAGAGGTCATAGATGCGGCCGAAGGTCTGCCAGGCGCTGGAGGCATGGATGGTCCCGAAGACCAGGTGGCCAGTCTCGGCGGCACGGATGGCGGCCTCGAACGTCTCGTAATCACGCATCTCGCCGACAAGCACGACGTCCGGGTTCTCTCGCACCAGCGCGCGGAGCGCGTCGTTGAAGTTGGTGCAGTCGATCCCGATCTCGCGCTGGTTGATCGTCGCCTTCTTGTCTTCGAAGATGTATTCGATCGGGTCCTCGATCGTGATGATGTGGACCTTCTTGCGCTCGTTGACGTAGTCCAGCATCGAGGCAATGGACGTGGACTTCCCGGAGCCGGTCACCCCGGAGAAGAGGATCAGCCCCTGCGCGGCCATCGCCACGTCCCCCAGCACCTGCGGGAGGAAGAGGTCCTCGAACTTCTTGATGTTGCTGGTGATCAGTCGGGCCGCCACCGAAGGCTTGCCGCGCGCCATGAACATGTTGACGCGGAAACGGCGACCACGCTCGAAGTCGTAGGCGAAGTCGATCGAGCCGTGTCGCTCGAAGTGGGCCAGCTGGTTCGGGTCCAGGATGTCCTTCGCCACCTGGAAAAGCGTGTCTTCCGACAGGGCCGGGGTGGAGAGATCCTTGAGGAGGCCTCGGTGCCGGATCCGGGGGGGCAACCCCGACTTGACGATCAGGTCGCTTCCCTCAAACCGGACAATGGCGTCCAGCCAGGAAAGCCAGGCTTTCTTGCCCTCCCCGGGGGTGGTGCCACGGTGGTGGACAGCGACTGGGACAAGTAGTTCGTTCCGTGCGGTCGACAAAGGGCCTCCGTGGGTGCAGAATGGTCAGGTTAGCAGAATGGAGCGAATGGACGGGGGGACCCGCGACCCCAGCGAGGGGGTCTGTGCCGGACGCCATTGACATTCGGACCAAGGGCTGAGATAGTTCCCAGATGGAGCACAAGTTCTCGCAAGAGGGCGTCACCTTTGATGATGTCCTCCTGATCCCGCGAGCCAGTTCGGTCAGCCCCGACAAGGCCGACACGCGCACCAGGCTCACTCGAAACATCCAGCTGAACATCCCGCTCGTCTCCGCGCCGATGGACACGGTGACGGAGTCCGCGATGGCGCGCGCGTTGGCACAGGAGGGCGGCATCGGGATCGTGCACAAGAACCTCGACCCCGCGGCGCAGGCGCGCGAGGTGGCCAAGGTCAAGCGAAGCGAAAACGGGGTGATTGTCGATCCCGTGACCCTTAGTCCCTCTGACACGGTCGCGCGAGCACTCTCCCTCATGGCCGAGCAGGGAGTGAGCGGCTTCCCCGTCTCGGAGGATGGGACGGCGCGCGGGCGCGTGGTCGGGATCCTCACGAGGCGCGACATCAAGTTCATCGGTGGGGCGGCGGATGTCACCAAGGTGGGCGACGTCATGACCAAGAACGGGCTGGTGACCGCACCGGAGGGGACCACGCTGGAGCAAGCCGGGGAGCGGATGACTCGAGGTCGCGTGGAGAAGCTGCTCTTGGTGGATGGCAAGGGTTGCCTCGCGGGGCTCATGACCATGCGTGACATCGAGCACACGCGAGCGCATCCTCGCGCGTGCCGGGATGCCCGGGGCCGACTTCGGGTGGGAGCGGCCGTCGGCGTCAACCAGTTTGATCGCGTGGAGGCGCTCATCAAGGCCGAAGTCGACGTGATCGTCGTGGATACCGCCCATGGGCACAGCCATTGGGTGCTTGAGACCGTGCGGGAGATCAAGAAGCGCTGGTCGATCGACGTGATCGCGGGCAATGTGGCGACGGCCGAGGCGGCCAAGGCGCTCATCGAGGCCGGGGCCGACGCCGTCAAGGTCGGCATCGGACCCGGCTCCATTTGCACCACCCGCGTGGTGACCGGCGTTGGGATGCCGCAGGTGACGGCCATCATGAATGCCGTTTCGGCGGCCGCTCCCGCTGGAGTCCCAGTGATCGCCGATGGCGGCATCCGGCAATCGGGTGACATCGCCAAGGCGGTCGCGGCGGGCGCATCGACCGTCATGCTGGGCGGGCTCTTTGCGGGTCTTGAGGAGAGCCCGGGCGAGATGGTGCTGCACCGTGGGAGGCGCTTCAAGTCGTACCGTGGCATGGGCAGCGAGGGCGCCATGGCCGCAGGCAGCGCCGACCGCTACGGGCAGAAGGGCGCCCAGAAGTTTGTGCCAGAAGGTGTTGAGGGCCGAGTGCCGTACCGAGGATCCGTGGCCGAGTTCGCCTTCCAGATGGTGGGGGGACTTCGCAGCGCGATGGGATACTGCGGCTGCGCGGACATCGAGTCGTTCCAGCGCGACAGCCGGTTCGTGAAAATCTCGCCGGCCACGGTGATCGAGAACCATCCGCACTCGATCCAGATCACGCGCGAGGCCCCAAACTACTCACGCTCCGACACCGGTGGCGACTGAGTCGCAGGCTGCGGAGACAGACGGATGCGAGTAGCATCATCGTTCCGGGTCCAGTGCGCCGGTGTGGCGGAATTGGCAGACGCGACGGATTCAAAATCCGTTTCCCTTTAAAGGAGTGCAGGTTCGATTCCTGTCACCGGCACTGAAACCAGATAGGCTTCGACGATGGCCGGCGCGTGCGTTTTCTCACACTTGATCTCGTTGGGCATCGCGGCGACGGACTCCACGGCTGTCTGCGCTCCCGGGACGAATCCGACGGCAATCTTTGAACCAGCGGGCCCGGCTGCCACCCATTTGAGCGCCGTGATTTGGCTTGTCCTGGGAATCACGGCCGCGATCGGCGTTGTGGTGCTCACCTTGCTGGGTGTGGCCATCGTGAAGGGGCGACGACCGGCGGGGCTGCCTGCCGGAACAGAGCCAACACAGGTCTTTGGCAGCAACCAGGTGGAGCTGGCGTGGACCGTCGTGCCGACCGTGATTGTCTTCCTGCTGACGCTTGTCACGGTTCGAGTGATCCGAGACGTGGACTTGGTCGACATGCCGGACGGCGCGCTTCGGGTGCAGGTGATCGGCCACCAATGGTGGTGGGAATATCGATACCCGGACCTGGGAGTGGTGACCGCGAATGAGCTGGTGGTGCCGGTGGGAACGCCCGTCTGGCTTGAGGTGGAGAGCGCAGACGTGGCGCATTCGTGGTGGGTGCCGCGCCTGGCGGGGAAGCGAGATGTGATCCCCAACTACCAGACGAACACCTGGTTCCAGGCGGACCAGGCCGGGACGTACCTTGGGCAGTGCGCGGAGTACTGCGGGACCGAGCACGCGGGGATGTTGCTGCGGGTGGACGCGGTGGACGATGCCGCATTCGAGTCGTGGACGGCGGCGCAGCGTGCGCCAGCCTCGGCGCCACCATCCGCCATCGCGATGCGCGGGCGCGCGGTCTTCGAGTCGCTCGCCTGCGCCACCTGCCACACCGTGAGCGGCGTGAGCGATGGGCTCTTTGGCCCCGACCTCTCGCATGTCGCCAGCCGCGCCACGCTGGGCTCTGGCGTCATCGACTTCTCCGAGGACAACCTCCGCCGGTGGATCGACAATCCCCAGGACATCAAGCCCGGCTGCAACATGCCCAGCCTCAACCTGACCCCCGATGACCTCACCGCCGTCGTGGCGTACCTGATGGAGCTTCGCTGAATCATGACGACGCTTCCAGCCACCACCGATCGGATGGACGAGCGCCGCCCTTGGACGGCCATCGTCCACGAGTGGGCGACGACGGTCGACCACAAGAAGTTGGGCATCATGTACGTGGTCACCGGGATCATCTTCTTGGTGGTGGCAGGGCTCGAGGGGAGTGCGATGCGTGCGCAGCTCACCTTCGCGGAAAACAAGCTGATCTCCCCGGAGGTCTTCAACCAGCTCTTCACGAGGCACGGCACCACGATGGTGTTCCTGGTCGGGATGCCCGTGCTCCTGGGGATGGCCAACTTCCTGGTGCCATTGCAAATCGGCGCGCGGGACATGGCGTTCCCGCGTCTCAATGCCTTCGGTTTCTGGCTGTTCTTGCTGGGATCGATCCTCCTGTACTTCTCCTATCTGGGGGCGCCGGGACTGGATGGTGCCGCGGCCGCTCCCGATGTCGGGTGGTTTGCCTACGCACCGCTCACGGAACGCCCCTTCAGCCGCGGCAACTCCACCGACTACTGGATCCTCGGGATCATGGTGGGCGGCTTCGGGAGCATGACCACGGCGATCAACCTGCTCGCGACCACGCTCTCCATGCGGTGCCCCGGCATGACGCTCATGCGGATGCCGCTCCTCACCTGGATGATGCTGGTGGTGGCGATCCTGATCCTCACGGTCATGCCGGTGCTCACGGCGGCGCAGGTCATGCTCCTCTTCGACCGCAGCCTGGGAGCGCATTTCTTTGACACGCAGAATGGCGGCGACGCCGTCTTCTGGCAGCACCTCTTCTGGTTCTTTGGCCACCCCGAGGTGTACATCCTGATCCTTCCCGGTTTTGGATTCATCAGCGAAGTGATCCCGGTCTTCAGCCGCAAGGTGATCTTTGGCTACCCGTTGATGGTGGCGGCGACCGTCGCCATCATGTTCATTTCGCTGGGCGTCTGGGCGCACCACATGTTCGTGGTGGGACTGGGCCCGTTCCTGAACTCCCTGTTCGCGGCCACGACGTTCTTGGTCTCGATCCCCACTGGCATCAAGGTCTTCAACTGGCTGGCCACGCTCTGGGGCGGCCACATCCGATTCACCGCGTCGATGATGTTCGCGCTGGGATTCCTGGCGATGTTCGTGCTGGGCGGGCTCACCGGCATCATGCTGGCGGTGGTGCCGTTCGATTGGCAGCTCTCGGACTCCTATTTCGTCGTCGGGCATTTCCACTATGTGCTGATCGGGGGCTTGCTCAACGCCATCTTCGCCGGGCTCTTCTTCTGGTTCCCCAAGGCGACGGGCCGGCTGCTGTCGGAGACGATGGGGAAGTGGAGTTTCTGGCTCCTCCAGATCGGGTTCACGCTGACCTTTGGGCCGATGCACATCAGCGGCATCCTGGGCATGCCTCGGCGCATCGCCTACTACGAGGCCGATCGAGGCTGGGAGATCTGGAACCAGGTCTCGTCGATCGGGGTCATCTTCCAGATCCTGGCGGTTGGCCTCTTCGCGTGGAATGTGATTGTCTCGCTGCGCTCCGGCCGTCGCGCCGGGAACGACCCGTGGGATGCCTGGACGCTGGAATGGGCCACCACCAGCCCGCCACCCGAACACAACTTTGACACCATTCCCGTGGTCGGCAGCCGCCGGCCGCTGTGGGACAGCAAGCATCCCGACGACCCGGACTCTTCGTATGGGGCGTGACCGGAGTATCCACACATGAGCGCTGCCCCAGTCTCCATCCTCACCGACCCCATCGCGCGGCCTTCGCGCGGCAAGGTTGGCATGGCTTCGCTCATCCTGATGGAGTCATGCTTCTTTGCCACCTTCGTGGTGGCGTACCTCTTCTACATCGGGAAGAGCGCGACTGGACCACAGCCCAAGGATGTGCTTGACCTCGGCCCCGTCATCGTCAACAGCATCGCACTGTTCTCCTCCAGCTACACGGCGATTCGATCGTTCAGGTCGTTGGCGACGGGAGCGATCCGGGCGTTCCAGGGGTGGCTCCTGCTCACCATCCTGCTCGGCGGATACTTCATCGTTGGCACCGGGATGGAGTGGTACGGGCTCATCACCAAGCATGGGCTCACGATTACGACCAACCTGTTCGGCACAACCTTCTATTCGCTGGTTGGCTTCCACGCCTTCCATGTCATCGTGGGGCTGGTGTGCCTCACGGGCATCCTGCTCTTGTCGCTGCGCGGGCATGTCAAGAAGAGCGACGCCGGGCGCGTGGAACTGGTGGGGTGGTACTGGCATTTTGTCGATGCGGTCTGGGTGGTGGTCTTCACGGTCGTCTACCTGGTCGGTCGCGACGGAGGCACGCTGACGCCATGAGTGACTCGAATCGGGACACTCCAACACAGGTGCCTTACATGCATGGCATCCCGGTCCCCACAGCGGGCCCGATGACCGCCGCGCTTGGTGTGGCGCTGCTCTTTGCAGGCCTGGTGACCAACATCATGCTCACGCTGGTGGGTGCGCTGCTGGCGATCATCGGGCTGGTGATCTGGTTCAAGGCGTGTTTCCCCCAAGAGCAACTGGAAGAGTTCAAGGCAGCAGGCGGCATGGAGCCGGTCGTGCCCGTGGCTGCACCCCCGGCTTCAATGGAGTCCCGTCGGCGACGCGTCTACCCAGAGTCCGTCCACCCCATCCTGTCGGGCATCAAGGGCGGGCTCTTCGGTGGCGTGGCGATGGCCGCCGTGGCCATGGCATGGGGCATCGCGGAACACAACAGCCCGTGGATGCCGATCAACTTGCTGGTGGGGGTCGTGACGCCGTCGATGGCCGACTCGTCCCCTGGGACGCTTGCGGCGTTCCACGGTTCGTTGCTCATCGACGCCCTTGTCATCCACGCCATCCTGTCGGTGCTGGTGGGCATGCTGTTCACCGTCGCACTCGCGATGATGCCGGCAAGGCCGATGCTCATGGGGGCGGTGATCATTCCTGCGGTCATGACCGGCCTGACCTGGCCGGTCCTTGGGATCGTCAATCCGGCACTGGAGGAGTTCATCTCCTGGCCGTGGTTCATCGCCAGCGAAGTCGCCTTTGGCGTGGCGTGTGGTTGGCATGTCAATCGATCCGCCAGGATCTGCACGCTCACGGGGCTGCCGGTGGCGGAGCGACTGGAGATCGAGCGCGGAAGGGAGGCGGGACGATGAGCCGGATCCACTTGATGTCCGTCGTGCTTGGCGGCACGCTGCTGTTTGGAATGGCTGGTTGGATGGCTGGCTGTGGTGAGCACGGTGCACCGCTGGGAGTCCCGATGTATCGCGCTGTGGCTCGCCCTGGCACGCCAACGCCGCTTCAGCTGTTCAACACGAACTGCGCTGGTTGCCATGGGACCGATGGGAAAGGTTCGGGTGCGCGCGGGCTGGCGGATGCGCGCTGGTGGGCTTCGGTTTCTGACGAGCAGGTTCTTGCGGCCACGGCCAACGGCTGCGGCGTGCTCATGCCGGCCTTCGCGGTGAGTGCGGGCGGCATGGTGCCGGACGAACAGTTGGCGGATGCGGTTCCCGCGTGGCGATCCATGTGGGGCGAGGGCGGCGGAACCGCACCGCAGGGATGGCGGGTTCAGCCGGGCAATGCGGCCCGCGGCGAGAGCCTCTATGCCAGCCAGTGCGCGTCGTGCCATGCGGTTGGTGCCGAGGGCGGCATCACCGATCCGATGTACATCGCCCTCATGAGTGACCAAGCGCTGTGGAATGGCATCGTGTTCGGACGGGTCGATCTTGGCAAGCCCGGAATGGACACGCCAGCGCGCGACGCGGCCGACATCGTGGCCTGGCTGGCGTCCAAGCGACCGGCATGGGCCGCGGCGGGAGGATCGAACCAATGAGTGGCGACGCACACGATCGAAGAGAAGGATGCGCCTCTTGCGGCAGGGGTGGTCGACGCAACTTCATGCTCAAGGCCGGCGTGGGACTGATGGGAGCCGGCGGCATCGCGGTGGGCGCCCCGATCCTTGGGTTCCTGCTTGGACCCGTCGAGGGAGCGCATGGGCTGTCGTGGATCGACCTTGGCGCGATTGACCAGTACCCGATCGGCCAGACCCGCTACGGCGAGTTCACGGAGCCCAACGCCAGCCCCATCGACGGCATGACGTCGCGCGCGGGATGCTGGATCCGGCGCATGGCGGCGGGGCAGTTCCAGATTTTCAGCGTCAACTGCGCGCACCTGGGATGCCCGGTGCGTTGGTTCGCGCAAAGCAAGCTCTTCCTGTGTCCCTGCCACGGCGGCGCGTATTACGAGGATGGAACTCGCGCCTCGGGGCCGCCGCCGCGCGGGCTCTTTGAATATCCGTGGCGCATCGAGGGCGGGCGATTGCACATCCAGGCGGGCACGCTGCCCGGGATCGAGACACCGAACCCATGAGGACGCTCCTGCGAAGCGCGACCAGCGCCGCGGCCGCGACCGCGCGGTGGCTTGAGGACCGCACCGGGATCGGTGCGCTCATCGGCCCAGTGATGACCCACAAGGTGCCCAAGTCGGCACGGTGGTGGTATGTCTTTGGCAGCGCGACCCTGATGTTCTTCACGATCCAGGTCGTGACGGGCATTTGCCTCGCCACGGTCTACGCCCCGGATGCCGCGACGGCGTGGGACAACCTGAACTACATCAACACTGCGGTGCCCTACGGGTGGCTCCTGCGTGCGATTCACGGATGGAGCAGCAACGCCATGATCATCATGATGATGCTGCACATGGCGCAGGTCTTCATCCACGCCACCTACAAGTTCCCGCGCGAGATGACCTGGATCGTGGGCGTGGTGCTCTGCCTGGTGACGCTGGCTCTTTCGTTCACCGGGCAGGTGATGCGGTGGGACCAGGATGCCTACTGGGGACTGGGCATCGGCGCCTCTATTGCAGATCGAATCCCGTTGGTGGGGAACCAGGTCCGCGCGCTGGTGCTTGGCGACCAGATCATTTCGGGTGCCACGCTCTCTCGGTTCTTCGCGCTGCATGTGTTCGTGCTGCCGGGGATCGCCATCGGGCTGGTGGGACTTCACCTGATGCTTGTGTTGCGACACGGGATCTCGGAGATGCCGGCCGCGTCGCCGCCGGTGGATCGAGCCACCTACCGAGCAGGCTTTGAGGAGCGAGTTCACAAGGGCGGTGTCCCATTCTGGCCCGATGCCGCCAAGCGCGACCTGATCTTCTGCGCGCTCGCGTTGCTGGGGCTGGTGGCGATCGCGCTGTGGCAAGGCCCGATCGGACCTGGCGGCATCCCTGATCCGACGATCATCGAGACCAACCCTCGTCCCGACCTGCCATTCCTGTGGATCTTTGGAGTGGTGAGCCTGATCCCGCCGGCCACCGAGGCGTTTGCGATGTTGGTGGCACCCGCGTTTCTCATCCTTGGATTGTTCGCGATTCCATTCCTCGGCAATGAGGGTGATCGACGCCCCAGCAAGCGACCGGGAATGATCCTCGCGGTGGTCTTGGTCACCACATGCATCGGCGTGCTGACCTACGAGGGAGCCACCAGCCCCTGGAGCCCAGACATGGATGCGTGGAGTGCGTACGAGACGCCAAAGAGCGAGTTGGCGGGGAGAACTCCGCTCGAACGCGCGGGCGCGGTGGTCATCCAATACGCGCAATGCCGCAACTGCCATCAGCTCGGCGGGCTGGGCGGCGAGCGCGGCCCGGCGCTTGATGATGTCGCCACGCGACTTTCCTACGACCAACTGGTGCGGCAAGTCCAGCAGGGCGGCGGCAACATGCCGGCCTTTGGCAAGAATCTCTCCAGCGCGCAGACCGAAGCGGTGGCGCTCTTCATGAGCACGCTGCATCCGAAGCTGGAACGGCAGGACGAGATTGCCGCGGAAGCCTTCGCGGGGGAGCGGACACCGGATGAGCCTGGCCCGGATGCGGCGTCACCTTCGACGACCAAGCCCGCCGCGCAGTCCCCGCGCTAGCGTTCACGGCCTGAGTCCGTGAGCCAGCTCCTTCCCACAAGCAGCCCATCCGCAATCGTGCTTGCCGCGCTGGCGATGCTGGTGCTGGTGGTCCTTCGCGGCAACCGGGGTTGGAGGAGCGCGAGCGATTGGCGCATGCTGGCACTCGTGGCGGGAGTTGCGGTCGTGTGGGTGTCGCTCACGGGCGCGATCGAAGCCTGGTCCAAGTACCTCTTGTGGGTCCACATGTCGCAACATGTGCTGCTCACTTTCGTGGCGGCTCCGCTCATCGTGGCCAGCGCGCCCATCCTCCCGTTGTGGCGAGGGATTCCGTGGAGTTGGCAACGATTTCTGCAGCCGTTCGTGGTCTCCAGGCGAGTGCGCGGAGCAATGCGCGTCGTGCTCCATCCCGTGACCGCGCTGGTGGCGTACACGCTCTCGACCTGGCTGTGGCACGCGCCAGCGCTGTATGCGTTCGCCGCGCAGGACCCGGGATGGCATGCGGTGGAACACGCGAGTTTTGTGCTGGGGAGTGTGCTCTTGTGGATGCAGGTCGTGGAACCGACGCCGTGGCGGAGTCCGTGGTCGCCGCTGGCGCGAGTGGGTGTCGTGCTGCTCGCGGACTTGCAAAATACGGCGTTCTGCGGGTTGCTTGCGTTTGTCGGTCGACCGATTTATCCGCTGTATGAAGTTGGTGCGACGGTGGCGGGCGAGAGCCCTCTTGAGGACCAACGCCTCGCCGCAGGCATCATGTGGGTGGCCAGTCAAATGGTCATGCTTCCGGCGGCGGTGATTCTCCTGAGGCGGGCGTTTGCAGGAGAGCGCGCGCCGTTCAAGGCGACCTCCACTTGCCACGCGCGACGGCGCGGCTGGCTTGCGAGACGACGGCCCGTGCTGGAGTGGCTGGCGCAGGTTCGGGTGCGGACGGCGGCGCGGTGGGCGATTGCGGCAGGAGCACTCGCGATCATCGTTGACGGGCTGTTCGGTCCAAGCGAGGCTTCATCCAACCTCGCCGGCACCTGGCCGTGGAATCATTGGCGAGGCGGCATGGCGCTGGCCATCGTGTGTCTTGGGAATGTGGCGTGCGTCGCGTGCCCGTTCATGGCGCCGCGAGGCCTGGTGCGTCGATTCATCAAGCCTCGGTTCGACTGGCCGCCGTGGCTGCGGCGCAAGTGGCTCGGCGCGATGCTCATCGTGGCGTGGTTCGTGCTGGCAGAGTGCTTTTCCTGGTGGGAGAGCCCACGCGCAACGGCGGTCGTGATTGTGGCGTACTTCGCGAGCGCCGCGCTGGTGGATGCACTCTTTCGCGGCGCAAGCTTCTGCGCCTGGGTGTGCCCGCTTGGGCAGTACCAGCAGTGCCTGGGGTCAGTGGCGATCAAGAGCGAACGGCCGCGAGGGCAAGGAGTGGCTGTCCCGCTCACGATCAGCGCGAAGCCGGGAGTGGATCGTGGGGTGCTGTGGATGATCGTGACGGCTGCGGCGTTTGTGACCGCCGCGCTGATGACCGCTCCGGCGGTGGAGTGGCTGGCGTCGTGGGGGTGGGCCAGCGAGCGGGCCACGCTTGCGGTGGCGATGCTGGTTGGGGTGCTCCTGGTGCCCGCGGCGGTCGGTGCGATCGCATCGATGGTCCGCGCACGATCATTCACCGCGGGCTGGCGAGCGCTCCTGCCGCTTGGTGCCGCGATGTGGGTGGCGCACCTGGGGTTTCACTTGGTCACCGGGTGGGGCGCGGGGCTTGATGCCGTGTCGCGGTTTGTCGGGCAGGGCGTGGCCCGAGGCGTGGAGGTTGGCGGGAGCCCACTTGCGAACGTCGCGATGATGCACCATGCGAGCGTTGAGTGGTTCATGCCGGTTCAACTGCTCGTCTTGCAGGCGGGGGCGATTGCGTCACTCGCTGCGGCCGCGCGGCTTATTCCCGCATGGCGCGACCGTTGGCCGTGGGTGGTCGTGACCGTTGGCCTCGGGGCGGCCGGTGTCTGGATCGTCTTGCAGCCAATGGCGATGCGGGGGGTGTCGTGATGCGGCGCGTCTGGTGCTGTGGAGCCGTGCTGGCCATTTCCTCGACGGCCCAACTGCGGGCTGACGGAGGTCGTTTGGTCGCGCAGGGCATGCTCCACGGCCGCCCGGTTGCTGTGTATGTCTCTCCCGCAACGCCGCGTGTGGGCACAGTGACCATTCAGGTTTCGGGGGAGGCCATCCGGGAACGACTGCCGACCGCATCAGTCATCGGCCTCCATGAGACGATCGCGCTCGGATTCGGGGTGATCGATGGTGATCCAATCGGTGTGGAAGCCGCCGTTTCCGTCTCGAGCGCGGGGATCATTGAACTCCGCATTGATGGACTTGATCCGAGTGCCGTCCCCATCAGCGTCTCGAGCGCCGCTCCAAGGACTTGGAAGTGGATGCCGTGGCTTCTGCCATCAGTCCTGGTCGCAGCGATGGCGTCCGTCCGCCCCAAGCGCCGCAGCCACTAGGGGGCGCTTGTACCGTCGGGGCAACCACCGCCACGGAACTTCGGACGAGTTTCATTTCGGCACTCGACGACCAGTGTGGTGCAGTCTGAGAATCCGGGGAAGCAATCGCACGTCAGGAGTCCCTCGCAAGGTCCCCAGAATGGAAATGGGCTCACTGGGAAGACCCAAGCATGGGTTGTTGCTGCGGGCAACCCGAGGCAGGTTGGATTGATCGCGGTGTCCCACATCGGCCGAAGTCCGGGCGGCGAAGTGGGGCACTCATAGGTC
>SXGR01477329.1_pt1 | contig 30370 bp, 30 predicted proteins | sample 3174711 | NCBI WGS metagenome assembly SXGR01 (sample SAMN11356860, study PRJNA531348) | freshwater metagenome | isolation source: freshwater sample F1-60 | place: China: Fuxian Lake, Yuxi | collected 2017-12-25 | reverse complement strand
TAGAAGGCCGATGCTCTGTCCAGTTGAGCTACAGGCGCATGGCGCGCAGGTTGTAGTGCGAAGAGGCTTGGTAGACGATCCGCCACAACATCGTGAACGTGAGCAGCCTTCGTCATCCAAAAAAAATTGGTCGGGGTAGAGAGATTTGAACTCCCGACATCCTGCTCCCAAAGCAGACGCGCTACCAGGCTGCGCTATACCCCGAAGTCGGCGGCGATTATAACCCGACTCAGGCGTGGTTAGAATGCGAACCATGTCGTCCTCTTCCCAGTTACGTCTTTTTGTTTCCGATCTTCACCTCGAACAGCCGAACTCACTCCAGTTCCGGCGGTTCGCTGAGCTGCTATCGGCCTGGCGAGAAATCGCGACGGAAATCTACCTGCTCGGTGATATCACGGAACTCTGGATCGGGGACGATGACGATGCAGCGTTGGCCGCCGCACTTCGAACGCTGCTGGCGGACACCACGCTGTACTGTCCGGTGAAGCTCATGCATGGCAATCGCGACTTCCTCTACGGATCCGAGCTCGCTGCGAACACCGGGGTTGAGCTGCTGAACGACCCGACTGCATTGCCCGATGGCGTGTTGGTCGCGCACGGCGATGCATGGTGTACGGATGACCTCGCTTACCAGCAGTTTCGAGCGCATATGCGCAATCCGGACTGGCAAGCCAGTGTTCTCAAGCAGTCGCTTCAAGAACGACGCGCGTTCGGTGCTGCACTTCGTGCCAAAAGCCGCGAGACCAACGCCAACAAGGCCGCCAACATCATGGATATCAACAACAACGCCATGGAGACCGCGTTGGCCGCATCGGCCTGCCACTCGGTGGTTCATGGCCACACCCATCGACCCGGTATTCATCCGCTGGCTCACGGGAACCGATTAGTGCTGGGTGCCTGGGACTGGGATGTCGGCTGGTATGGGATCCAACAAGGCCCGCAACTCAGGCTGCATGCCATCAGTCTGGCACACCGCTATGAAATCGCAGCTCCGGGTCAGTCCTGAGAATCAGCGACGATTCGAGATCAAGAAACGTTTCGATCCGGCTATGTATCGGTTCCGCAGCAACGGACTGCGCGAGCCCAAGATAGACCTCGAAGTGGCGCGCTTCGGAGGCTTCCAGACCACGGTAAAACTCAGCAAGTTCCGTATCGAGATACGGTGCAAGTGCCTGAAATCGTTCGCAGGAGCGCGCTTCAACAATCGCTCCCACAATCAGAGTGTCGATGAGCCTCGCAGGTTCATGGGTACGAACCGGTTTACGCAGTGCACCTGTATAGCTACTGGGCGAAACATGTCGGTAGTTGATGCCACGTTTCTTCATGACCGAGAGAACTTGTTCAAAGTGGCGTAGTTCTTCCCGCGCGAGTTTGGACAAGCGCATCTGCAAACGATCTTGGTCGATGTACCGATACATCAGGCTGAGTGCAGTGCCAGCCGCTTTCTTCTCGCAGTTGGCGTGATCGATCAACAAGGTGTCGAGGTCAGTTACCGCCGCATCCAGCCACGCTGGTGGTGTTGGCACACGAAGAAACTCTCGCGGCGACATCTGGCGTTCTAGTCCGCAGCGACGCGATAGCTATGTTCGTACCAGGCGCGGGAGCGGTGATAGATGTCAGCATCGATGGCACGAAGTAGCGCCAGCGTGGGCTGCCCTTCGAGCGACTCAAGACCAAACTCCGCAGCGTCCTGATCTTTCACGACAATGGCGCGGAGAATCTCGTAGGCCGCAAGTTCCCATGGGATGTCCTCGGGAAGTTTGCGTTGTTGTCGAAACGCCTCGAATCGCGTGGCATCAATGATCCGAACCGCAGAGCCAACGGCCTGGCGGCGAAGCTCAAATAACCGTTGCCAGATCACATCCCGCTGCGCGAGCGAGTAACCATTCCATTGCACGATTTCATGGGAGAAACGTTTGCAGCCTCGACAAACGAGATCCCCATAGGTCGTTGAACAGATGCCGACACACGGCGTCGCGCGTTGGAGTATTTTCAAGTGAAGGACTAAATCCTGAGCGGGGACCGCAGTATAAGCCGTCGCGCTCGCACTACGCGAAACGAGCTCAACGCGAAACCACCTCGGCGTGAGACGTCCTAAGGAGTCTCTGATTAATGTCTATTTCCGCCATAACTTCGTTGATCGTCGCTCCAAAAAATAGCGGAACTACTGCATTTCAGCGATTTTTCTCCGCTCCTCTCGCCTCGTTCTGACGAGAATATTCAATTGATCAGAGTTTCTCTAACTGGAAGGCCTCGTTACCGAAAAGAGAGGGCCACTTTCCAACGCAGTCGGCGCAAGAGCCTGCGCAGCTGCCTGTCATCCACCGCAGCGTCACCATAGAGCATTGCTTCAATCCCATTCGAAAGTGCTTTGTTCGCATCGGCTTCAAAGCCGACCGCATCGCCAATACGACGCAGCCAGGCCTCGGGTAACTCACCGGGTTGAAGCGCAAAGCCGTAGCGGCTGACAAATCGCGAAAACGGCGTCAGTAGTACAACGCCTGGATGTATCGCTACAGACCGCCGGCGGAAGAAAAGGAAAAACGCAATGACCCCAAAACACACCGCGCCAAATCCAACCATGATCAAGCCAATTCGGGTCGCACTCACGTCACCGAACCAGTCGCCGAGGAGCCGTTTTTGAATGTTGCCATCGTAGCCGACAACAAAGAGGTTCCAGCGATGTTCCATGGAGTCGAACATTTGCAGGACTTGACCCGTAATTGACTCGGCGTCCAGTCGGGCCGCCGCTAACAAAGAAAAGTTGGATCGATCCTCAGCACTCAAAGCTTCTGCCGGTCCGCTTTCGATTCGCTCCGGCGCCACCGCAGCCGTTGGGTCGTAACGAACCCAACCCTGCCCTTCGATCCAGACTTCCGCCCATCCCTGTGCATCGTACTGTCGCACCATGAGGTACCCGCCGATCGGATTCACCTCGCCGCCCAGATATCCACCTACCAAACGCGCCGGTATGCCGGCTGCGCGCATGGCGTAAACAAAGGCGCCGGCGTAATGGGCACAGAAACCGCGACGCGTATCAAACCAAAACGTATCGACGCTATTCGCCGCGGGCAGCGTCTGCGGTGACAACGTATAGGCGTAGGCCTCGCTTCGAATGTGTTGCATCAAGGCCATCGCAAATCTTTCCACGGAGCCACTCTTCTCATGGAGTGTTTTCGCAAAGGCGATCATGCGCGGGTTGTCGCCCTCAGGCAGCCTCGTTTCGCGCTGATACATCGCGGGTGAGAGTGCCTCTCCACGCTGATGGGCGAGTACAGATCGAAGCCGGTATCGATAAGTGGACGTAACCGGGTGTTCAGACTCAAGACGAAAGTCGGCCAGCAACGTAATGCGCCCATCGAGTTCCACAGGTACATCGAGCGAATACAGCCAGGGCCGCGAGGTCGGGTGCATGAGGACGTCGTAGCTCACAGGCTCAGCTTCCGGCGCGACATCGAACTGCGCTTCCTCACGAATCGGCGGCATGAGTCGCCAGGTGCCCTCACGAAAGTCCGAATACACCACCGCGCGCCAGTACAGGTCGCGGTATTGAGGGGTCGGGCCGTCAAATTGCACCCGGAAGGCTGGCTCACCACTCTGCGTGAGCGTTGCAATGTCACCTGGCGTCATCGACTCAGCCAATCCGGTCGATGCATTACCCGGCAACGGCATCGACCAGAGTGGCATGCGTCGCGGAAAAAAGAGGAAGAGAACGACAGCAAGTGGGATCGCTTGCAAGACGAGTCCACCGGCGAGTCGTGCTGAGTCCAGAGGACGCGTATCGGTGTGCATCTGATTGAGACCAATCATCGCCGCGGTGACCACCACAGTTGTGAACACTTGATAAACGGCGATCCCCAACGACTGATCAAAGAGGAATTCGGCAGCGATGATGAAGTAACATAGAAAGATCACCAGAAACGCATCACGCCTTGAGTTCATCTCCACGAGTTTGAGGGCGAAGGCGATGACCACCATCGACACAAAGACTTCGAGGCTCAGCGGTCCTGCACCTGAAGCAAACGCGCCGATGGTCCCGAGGACCACGAGCATTGCCTTGGCACCCCGCGAGGGATAAGCCGACTTGCCTTGATAGACTCGTGTTCGCCAGACGCCACACAACAGACAAACGGCGATGATCCACGGTGACAATTGCATCATGTGCGGGAGGACGACCACTGCCTGGGCGATCATCAATAGCGCCAGTGAATTGCAGGGAATCTGCAGGATGCCGCCCGCTTGCGCTGCGCCAAGTGGTACGGCGAGGCTCATGGATTCTCTAATCCGTTCTTTTCCAATCCGTGGAGAGCCAAAGTCCGCAATACCGCTTCAAGGTGCGTGTCGCCAATCCCTGGTTCATATCGTTTACCGGGCATGACCAGGCCAAACTCGCGCTCGGCTCGTGTCGCTTGCAATGCGTATCCGGTCATTCTGAAGAGTCGTTCCTCGACACTGCCTGGCACCTGATTGAAATCAAACCAGAGCCGGGGCTCGACGTAACTCGCGTACCGTTTGACGACCATATCCCGTCCACCCGTACGTGCGAATGACCGCCAGATCACGTGTTTGATGGGATCACCGGGGACGTATTCCCGAATATCAGTGAAGTCCTCACTGTCGCGTGGATCGATGAGTACTCCTTCATCACGTCGGCCCGAGCTCGCTGAGGGTAACGGCATGAACTCCGGTCGCGGATAGACCAGCGCTCGGGCATCGAGGTCCACCCACGTCCAGGCACGCAGGAGCCCAAGCGGGAAAAAAATTTCAATAAGCAGTCTTCCAGGATTCAACCAACCGCGCTCCTGCGCGCGAACATAGAGGCGAACGCTGTCCGCTTCTCGGCTGAACACTCCCCCCCACTGAGGGATCCCGTTAGGCCAGCTGAGTTGAATACCCTCCCGGCCTCGACCCTGCAGACGCACGAGGCGAACGACAAACTCAATGTCTTCGCCTACAAAACCAGGTCGTGCGGATTGAAACTCGAGCCTAAGTCCTGAGAGGTTGCGAAACGTGTGCAGAATCGTGACCAGAAACATCGACCCCAGAACAAAGGCGATGCCGTAGACGAGACTTGACTGGTTATTGATGGCCAGCAATACCATCAACACCAGCAGTGCACTGAACGCAAATCCGACCTTGGTCGGAAAGATAAAGATCTTGGCCTGTGTAAGCGTGATCGACGAAGCCGGAGGAATCCGCTTGTCGAGCCACGCGCTAAAGCGGTCCGCGAGCGCAGCGGCCATGTGATTTACACCACGTTGACGCTGGCGAGCAGCCTCTGGGTAAGCGCCCCGCCGCCGTGACCGGCAAAGTCCGCAGCTTCACGCAACCGATGTTCGACAACGCCCGGTAACACAGCCTGGACATCTTCGGGTACGACATGAGAACGACCATCGAGCAACGCCCACGCTCGCGCGGCATGCAACAACGCCCAAGTCCCCCGCGGTGAAAGCCCGTAGGCGAATGCCCCACCCTGGCGAGTGAACGCAACAAGTCGCTGCACGTACTCGAGTAACGGATCGGTCACTTTGATGGAATCTACCGCCGCTTGTATCGCCTGCAGTCGCGCGAGATCGAGCACCGGCACGATCGACGGCAACTTGGCGCGCTGATCGCCCCCTCGCAACAACTCACGCTCTGCATCTGGGTCGGGATAACCGAGGGAGATGCGCATGAGGAATCGATCGAGCTGCGACTCTGGCAACGGTAACGTGCCACTTTGTGTGACCGGGTTTTGTGTGGCGATAACAAAAAAAGGTTCGGGGAGAAAACGCGTTTGCCCTTCCACCGTCACCTGGCGTTCTTCCATCGCCTCAAGCAACGCGCTCTGGGTTTTCGGCGTGGCCCGCGGTTAATCTCGTCGGCGAGCACCACTTGAGCGAACAGAGGCCCTGCGAGGAATCGCAATCCCCCAGTCTCTCGGTCGTAAATGGACGCACCGATGATGTCTGAAGGCAACACGTCCGAGGTGAACTGAACTCGGTTAAAGGACATGCCAAGGACTCGTGCGAGTGCCTGCGACAGGAGCGTCTACCCATACCCGGCAGGTCTTCGATAAGCAGGTGCCCACGTGCAAAGAGGCAGGCGAGCACGAGACGAATCTGTCGGTTTTTGCCGAGGAGAATCCGGTTCAGCTGTTCGCTGATGGCCGCGATATCGTCCTGGACCCGACTTCGTTCAGGCGTGATTGTGAAGCTCGGGGAAACTGATTTCCCACTGCGGGTCGGTGTCACGGCGTTGTTTGCTGGCATCGTTTCGCCGCAACGATAGACGCTTGAGATAAGAGTCGTCTATGTCGCCGGTCACGTAATTGCCGTCAAACACTGAGCACTCGAAATGCTGAATGGATGGATTACCTTCCCGCGCTGCTTTCACCAGATCATCAAGACGTTGATACACCAACCAATCGGCACCGATTTCCTTGGCGATGGCTTCAACGTCACCGATCTGGGCCACAAACTCTTCTGCGGCTGCGAGATCGATGCCGTAGACGTTCGGAAATTTGACTATCGGTGCCGCCGAGGCGACATACACTTTTTTAGCCCCCGCATCCCTCGCCATCTGCACGATCCATGCAATGGTCGTTCCCCGGACGATCGAATCATCGACCAGCAATACGGTTTTGTCCTTAAACTCGAGCGGAATGGAATTGAACTTGTGCCGAACGCTCCGTTGGCGCTCTTGTTGCCCCGGCATGATAAACGTGCGCGGGATATAGCGGTTCTTCACGAAGCCTTCGCGAAACTTCGTATCGAGCCGATGGGCCAGCGGCATCGCACAGGTTCGCGAAGTTTCCGGGATGGGGATCACAACATCGATGTCGTGTTTGCCATCGGGATAATGTTCGAGAATTTGTTCGGCGAGGTATTCACCCATACGCAGGCGCGCTTTGTAAACCGACACACCATCCATGATGGAATCGGGTCGCGCGAAGTACACGTGCTCAAAAATACAGGGTACCAATCGAGTACGTTCAGCACACACCTGCCGGTAGAGCTCACCGGATTCGGTAATCACCACCGCTTCTCCGGGTGCGACATCTCCAATCAATTCAAAGCCAAGCAAGTCCAACGCCACACTTTCGGATGCGAGAATGTACTCCGGCCCTTCGGCGTGATCACGTCGACCGAGCACCAAAGGCCGAATCCCTAGCGGATCACGAAAGCCCACGACGCCGATACCCACAATCACAGAAACCACGGAATAGGCACCCTGGCAACGTCGATGTACGCCGGCGACGGCACGGAACAAGTCATCCGGTGCAGGTCGCAAGCGTTTTCCTTGCAGGAGCTCGTGGGCAAAGATGTTCAGCAGGACTTCGGAGTCACTGTCGGTATTCATATGCCGCAGGTCATCACGAAACACTTCAGAACGAAGACGCTCAGCGTTAGTGAGATTGCCGTTGTGGCCGAGCGCAATGCCGTAGGGTGAGTTCACATACATCGGCTGAGCTTCGGCACTGGAAGAGCTGCCTGCCGTAGGATAACGCACATGGCCGATGCCATAACGACCACGCAGTCGCTGCATGTGGCGTTCCTGGAAGACGTCACGCACCATCCCGTTGGCTTTGCGCAGATGCACTTTGCCACCGTCGGTGGTCACCATTCCGGCGGCGTCCTGACCACGGTGCTGAAGCACCGTCAGAGCGTCGTACAGTTCCTGGTTGACGTCACTGCGTGCAACGATACCGACGATTCCGCACACGTGTTGAAGTACCTCCGGGATGACGACAGGCGTACCCGCTTCAGCGGCCAAGACCACCGATGAAGCGTCGGGTTTCACCGATCAGGGTAAGGACATCATCCTCCAACAGCAGCAAATGTTCACGCAGTTGTGATGTGCGCCACCACTCGGTTTCGACTGCAAATGGCCTTACCGCGATCAACAAAACGATGGTGATGACCAATCCGCGTGCCGTGCCGAAGAGAAAGCCCAGCAACCGGTCTGTGCCGGTCAACCCCGTCGACTCCACGAGCCGCCTTACGCCCCACTGCACCAGACTTCCCGCGATCAACGTGAGGATAAACACCGCGATAAAGCCGAATGCGCGGCCAGCCGTGTCACTCCGGACCAGACCACCTATGGGGTCATTCGATAACACCGCGCCTTCGGTGAAGGGAAACCAGGCGCTGAACGACGGACCGAACATCAACGCGAGCGCAAAGGCCGCGATCCACGTGACAAGCGAAAGAACTTCTTTGAAAAGGCCACGAAAGAGACCAAGCAGGGCCGACACACCGATGACGAACAACAGTGCAAGATCAAAAGGCGTCAATCCCCAGTCGTTCATCGCGACCCTTTGTTAATATGGGACTCTTCGCTCATGTGGAGAGGGCCATCACTCTGGCATCAGGGGCGAGGGACTTGGCCAACTTGCGCCGGATTTTTTCCGCTTCTGCACCATCTAGATACGGGCCCACGGCGACCCGAATCATCACCCGGCCATTGGATTTGATGGATGAGACAAACGCTTCATAGCCCTGGGCCCGCAGCTCATCACGCAACGACAACGCACGCGCCTCTGAGCTGAAGCTTCCGAGTTGAATCGCCCAGTTGCCCGTCTTTGAATCGGGCTCAGACAATACGGCCTCGCCGATCAAAGTACCGTTCTCGGTGCTAAAACCTTCTTCATCAACGCTGGCGGCCAGCGCCTCTACTTTTTCGACGTAGGGGTTTTCTTCCACCACGGGTGGAGGTGAGGGATTCTCTGGGAGTTTGAGTTCTGGCATGGGCGCCATCTGCACCGGTGGAAGCCCGTCACCGTCAAAAATCATCGGAAAAACAATGACCGCAATGGCGATCAGGAAGATCGATCCGGTGATGCGATATCGCTTGGTGTCCTGTTCCACGATGTCTACCCTTTAGCCGCTCGCCCTGTAGCTGCGGGAGGCGCCTGTAAATGCACAACGTCCGTGATCAAGGAGTGCCTGATCGAGGATCGTGATAACCCTTTTTCGGTTCAACGCGCCTCACCGAGACCCAGTGCCTCTCTGGCCGCGGCAACAACCGCAAACGAACCGAAGATCAGAATTACACCACCCTTCCCACTCTGCTGCACGGCAAGGTCGATGGCTGTGGCGAGTACCTCGCAGCAATCTATCCGAGATGCACCTGCACGGACTATGCCGTCGCGAGTCTTCGCTGCCTCCTGTCCACGTGCACCTGTTGTAGGTACCGCTATCCACCGTCGCACAACACCGGCGAGCGGTGCAGCAATTCCTGCCGAGTCCTTGTCGCGCAGATTGCCGAGAATGGCCACCTCCGGACTTAGGCTAAGGCCTTCCAGTCGACGCAGAAGGAAGGCTGCACCGTCGGGATTGTGTGCAATATCCACAACGAAAAGACGCTCGCGAAAGTACACATGCTCCATTCGTCCCGGCAAATTAGCGATGCCTACGCCGCGAATCACCGCTTCGGGTCTAACCGGTTTAAGCGCGGCTGCCGCAACTACCGCCAAAGCCACGTTGTGTGGCGCAAGCGGGGTTGGCATAACAAGATCGGTCAACCCGCTCAAAGTCCACGGTAAAGCCTTTGAAGAGACCACCAACATGGCATCCTCACGATCATCAACGTGTATGTCCCTTCCACTCACGATTGTCTGACAGGTCAGCGCACGGGTTGCATCAAGGACCGAATCAGGCATGTCTCGGCCAAGAACAACGCGTTGGTGCCGACGGAAGACACCTGCCTTTTCGACACCAATGAGTTCGCGTGAATCTCCAAGAAGCTCTTGGTGATCGAGCCCTATGCTTGTCACAACGGCAACTTCAGCGTCGACGACGTTGAACGCATCAAGCCGACCACCGAGTCCGATTTCAAGAACCGTGCATTCCATGGCGGTTTCACGCCAAACCCACAGCGACACGACCGTGGCAAACTCGAAATAGGTCAGTTGGATATCCCCACGCGCGGCATCCACCGCGGCGAATCCACGCACCAGCAGCGCGTCGTCTACCTCTTCGTGTTCAATACGAATGCGCTCGTTAAAGCGGTGGAGATGGGGACTGAAGCCCGCTCCTGTTCGCCAGCCATCGGCCAACAGAATTTCCTGCGCGGCGATGGTGACTGATCCCTTACCGTTGGTGCCGGCGACGATGATCGATGGAATTTTCCATGGGATGAGGCCGAGTCGCTCACCGACCGCTCTCACCCGAGTTAATCCCATCTCGATGCTGCGGGGGTGAACTGACTCCGCAAACGTCAGCCATTGTTCAAGCGAGCGGTTCAAGAGTCGATCGCAGCCCTGAAATCTGCAGCGCGTTTTTGCAGCGCATCGGCGATGGCCACCGGACCACCCTCCGTCTCTGCCATGATCCTGACGAGCGCAGTACCAACGACAACCCCATCCGCAATTTTGGCGACCTGAGCAGCGGTGGCGCCATCTTTGATACCAAAGCCAACACACACCGGGAGCGAAGTTTTCTGCCGAATGATGGCCACCTTGGCCGCAACTTCATCCACTGCCAAACGATCAGCACCGGTGATGCCTTTGAACGAAACGTAGTACAGAAAACCTGAGGCGGCTTGAGCAATAGTCGTAATGCGCCTTTCTACAGTCGTCGGTGCAACGAGGAAGATCAGATCCAGCTTTGGCCCCGCATGACGCTGACGGAATTCTTCCGCGGCTTCAGGTGGCAGGTTAACCATGATGAGGGCATCAACACCTGCGATTTCTGCGCGCGACGCAAAATCCTTCTGGGACTCGATGGTATTGAGGTAGCCCATCAACGCCACCGGCGTGGCGTTGTCTTTGCGACGAAACTCAGTAACGGCAGCCAGCACATCACTGAAATGTGTACCTGCAGCGAGCGCTCGTTCTGACGCCGCCTGGATCACCGGGCCATCGGCTTCCGGGTCAGAAAAAGGAATGCCGAGTTCAATGACATCTGCCCCCCCGGCAACCAGCGCATGCATCGCGGGCACGGTCGTTTGAATATCCGGATCACCCGCAGTGATGAAGGTCACTAACATCTTGCGGGTGCCAACTTGCTGCATTCGCGTGGACAGTCTTGTTGTGCTCACAGGCTGATTCCATCCCGTCGTGCAACGGTCGGGATGTCCTTGTCACCCCGGCCGGAAAGATTGACGATCATGATCGCTTCACGCGCTAGGCGCGGCGCTTCTCGCATCGCACAAGCGATGGCGTGACTGGATTCGAGTGCCGGCAGGATGCCCTCGGTGCGATTCAAGAATCGAAAGGCTTCGAGCGCCTCCTCGTCTGTAGCTGCTGCATATTCCGCGCGATCGATGTCTTTTAGGTAGGCGTGCTCGGGGCCAACACCAGGATAATCAAGGCCTGCGGAGATACTGTGGGTCGGCATGATTTGACCGTCAGCGTCTTGCATCAAATACGTGCGATTACCGTGCAGCACGCCGATGGTGCCGTCGTTAAGCGGCGCTGCGTGTTCGCCGGTCGACAGGCCATGGCCTGCCGCTTCGACACCGATCATGCGTACATCCACATCATCGATGAATGGATAGAAAAGACCCATGGCATTCGATCCACCACCCACACAGGCAACCAACAGATCAGGCAGTCGACCTTCTGCGGCCAGGATTTGTGAACGCGCTTCACGCCCAATCACCGACTGGAAATCACGCACCAGCATGGGGTACGGGTGAGGACCGACGACCGTGCCGATGATGTAGTGCGTGGTGTCCACATTCGTGACCCAGTCTCGCAACGCTTCGTTAATCGCATCCTTGAGCGTACGCGTACCAGACTGTACGGCGATGACCCGCGCGCCGAGCAGCTTCATGCGATAAACATTGAGGCTCTGACGCTCAACATCCTCTTGCCCCATGTACACATCACACTCAAGCCCCAGCCTTGCGGCGATGGTCGCGGTAGCGACCCCGTGTTGACCTGCACCCGTTTCGGCGATGACTCTGGGTTTACCCATGCGTTTGGCCAGCAGGGCTTGACCCACGGTGTTGTTGACCTTGTGCGCACCGGTATGATTCAGGTCCTCCCGCTTTAGATAGACGCGTGCGCCCCCGAGTTGATTCGTTAGCCGTTCTGCAAAATAGAGCGGCGAAGGACGTCCCACGTAATGCGCCAGGTCATGATCGAGCTCTCGAAGAAACTCCCCATCCGTCTGCATTCGCGAGTACAGATCAGCCAGTTCATCGAGGGCTGCTGTCAACGTCTCGGCAACAAAACGCCCGCCAAACACTCCAAAGTGGCCATCTTGCGACGGTTGGTTGTAATTGCTGCCGCTACCGCGACCACCCTGAGATTTGGTCATTTAGAACTTCGCTCCAACTGCTGATCGATCATTCGAACCGCTTCGACAAAGCGCCGACAACGTTCCAGGTCCTTTATACCCTTGATTCCGCCTTCAACACCGCCAGCCACATCCACTGCAGCCGGGCTCAGACGCTGCACAGCACTGGCGACATTTTCCGGGTCGAGTCCCCCTGCAAGCATCAACGGCTTCGTACATTTTCGCGGCCAGAGTGACCAATCAAACGTCGTGCCTGTACCTCCCGAATGGCCCCTCGTCCAGGTATCGAGCAACAGCATCGTCGCGTCGTCGTAACCCTCTGCCATTTCAGCAATGCTCACGCCTGGCCGCATGGGCACCACTTTCACATAAGGTCGAGCAAACTGGCGGCAATATTCTGGAGTTTCCTCACCGTGAAACTGCAACACGTCAGGTGTTATCTCGGAGATCACTGCTGCGACGTGTTCTGGAACAGCATCCGCAAACACAGCCCAGATCGATAGGGCCCTATTCCGGCTTCTGAGCGCAGCCTGAATTTCTCGCGCTGTCATCACGGAGATCGATCGTGGGCTCTTGGCGACAAAATTCAGGCCGATGACGTCCACATCCAAATCGACAATGGACTCTGCATCTTCAACCCTGGTCACACCGCAGATCTTGATCAGCGTACGTGTCAACGACAGGACCTGCGCCGGAAAAAAGGGCGCCAAGTCTAAAGGGGCTGAGCGCTGTTCGCTACCGCGTATCGCGAGCCCTTTAAGGCAGTCTGATCAGAGCCGATCGAGTGTTCCTGAGTGAGCCAAAAACGGTGGGAGTACGCCCGCCGGAAAACCTAGGTCCCGATCCGAATCGTGCAGGAGAAGCTCGCTCGGATACCGCACTTCCACAAGATAGAGGCCGTCTGGCGGTGCGGTTCGCCCAAGACGTGTCCGATCGCGGGCAAAAAGTAGCGTTTGGATCGCATCTTCTGACCATTCTCCAAGACCGACGGAACGGAGCGCTCCCGCAATATTCCGCATCATTCGCAGCAAAAAAGCGTTGGCCGCCACATCGATCGTGATCCATGGTCCGATCCGTCCAACACGCACATGATCAACACGTCTCTGCGCCGTCGGCGACTGGCAAGTGGATGCTCGAAATGAGGAGAAATCGTGCTCCCCGACCAGACACTGGGCCGCGCGATGCATGGCTGCATCGTTCAATACAGCCGTGGCGGTCGCTCGCCCCAACACCAGTGGACCAGCCTCGCCTTCCAGGAAAAGGTAGATGTAGCGCCGGCCGGTCGCCGCAAAACGAGCGTTAAATCCGGGTCGAACTTCACGCACCCAAGTCACGCGAACGCTGGCAGGAAGATGGCTGTTGAGCCCACGTAACCAAGCCGTTGTTGTACGTTGCAATGGGGTCTCGAAGCTAACGACTTGAGCGGTGGCGTGAACGCCACTGTCGGTGCGCCCCGCCGCCGTGATGCGTGAAGCGCTGGCATCAATCTTGGCTAACGCGTTCTCGACGACGTTTTGCACACCACGGCCATTGGCCTGGGATTGGTAACCCTGATACTGATCACCCGCATAGGTGAGACCCATTGCGAGTGTGTAGGTCACCCCTGGGTCGACAATCAGGATGCGAGGTTGTCCAGCAGGGATTGAGCGAGCTGTCGCTGCGCTGGATTCCCTTCTGACAGCACCTCGTTGAGGATGTCTTGTGCGCCTTCGCTGTCACCCATCTCGATGTAGGCTTGGGCGAGGTCGAGTTTGGTTTCCGCCGCGTCCTCAGCGGTTCCGAAATCGAAACCGTCATCGTCAGGGTCTTCCGATTCGGAGAACGCACTCACTCGGCTACCGTCCTCGGATCGCGGACGGCTGAAACTCAATATGTCGGCGCTTTTTTGGCCTGCGCTTCCTGCGGCCGCCGTCGTTGCAGACCGTTCTTCAACTTCGTCCAGATCTGCGAGCAGGTCATCCAAGCCTTCGATTCCCGCATCATCATCCGCGAGCAGATCGTCATCGAGGTCGAGGGAAAAATCGTCATCGGCGAGTGGGGCATCCGAAACTGAACCGTCCTGATTTACATCACCACTGCTGTCATACGATCGGTCGACCGCGTTACCTGTGAAGGACTCTTCAAGCTCTCTTGCAGCCAGGAGAATGTCCTGGTCTTCACAGCGATTCACAAGTTCCTGAATGTGACGCTCGAACGTCTCGGTATCGTTCGCTGAGACTGCGACCTCAAGCAACTTCAGCCGGACATCGTGGCGGTCGGCATTGTCATCCAACGCGCCGAGCAACAGCCCGATCGCGTGAGGATAACGTCCGTATGCTGCATAGATGTCCGCTTCGCTGATGACATCACTCGTTTGCAGCGTTGGAGAGGATCGGCCAGCATCCGCTTCTTCTGCCGAGCTACTCACCTTGCTGATTCGGTCTTCAGCAGGGTCTTCCAAAAATTCAAACTCATCGAGGTCGTCAACGGCGCTTGCGCCAGCAGCTGCGGCAACGGCTGGCGTCGCTCGGGGGGTGCTCCCCTTACCAGTACTGGCCAACGGTTCAACACGGGCTTCGGATCGCTTGGGGCCGATATCCAAAACCTCGGTCGCAGCCACTGCTTTCCTGCGACGTACTAAGACCAACACACCCGCAACAGCGAGCACCACAATCAACCCGGCTGCAAGCAGCACCATCGTGGATTGCCACCATGGTTCTTCAGGTTGATTCTGGTCCTCGCTCGGTTGGCCTTGGCGATCAGTGAGTTGAGCTTCTGCATCTTCAAGTTGTTTGCGCAGCTCAGCGAGCTGCTGGTCTTTGACTTCGAGCTGTCGATCCTTCACCGCGATTTCGCTAGCTGCCAGTTCTTGCTCGCGATCTGACTGATAACCCAGCTCCTGAACCTGGCGCTCGAGGCGTTGATTTTCTTCTTGAAGGGCCGTGACATCAGCATTGGCTGCTGGCGATTGTGCAGTACCGGTATCACCGGTATCCCCGACAATCTCGAGACGCCCGGTGGTCGGTTGGTCCGCGGTTGAATCCGTCGCGGTGGTATCGACCGCGGCTACTTCTGGTGCACTCGCATCCATTTGGGCATGGAGCTCCGGCTCATCCTGGGCAGGAGCTGTGGTGGTGGTTTGGGCGGTCTCCGACGCGTTTTCCGAGGGAGCCGTGGCTGCAACTCGACCACCGCGCCAGTCCGTAGTTTGCCGAGCGACTTCCGCAGCAGCCTCACTGGGGCTCAGTTCACGGGCGTCCTCGGCTGCTGGCATCTGCAGCTGTACGCCACCGCGCATGCGGTTGATGTTCTCATTGATGAACACTGCCGGATTTTTGCGTTGGATCGCCAGCATGTACTGGCCAACCGTGAGGGACGCATCGGGGTTATATCGTTCAGCGATACTCCACAAAGTCTGGCCGTTAGTCCATACGCCATCTGAAGGTGGAGTAGGAGGTGCTGCGCGCTCCGGTCGGGTGTAGGCGGAGCCCTGGTTCGGCGCGTTTGCACTGCCGCTGGACGCGGGTGTCGCAACGACTGCTTCCGGCGCTGGGGTGCTTTGCGTCGAAGTCTCGCCGGCATCTGGTCGACTCACCGCCACTTCATACGTTGGCGGATCGAGCAGCAGCGTGAACTCCTTCAGCATGCGGCCATTTGGCCAAAGTACTTCAACAATAAAGTTGAGGTAAGGCTCGGTAACGGGCTGTCGGCTCATTACCCGGATTCGTGGACCACGACCATCTACAAACACCTCAAAGCGCAAATCCGTGAGATAGAAGAAGCGTTCTACCCCTGCGCGCTCGAAGTCTTCACTTGTGCCGAGTGATACGAGCACTTCATCGGCTCGCAGTCCGCTCGCATCAATGAGAGGGATTTCTGCAACCACCTTCTGGTTAAGGTGAGAATTGAGCTCGATCTCGCCGACACCCAGTGCCTGCGCGCCCATTGCCCATAGGGACATCCACACTCCAAGAAGTGCGAAGCGGACCGTCGATAAGAACCGCAGTTTTATTAATTGACCTCCTGTTGCGCGCATGGGTGCTGACTTAGCTACGACAGGAAAGTACGGACCTGAGAGGAATAAACCCTGCATCGGTACGCGCCTGCTCGGCAGAGAATTTGGCTGGTAGAAATTTCATGACCCCTTCGGGTCACCAAATCGGTGCTAGATTCCATGTTGTCCTTTTCAACCTAAGCTCCAGTCCTATCCCGTACCTCTCGGGCACAGGCATGGGAGCCCCTCTGTCCATCCGTTATCCAACCGTCCGTGTATCCAAGCGTCCGTGCGATCTAGCCTTGCGGCGTCAACTATCCTGCCAACCCGCTCGTAAAGCGCGCATCGCTGCGGATCAAATCTGAAAACGAAATCCCCTCCGTCTCAGACCAGCTTTCTACGCCTGAATCTCCACATCGGGAACATCACGAGCAACCCTGTCTACTCACTGCCACAGGCACCCTGTGTACTCGAGAACCAGCACCCACAATAACCCGGGGCGATTTGGCGAAATCAGTGCCAAGTATCACTTTTTTCGAGAGATTCGGAAACGAAAGAATGCACGAAGGCGTCGCTAGTTTGTTGCCGAGACTGACGTACGTAACATCGCACACGGAAGCTCCTTGCATTCGATATGGTCTCGGCTGTGCGTCGACTCGGACAGGTACTTGCGCTAAGTGCCTGTCGTCCAGCTACGCCTTGGCTTAATCGAGATGCCCTCGTTCCAACAGCAGCTCCGCGATCTGCACGCTGTTGAGCGCAGCACCCTTGCGAACGTTATCGGAGACGACCCACATCGAAAGCCCATTAGGATGCGAGAGATCCTTACGCAAACGACCGACAAACACCGGATCGGTACCGGCGCTGTCTAATGCCGGCGTGGGATAACCATTGCCTTCCATCATCACAACGCCGGGCGCCTTCGCCAACAAGGCACGCGCGTCGTCGACCGAGATGGGACGTCGCGTTTCGAAGTGCACTGCCTCAGAGTGCCCGAAGAAGACAGGAATCCGCACACAGGTTGGATTTACTTGGATCGTATCGTCCTCAAGAATCTTGCGTGTCTCCAGCACCATCTTCATTTCTTCCTTCGTATAGCCGTTTTCAAGGAAGTCCGAAATTTGTGGGATGGCGTTGAAAGCAATCTGTACCGGCATGACTTTCGACTCGACCGGCTTGGTGTTAAGGATCGCCGCCGTTTGCCCGGCAAGCTCACGCACACCACCACCGCCTGCGCCAGAAACCGCCTGGTAGGTCGCTACGTTGATCCGTGTAATGCCCACAGCATCGTGAATCGGCTTGAGTGCAACCACCATCTGGATGGTTGAACAGTTGGGGTTGGCAATGATGTTGTGAGTGCGATAGTCGCCAAGCCGATGGTGATTCACCTCGGGCACGATCAACGGAATATCGGTCTCCATTCTGAAGTGCGAGGTATTGTCGACCACGATGCACCCAGCCTTACCTGCTTTCGGTGCATAGACCGCCGATATCGGTCCGCCCGCAGAAAAGAGTCCGAGCTTGGTCTTGCGAAAATCGAACTGGTCGAGACGCTCAACTTTGACCCCTTGACCACGGAATTGGAGGCGCTTGCCTTCGGATCGTTCACTGGCCAGCAGATAGAGTTTGCCTATTGGAAACTTCCGTTCTTCGAGAATCTCGATCATGGCTTCGCCAACCGCACCGGTGGCACCCGCAACTGCTACGTCTACTGTCTTGCTCATATTCGTTGTTACCTGTTTGCCGTCAGCCGATGTCGGCTAAGCGTCCCGATACTTGTTCAAACGCCCTGACTTTTTTCCCCACGGGTGCCACCACCGCTGCATTCACCGCGATGCCACGATGCCACCAGGAGGAGGCAAGCCCTGCCATCGATGCAGGCTCGTGGAAAACCACCTTACAAGGCAGCCATCACCGCTTCGCCCATCTCTACCGTGCCGACAACTGACGTCAAATCGCCCGCGATGTCTCGCGTGCGCACGCCGTCTGCCAGTACTCGAGCAACGGCCTTTTCGATGCGATCGGCACAAGCCCCCGCATTCAAGGTGTAGCGGAAAGCCATGGCGACCGAGAGAATCGTTGCTAACGGGTTTGCAAAGTTGCGCCCAGCGATGTCTGGCGCCGTGCCATGCACGGGTTCGTACAAGCCCTTGCCAGTCGATCCCAGGGATGCGGACGGCAACATGCCAAGGCTGCCCGTGAGCATCGCCGCAATATCGGAAAGAATGTCACCAAACATGTTCCCGGTGACGATCACATCAAACTGCTTAGGTGCTCGGACCAACTGCATGCCGGCATTGTCGACATAGAGGTGCGAGAGCTCGATGTGCGGAAACTCCGTCTGATGGATTCGGGTCACCACATCCCTCCAGAACTGGGTGACTTCGAGCACATTGGCTTTATCCACCGAACAGACGCGGCGACCGCGTTTCTCTGCCAGTTGGAACGCAACCCGAGCAATCCGGACGATCTCATGCTCTCGATAGATATCCGTATTGAAACCGACCTTTTCGCCGTTTTCTTCACGAACTCCACGCGGTTCTCCGAAGTAGATGCCGCCCGTCAGCTCTCTCAGAATGAGAACGTCGAGGTCCGCAACCAACTCGGGTTTGAGCGATGAAGCCGCCGCGAGAGGTGCAAAGAGAATCGCCGGTCGTAGGTTCGCGAAGAGACCAAGCTCCGCACGAAGTCTGAGCAACCCTCGCTCCGGGCGCTCCGCCATAGGCAGGTGATCCCACTTCGGCCCGCCGACACCACCGAAAAGCACGACGTCCGCAGTTTTTGCGGAATTTAACGTAATGTCCGGAAGCGAAGTGCCGTGCTGGTCGATAGCGACACCACCAACCAGGCCTTCATCAAAGTCGAGTTTAATCCCCGCATCGTTTGCGACCTTTCGCATCACCTTGACGGCGACGGGAACAACCTCAACGCCGATGCCATCTCCAGGAAGCACCAGAACCTTGCCGCTCATCACCGAACCTCCCGTATGCTCGTCCGAGCACCTGGCAACCAGGGCATCTTCGCGTAGTGCTGAGCCTCGAAAGCCTCAATACGCTCTCGAACCGCCAAGGTGAGACCAATGTCGTCGAGCCCTTTCAGAATCTTCTCTTTGCGTTGCGGGTCGAAGTCGAAGTGCGTTACCAAGCCGCTGTCTGCTGACACCGTCTGAGTTGGGAGATCCACCGTGACGACGAGGTTTTGCGGACCGGTGGCCAACTCGAACAAGCGATCGACAGTCGCTTTCGGCAAGGTCACCGGAACCAAACCGTTTTTAAAACAGTTTCCATAGAAGATGTCCGCAAAACTTGGCGCGATCACCACATCAAAACCGAACTCCATCAGCGCCCAAACGGCATGCTCCCGACTGGAGCCACAGCCAAAGTTGTCTCTCGCTAGCAGCACCCTCGCCCCTTGGTATCGGGGGAGGTTCAAAACGAACTCATGATTGATCGTCCGCTCGTTGGGCGTCATGCCGGGCGCACCTTCATCCAAGTAGCGCCAGCCGTCGAACAAGTTATCGCCAAAACCGGTGCGATGAATCGACTTCAGATACTGCTTCGGAATAATTTGATCGGTGTCTACATTAGCCCGATCGAGCGGTACCACTAACCCCGTGACATTCGAAAACACTCTCATAACCATGTCCTCACATCGACAAAATGCCCGGCAATCGCGGCGGCAGCAGCGGTGGCCGGGCTAACCAAATGGGTACGGCCGCCAAACCCTTGGCGGCTTTCGAAATTCCGATTGGAGGTGGACGCACAGTGTTCGCCGGGACCCAGTTTGTCCGGATTCATCGCAAGGCACATCGAACAACCTGCGGCGCGCCACTCAAAGCCGGCATCCACGAATATTTTAGCCAGACCTTCCCTTTCGGCCTGCTCTTTCACCAAACCCGACCCCGGTACCACGAGTACTTGCTTGATCGTATTGGCTTTTTTCCTTCCCTTTACCACTTTCGCAACTGCGCGCAGGTCTTCTATACGAGCATTGGTGCAGGAGCCGATAAAGACCCGATCGAGGCGGATATCCGTAATCGGCTGGTTTGCGGCAAGTCCCATATACTTGAGCGCCAGTCGAATGGACTCCGCTTTCTGCGGATCAGACTCTTTGGCGGGATCCGGTACGGCCGCCGTGACCGGTATCCCTAACTCTGGTGATGTTCCCCAGGTGACGTAGGGTTCGATTTGACCTGCGTCGATATCTATCCATTGGTCAAACTTTGCATTGTTATCTGAAACCAGCATGCGCCAGTAAGTCTCCGCTTCGTCCCATTGTTGGCCTTTCGGTGCAAACGGGCGGCCGTGAACATACTCCAGCGTTCGATCATCAACGGCGACCATGCCCGCACGCGCACCGGCCTCAATGGCCATATTGCAGAGCGTCATTCTGGCCTCCATGGACAGCGCTTGGACCGCAGCGCCCCGGTACTCGAGCGTATGACCCGTAGCACCGGCTGTCCCCAACTTGGCAATGATGGCCAGGATAAGGTCCTTCGAAAACACCCCGTCCGCCAACTTGCCGGTGGTGTTAATAGCAAAGTTACGTGCTTTTTTCTGCAGCAGACACTGGGTGGCCATGACGTGCTCCACTTCAGATGTCCCAATCCCCTGTGCCAAAGCGGCAAACGCACCATGGGTTGATGTGTGTGAATCACCGCAGACAATGGTCATGCCAGGCATCGTGGCGCCTTGTTCTGGGCCGACCACGTGCACGATGCCCTGCCGCCGATCAAGAATCTCAAACTGCTCAACCCCAAACGATTTGCAGTTCTGATCTAACGTAATGACTTGCTCGTACGCGACCGGGTCGGTAATCCCAGCGAATCCAAGTTCTCGGCGGTCGGTCGGCACGTTATGGTCCGGCGTCGCTAGATTTGACATAACTCGCCATAACGGCCGGCCCGCTACTTTCAATCCTCCAAACGCCTGAGGCGATGTGACTTCATGAAGCAGCTGCAAGTCGATGTAGAGCAGCGACTCGCCATCCGCACGCGTACCCACGAGATGACTGTCCCAGACTTTGTCGTACAGCGTTTTTCGTAGATTTGGATCGAGCGTCTTGCTCTGTGTCATCTTGCTCTGAGCCATGGAAGTGGCCAGTGTGAAAAGGGGCAGCGAACTTACTTCCCACGATAAAATAATTCCAATTCATCATTTTTATCGTATAAATGCGAACTCCGCATAAGAGTTCGTAGAGATGCAGTTTGCTGATCTGAGTGCCTTTTTGACGGTTTACGAGTCGGGTTCGGTGTCGCGGGCCGCAGAGTCGTTACACCTGACCCAACCGGCAGTGACTCGCCGGATTCAGTCGCTGGAGCTGCTGCTTGGCACTCGCCTCTTTGATCGCGTTGGAAAAAAACTCATTCCGAGCCCCGCAGGAGGTGTCTTTGTCGAACACGCCCGTCGCATGTTGGCGGCTCGGGAAGACGCTCGCCGCGCGATTGCCGACCTTGGGGAGGTAGTCGCAGGTCCTCTCCGGCTCGTCACATCCCATCACATCGGTCTGCATCGCCTCGCTCCGGTACTGAAGGACTTCGCACGCGGCTACCCTGATGTCACCTTGGATATCCAGTTTGAAGATTCCGAAGCAGCACACGACCTCGTGCGAGACGCATCTCACGAGCTTGCGGTCGTGACGCTCGATCCTCGCGGCAGTGCTGAATTGCATTACGAAACGGTCTGGCCGGACCCACTCGAGTTCGTCATCGCTGCAGATCACCCGCTGGTATCGGGACCCGGCGATTTGAGCCTCGACATGCTCGCCGACATGCCCGCCATCTTGCCCGGCCTTTCAACGTATACCGGCCGGTTAGTGCTCGCACTGTTTAGCACCCATAGATTGCAGCTCAAGACATCCATGTCCACCAATTACCTCGAGACCATTGGCATGCTGGTCGCGGCAGGACTTGGATGGAGTGTTTTGCCAAGAACCCTGCTGAGTTCCGAACTCGCGCGCCTTCAGTTGCCGGTTAGCGTGCCGGCCAGAGTGCTCGGTGCAGTCACCAATCCCACCCGCACGCTGTCTGCAGCAGCGACGGCATTCCTCTCGGTCCTCCGCAGCCACCGCACTGCCGTGAACTGAGACCCGGATCACGCCGCAGCGCACGCTGCGTCTGGATACTGACGCCAAACCGAAAGGACTTCGGCGTCCGCGGTGGTGATGGTGATGGTGATTCGAAGCGTTCCCCGCTTTGGGGATTTAAGCAGCTGGTTGCTTGCCAGTGCGATGTGTTTCGCGCTCGCGGGCTGTGTTGCCATGCCTGCCACGACTCCTGTCATCTACGATGCAGAAGTCCAACAAGACAGCCCACGCAAAAAGCTACCCACAAAGGTTGAGAAACACGATACCCAGCCCAAGGAAATAGAAAAGGACATTCCAGCAGAGCCGCTGATTGTCGTCGTCAGCCACCAGAACCCCTTTCACGCTGAGGTCGCTACGCAGATTGCCGCAAGAGCCGCTGCTCCGGTTGAAATCATCGACCTCAAGACACTCGTAGCTTCCAATGACGCCCTCGCGAGACTTGCCGCTGCGCCGCCTGGCAGATTGGTTTTCATCGGCGACACGGTGATCGACGAGCTCTCCGGTAAAACACCGAAGTCCATCGAAGTACTGGCGCTGAGCCGCGCTGGTCGGCGAGGGATATCGGCGTTTCCATCCGCCACCATGCAGCTTTCCACCTGGAAGGCACACTTTCCCGAAGCTTCACGTATCGGCGTGGTAGCTAGTGATCGTTTCCAGCCGCTCATCAACGATCTGGTGCAAGCTGCAGCAGCGAACGGCCTCACGATGGAGGTTCGTATCGCCGACAGTGACCGCGCAGCACAAATCGAATTTCGACGAATGACGGCATTGGTCGACGGTGTCTTCCTGCTGCCTGATCCACGGATCCTGACCCCGGACCTCATTCGGGATGTGGTCGATCACAGCCGGCACAATGGTCTGAAACTCCTGGCATACAACAGCTTTATGTTGGAACTCAGCGTTGATCTGGTGCTGACATTGAACGCGGTAGACGTCGCCGACGGCGTGACCCGGCTCCTCGCAAACCCTTCGATGTCAGGATTCGACCTAACTACCTTTGCCCTCAGCACCCCCGTCAGTCGTCAGGTGGTAGGCGGAATCCCTCCCAATTCCAATGCGGGTTCCGTAGCAGGACGAATCTGTGAGTAACCTGTTCGCCGCACCGGAAAAAGCGCCACGCAGCCTGGTACGCGAAATCTTGATGCTGCAACTTGCCTTTGCAGGTGTGGTCGCCATCATCGCGCTCGTGAGTGTCTGGGGCATCTCAAAGTGGGTCGTTCGCGATAACGTTGATAAATGGTCCAGCCGTTGGATGGCTGATCTGGAAACACTTGGGGCCGGGCTCTATCTCAAAGATGATTCTGCAACGGTGCTCGCACTGCGCGGATATCTCGATCGATATGAGGAATTGCGTTACATCCGCTATTACGACGCCGACGGTCAACCCCTCTACGTCGAGAGCCACCTCGAAAAATTACCCTTCGCACCATTGGGTGCAAGACCACTGCGACAGATGCGGGAAAAGAAATCTAACGACTCGCTTCCGTGGCGTGATGAGCGGGAAAGTCCACTAGTGCGCATGGGACAGGCAGTGATTACCGAATCGGTGTCACGCAAAACTGATCTCATGAGCGTCGAATCACTCAATGACTTAAAAACGCGAAAGCGACTTGTTGGTTTCGTTGAAATCGGACTCGACTACAGCCGCTACGATGCCGACCTGCTCACCGGTGCATTGGCGGGTAGCGCCGCGATCATCACGGCGTTTCTGCTACTCACCGTCCTGGGGGGCACCGCTATAAGACGCCGACTTGCACCTCTCTCCGCTTTGGAAGTACCCCTGAAGCGCCTCGCACAAAGGGAACTCGATGTGCACGTTCCGGTATCGACCCATCACGAGATAGAAACGATATCTGAAGCGATTCAGTCCGCGGCCACTGCGATTCGCGAGCGGGATCAGCATCTACGCAAGCTAGCCAGTTACGATCAGCTCATGGGTCTCGCCAATCGGCGTTACTTCCTCGAGCGCTTGGAACAACTCGGCCCACAGAACCTTGGCGCGATGCTGTTTGTTGATCTCGACTAGTTTAAGTACGTCAACGACACTCTCGGTCATAGGGGTGGCGATCTGATTCTCTCCCAAGTGGCCGAGCGACTTCGCCACTCGGTTCGCCCCGGAGATCTGATTGCACGTGTGGGTGGCGATGAGTTTGTGATTTTTTTGCAGAACGTTGAACGACGCCGTGCCCAACAGCTTAGCCAACAGGTGGTCAACGATCTCAAGGAATATCCGCTCACCCAGGACGGCCAGACGTTCCATGTGGGTTGTAGCATCAGTATTGCGATGATTGAAAGAAACAATCCGTTTACGCCGACAGAGATCGTTTCCCAGGCAGACCTCGCTTGTCGGCAGGCGAAGATCGATGGCCGCAATCGCATCTGCATTTACGAACTCGTCGGGGATGATCTCGCCAACGTTCACAACGATCTGCAGTGGCAACTCAGACTCAAGGCTGCGCTTAAGAACAACCAGTTCGTGTTGCACTATCAGCCGATTCAGCACGTCAAGACCGGTGAAACTCAACATTACGAAGCGCTGATTCGATTGCAGGACGGCGACAAGCTGATCTACCCCGATGCATTCCTGAGCGCAGCACGCCACTTCTCGTTGATGACCGAGATTGACCAGTGGGTGATTTCTACAGCGATTGCCGAACTCTCCACGTGGCGACGGGACCTGCCGAATCTCAAGATCGGTATTAACCTGACCGGTAGCACCTTTATCGAAACCGGATTCAGTGATTTTGTACTGCGGGAACTCGAAAGACACCATGTGCCTGCCGATCGCATCATCTTCGAGATCACCGAACAGGTGGCGATCAGCAGCTTCAGTGATGCTGTGCCTCAGATTAAGGCGCTAGTGGACCGAGGATGTGAGTTTGCCGTCGACGACTTCGGTACGGGCTACAGTTCATTGAGCTATCTGAAACGTCTGCCAGTGAAGTACATCAAGATCGACGGAGTGTTCATTTGTAAACTTGTCGAGAGTGAAGTCGATCAAACTATCGTCAAGGCCATCGTCGACATCGCTCGCATCATGGGCAAAGAAACCATCGCTGAATTCGTGGGTGATGAAGCGACCGCTGAACTCATTCGGAGAATCGGTATCGACTACGCGCAGGGTTACCATATCGGCAAGCCGACGCGCGATTCGGTAACCCTCGCCTGCGAGAGCACCCGCAAACCGCACACCGCGCGCGCCTGAGTCAACCTGTTCAGCGACGACCCAAGCCATGCATACGGCACCAATGGTCCATGAGCACAATGACCACCATCGATTCGGCAATCGGTACTGCGCGAAGACCTACACAGGGGTCGTGGCGACCTTTCGTCACCACCTCGACTACATTGCCATGAATATCCTTGGTCTTTCCGGGCGTAGTGATACTTGATGTTGGTTTGAGCGCGATTCGAGCAATGAGGTCCTGGCCGGATGAGATACCACCAAGCACTCCGCCGGCGTGATTGCTCAAGAATCCGTCGGAATCCATCTCATCCCGGTGTTCCGTACCACGCTGCCTGACTACATCAAAGCCGTCACCGATACCCACTGCTTTCACGGCGTTGATGCCCATCAGGGCACTGGCAAGGTCTGCGTCGAGCTTGTCGAACACAGGATCACCCAAACCAATGGGCATGCCCGACGCGACCACCGTGACTTCAGCACCAATGGAGTTGCCATCACGCCGGAGTGCATCGATCAGCGCCGCGATCTCATCTGTCCGCGAAGGATCCCCGCAGAAGAACGGATTTTCTTCGACTGCATTCCATTGCCTCATCGCGAGGTCGAGAGGTCCTATTGCGGAAAGGTACCCACGCACCCGGATACCCGCTTGCTCGTAGAGGTACTTTCGAGCGATCGCTCCGGCTGCAACACGCATGGCCGTTTCGCGGGCAGACGCCCGACCACTGCCTCGATAATCGCGAATCCCGTATTTGTGGTGGTAGGTGAAGTCCGCATGCGAAGGCCTGAAAACATCCTTGATGTCGGAGTAGTCCTTACTTTTCTGGTCAACATTGTCGATGACCAGACCAATGGGTGTGCCTGTTGTTCTACCTTCAAAAACACCTGAGAGGATGCGGACCGTGTCTGGCTCTTGCCGCTGCGTCGTGTACTTCGACTGACCCGGCCGCCTTCTGTCCAGGTCTTTTTGGATGTCCGCTTCAGAGAGCAACATGCCCGGCGGGCAACCATCCACAATGGCCCCGAGTGCTGGACCATGGCTTTCCCCGAACGTCGTCACGACGAACGCCTGGCCGAATGAATTGCCTGCCATGCTGAACCTGCCTGTTTGAATGGCGCGCAGTATGAAAACCCTGCACCGCCGCTTCAAGCGACGATCATCGGCGATCCGGACGATTTATTCGTTAAGCGTCACTTTCGCAGCGTTCGCTCCAGCCACACGGCCGAAGTACGAGCCCGGCCCCAGCGATAATCCAGAGGCGTAGCCCTTTCCATTTTGGGGAATGCTCGAAACGCAGGCTCCCGCCGCAAAAAAGCCGGGAATCACGCGACCCGAAGGATCGACAACTTCTGCCTCACTGTTGGTGCGGATGCCACCGAGCGTCAGGAAGTGGTAGAGGGAGTTGTCGTAGCCCACTTCAAAAGCTGCAAAGGGGGCACGATCAAGAGGCTCAACCCAATCGGGGTGTTTGTGCCACAAAGGATCCTGGCCTGTTGCCGCCGCCTTGTTATAAACAGCCATCGTCCTCTGCAGGGATCCTTGAGGGAGATCGAGTCCTGCTTCCATGTCACCGATGGTTTCAAACCCATCTACCAGTCGGTGGCCCGCGCGGGTATTCTCCGGGTAGGCGAACGTCCCTGCATCCAGGATCAGCCAGGCCTTGTGATCAGGCTGTTCGGCGATGAACTCAGCAGTACGACCATGATAAGAATCCTCAGCGACGAACCGCTCCCCGAGCGTATTGACCAGGATGCCCTTGATCAGTTGCGCCGGGGGATAAAACGATGCTGTGACGATCGTCCCCGACATCGCCTGCACGGCAGCGCCGGCAGAAAGTCCAAGCTCGAGCGCCGAACCATCGTTGTTGGGAATGCAGATGGGTGCTACGCCCGTTGCAGGGAAATCGGGTATCCAGGTCTTCATGTATTGTGCATTCATACCGAATCCACCTGCGGCTAAGACAACGCCACGCCGCGCGCGGAAATGCAGTGATTCCGCGATTTTTTGGAGCGACGATCAACGAAGTTATGGCGGAAATAGACATTAATCAGAGATTCACTAGAACAAGTCTGCCGGCTCGAATGGAGCGACTACGTTGGCATCAACTCACCGGCTTTCGCAGCTTACCTGCAGTCGTCGAACTACCCGGGGAACAGCTACTCCCGGGTTCGTCGATGCGGCAGGACAAGCTCCAGCCGCCCCACACGATCATCACGAGGCAGCAGCGGACCTGCGCCAAAAGGAATGAGCTCAGGCCCTGACTTGAGCGCAAGCTGTGCGATCACGCGTTCAGAGCAACTCTGTGAACGAGCAAGCACCTCATTCACTTCGCCCGGCGCGTACAGATGACAAACCACATAAACCTGACCTTCACGCAGCCTCTCGAGGTGCGGTTTGAGTGACGCGAGCACACCGTTTGCCCGGGCAGGTAAAGTCCCATCCACATTCGGCAGCACACCGGTGACGATCACATGTCCTCGACTGCCAAGGGTCTGCACCACCCTCAAACCGGATGCCACCGCCACGTCGTTGTCAGTGACAAGTAGACGCACGAGCACGTTTACCCTGCGATTGCCGCGTTCAATCACGTAGAGCGACACCAGCCCTTCCGCACGTTTTCCCGCAAGATAAAACTGCCCGGCGTCCGGTCCATAGAGCGTTGCTTCACCAAACACCTGATTGGCCCACTGGGCGCTTCGCCCACAATCGCGGCCTCGACACGTGAACAGCACATCATCAGTAGCGACAAGGGCACGGTAATGAGTGATGACATCCTCAAGTGGCGATCCCGCCGGCATTTCGTAGATGGCGCGGATTTCTTTGGCATTGACCCGTACCTGATCTTCAACCTTGAGTTCCCGACGAATCTTTTCGACGTGGGAAACGATGAACTCGTGGGCTTGCGGTGTTGAGTCGGCGGAGTATTCGACGATGCGGGACTGGGGATACCGTTCAAAAGGTAATGGATCAGACGCACCACCGATATCGGCCAACGCGTTTGTGGTCAATAACAAGAATACCAGCGTTGCGAGGAAGGACAACGCTGGGTGAATGCTCTTTCGGGTCATGCCCGCATGCTAGCCCTTCAAGAGGTCCAGCAACAGGTCATTCAATCGATGCACGTAACCCGCTGCATCAACAGGCGCCTCACCTTCCGCGAGTGCCGCCTGATCAAACAGGATGAGCGTGAGGTCGTTGAAGCGGTCTTCGTCCGTTTCCTGATCGAGGCGTCGAATCAACGGGTGTTCGGGGTTGTACTCGAAGATCGGTTTGGATTCCGGCATGGACTGACCGGATGCCGCGAAAATCCGTCGCATTTGTGCGCCCATCGCAAACTGCCCAAGCACCAGGCACGCCGGTGATTTCGACAACCGGTGTGAGATACGCACATCTTCCACCTTCTCAGTCAACACCGCCTTGATGCGATCCGAGAGTGGCTTATGCGCCTCGTCGTCCTTCTTCTCTTCCTCTTTCTTCTCACCAGGCAGCGCCAGATCTGCCCGCATCGCATCCTGGAACTGCACATCTTTGTAGTCACGCAGGTTGGTCATCAACCATTCGTCAATGCGATCAAACATGAGGAGGACTTCAATGCCCTTCTCCCTCAGCACCTCGATGTGGGGTGAGTTGGCGGCATGTGTATAGGATTCCGCGACCACGTAGTAGATCTTGTCCTGGCCTTCCGCTTTACGTTCGAGGTAGGTGTCGAGACCAACACACTTCTTCTCGCCATCACCCTTGGTGGTGGCGAACCGTAACAAGCCCGTCAACGCTTCACGATTGCCAAAGTCTTCACCAGCGCCTTCCTTCATCACCTCGCCGAACTCATCCCAGAAAGCCTGGTAGTTTTCCGGTTCTTTCTCGGAAAGAGTCGAGAGTGTTGAGAGGATACGTTTGGTTAACGCGCTCTTGATGGTGGTAACACGCTCATCCTGTTGCAGGATTTCGCGAGAAACATTGAGCGGTAGATCGTTGGAGTCCACCACCCCTTTGACGAAGCGCAGGTACAGCGGCAGGAACTGTTCGGCTTCATCCATGATGAAGACACGCTGTACGTAGAGCTTGAGCCCTCGTGGCGCTTCGCGATTCCACAGATCATAAGGCGCGCGCTTAGGGAGGAATAACAAACTGGTGTATTCGAGTTTGCCCTCGACCTTGTTGTGACTCCAGGACAACGGCTCTTCGAAGTCATGGCTGACGTGTTTGTAGAACTCTTTGTATTCCTCATCTTTGACGTCTGACCGAGACCGCGTCCACAGCGCTTTGGCCTGGTTCACAATCTCGAACTTTGGCGCCTCGGTTTCTTTATCGGACTCGTCTTGGTCGTTGTCGCCTGAATCAAACTTCTCTTCGAGCATACGCACCGGAACCGCGATGTGATCCGAGTAGCGCCGCACGATGGTCCGCAGCCGATAACCATCCGCAAACTCTTTGGACTCGGTCTTCAGGTGCAGGATGACGGAGGTACCACGCCCCCCACGCTCGGCGGATTCAACTGAAAACTGATCTTCACCTTTCGATTTCCAACACACCGCTTCTGCCTGTCCGGCTGCACGAGTGACAACCTCCACTTCATCGGCAACGATGAAGGCGCTGTAGAAACCCACACCAAACTGACCAATGAGTGCAGTGTCTTTCTTCTGATCACCAGAGAGTTTCGACAGAAAGTCCGCAGTACCCGATTTGGCGATGGTGCCGAGATGATCAATCACCTCAGCGCGCGTCATTCCGACCCCGTTGTCCGCGATAGTGAGCGTGTTGGCTTCAGAATCGAACGTGACGTCGATGTGATACTCGCTGTCGTCGCTAATTAGTTCTGGGTTGCCGATGGCCTGGAACCGCAGTTTGTCGATAGCATCGGACGCATTCGAAATCAGTTCGCGTAGGACGATTTCGCGGTT